>Ga0207953_10088_pt1 | contig 44975 bp, 54 predicted proteins | sample AntDryMetagUQ313_FD_188091 | JGI IMG/M metagenome (GOLD analysis project Ga0207953, IMG submission 188091) | Polar desert microbial communities from Antarctic Dry Valleys - UQ313 (SPAdes) | ecosystem: Environmental > Terrestrial > Soil > Desert | place: Antarctic Dry Valleys | collected 2008-12-31
CTTGGCCGACCCCGAAGCGGGCGGCCGCCTGACGGCGCGAGGTCGCCGCAGCCGCGGTCACCACCCGCTCGCGCAGGTCCAAGCTGTAGGGGCGGCCCATGCATCACTCCGGCTGTCGACCGGCCTAATGAATCAGCCTCCCAGCGCCGCGTGAACCCCACCAAGCCGACTCAGCCCAAACCGAAAACGCTCTAGTACCCGGGCCGTCCGGTCTGCTCCGCGCCCAATCCGTACGGTTCCTCTGCCACGTCGAGCGACGCGCGTACGTTGACCCGTACGGGGACGAGCACGTTCGGCGGGTCGGGGTTCGTGAGGAGGCCCACGCCATTCCCGGAGGCTGGGGAATGGCAGACGTGGGTGGCCTAGGTGGCTTTCGTATTTGATCCGGTATCGGCCAGGATCGCGTCGCCGCGGCGCCGACACACCTATCCACCGTGGAACATAGCGCCACCGGAACAAGAACCGAATCTCGGCATTGGCGGCTCACATTGTGGAGACGACGATGACTGACAAGAAGGGCAACGGTAGCACGACAGCCAAGAAAGCGAATGCCAAGGCGAGCAAGGAGGGTAAATCCAATCCTCGTAAGTCGTCGGCGGCACAGGCCGAACTCGGCAAGAAGGGCGCTAAGAGCAAATAAGCGAAGCCTTCACCCCACTTAGACGGGCGCTTCGAGGGCTGGCAGCCCCCGGGGCCGGTGCCCCGCGGTCTCCAGTCCTGCCGCCTCGCACCGACCCTCGCACGACTGCTCGACCTGGGCTTCGAGGGGTAGATGCGGAGATCTGTCCCCACCAGCCTGTCATCGCGTGCCCGCCGGCAACAGCACCGTGTGGCGTCGCGAACGCCTCGGGCACATCGGCAAGGGTAAGCGTTACCGTAGCAGGTGTTCCGCGCAGAAAAAGGCCGCTCCCGAAGGAGCAGCCCGACGTCTAGGGAGGAAACGCTCTCGGGGAGGGCTGCGAAACTGCGACGCCGTCGCGGTCTCACGTGGCCCGCCTCAGCCTGCGCGGTGCGGCGCACAACTGCGGTCGGGCTTCGTCGCGCGCAAAAGTGGCGCTGGATGTCCGCTCAGGTGCGCGTCCGCGCCGTGGCTCGGGCTCCCGGAACGTTCCGGGGCCGCGTCTCACCTAGCTTCGTGGGAGACGCAGTCGTGTCGGCCGTCAGCGGGCCAAAGCGTCGGCCGGGCCACCGGCATGCTGGCCCGAGTACCGGTAGGCCGGGGCGGTGCGATAGTGGGTCACTGAGACTTCTGGCAGGACCACCGAGGCGTTGCCGACGTAGCCCGAGTAGGCCGAAGCCGGATAGGGGCTGTGCCTGCTGTCGATGCCCTGCGCCAGGGCGGGCGTGGCGACGGCGACCAGGGCGGCCGCGGCGAGCAGATGCAGCTTCATGACGATCTCCATGCGGGTTCGTTCGACTTCACGGGGAAGCCATCCGGTCAGTCGGGTCGCGTGAGGAAGATCGTCGGTGCGGCGGTCTCGATCGCGGCGGCTGTGCTTGGCCGGCTGTGACCTCTCAACGGCATACTCTGCCGATCGTTCGCCGGGTTTTGTGCGCCGCCACACAGGGGGTGCACCGAGACAGGCGATCTATCCGTGACCCCTCCCCACCAATACCCCCCGACAAATCCCGACCGAGGTCCGAGGTTGTGAGCGGCTTGCTGCGCAGGCGCACACCAAGATCAAACGCCAGGATCAAGCATCCCATTGTTGACGAGGGCGTTGCGCGTGGAGCTGTGCCTCGGCTTGCTCGCGCTGCAGGATCTCATGGCGGAGCGCATCGTTCACGGATCGAAGTTCGCGGGCGCGATGCCGGTCGGTCCGAATGACCAGCCAAGCGAGGGCAGCAGCGAGACACAGGGCGGTGACGATAACTGCAGCCAGGATCGACCGGCGGAACGCGGCTCGTTCGGCGCGTGTGGCCTGGAGTTCTATCTCTGCTCGGTCGAACTCAGCGATAGCCGTCCGAATACGCCTCATCAGGTCGCGTCCGGCGTTGGTGCGCACAATGGTGAGCGCTCCCGCTTGGTCGCCCGCCTGCATGCGCTCGGTCGTTCGCGCTAGCTCGGCCACCTTCTCACCGATGATGGGGCGGAGCTGATCCAGCCGGGCTTGCTGCTCTGCGTTGTCGCCCGTGAGGTACCGCAACTCTGCCTCGGCAGCCGGCAACTCGCGGCGAGCGGTCGTGAACGGGTCGAGGTAAGTCAGGTCGCCGGTGAGCAGGTAGCCGCGCTGGCCTGTCTCCGCTTCTTGAATGAGCCGAGATAGCCGCGCCTCGGCCCGCCGCACTTCAGCGGAGTGCACAGCCCACGCATCGGCATCCGCGCTGGCCAGAGCGGCAACGACGGCTGCCAAGCCGGCGAGAATGAGCAAGGCGAACCCGACGACCATCGCGGCGGTTTCGCGAGATCCGGGGGGGCGTCGGGCGGAGCGATCTTCCAAGTTGCATCCTCCGCACTGGGAATTGGCAGCTTGGCAGTGCCGACATAGGGGCCGCGTTGGCAAGACCATCGCACGTCGCTCAGGCCCGACAAGGGCTCGTCGCCGCGGTCGCCACACCGCCCTGCTGCAGACCGTCGCCGCGTCGCTCGTCCCGTCCGACTGCCCGCGAGATTTCTCACAGGATCGCCTCGGTTACGGTCGAACGCTGCCCCTCGGCGGCCTTTCATCGCTTCCGTTGCCTACTCCTCTGTGCGCCGCTTAACGGGCGGCAGGGCGTCGCCGGGCGTCGTCGCGTCCCGTTGATAGTTGGGCCCGCCGATCGCCACCTCGGCGACGTCGTCGATCGCCTCGATCACCTTCGAGGTCGCGTTGTAGAGCGGCCCCCGCGGCTTGGCCCTGGTCAGAGCCTTGCGGCGCTGCCAGTGCCAGTGCTCAAGCGCTTGGACCGCCGTTTGCACTGTTCTTTCAAGTCGTGGAGGACCAGTGCATGCGCCTGGATCTTGATGGGCAGGGCGGGTGGCTGATTACACCGGCGCAATTAGCGCATCGGCTCGGCATGAGCGAGCCGGCTCTACGACGGCAAGCTGCTCTCGGCCATATCGATAGCCGCCTTGATCGAGGCTATGGCCGTGATGAGGGCCGTTCGCGTGTGACGGTAATCGTTGGCAAATTCGGTTGGCAGGGCATCTTCCATGCCGATGGCCGCCTGCTCTCTGAGTTCCGGTGGGAGCCTCGGCCAAGCACCATGAGCCTCAACAAGCTGAAGGCATCGCACAGACCTTGAAGACTGTCCGCCGTGGCTCATCGAGAGTGGCCGCGAACCAGCGCCGTCGAGCCTCAGATAACCGCCCTGCCCCCATTCCGCGTTTCGGGCTGCGTTGCGTACTGGCCCCGGTCGTGAGGAACGGCACCAAGGCCCGGTCATCCCGTACCCGGATCGGGTGACGGGTCTTATCGGGCACATCAGCCCCGCGGGTCTCCGAGTGCTGCTTCGCTATCGGCCCGCCTTTGCGAGGTCATCGCGAGTTCCTCCCAAACAGCCCTCAGACCGGTAGCTCCCGCTACCGGGCTTCTTTTTGACCAACAGGAGGGTCAGACTGCTGATGGTCAATGGAGGATTAGGGCGAGCATGCGACGCCCTCAAGTCCGCGCAAGCCTTTGGGTTCGCAATGCTGGGCGCTCGAAAGCACTGGAGACCCCGCAGCGCGTACATGGAAAATCAGGAAAGTACATGCACGGTTCACTGACAACAGCACCCGCTGTCCGCTGGCTTGCAAAGCTGTCGCTTTGAGCGTGCCTTCAAGTGACGACGGCGGTTTTCAAGGATCTGGCGACGTCATCAGCCTGATCTCGGGTCAGGCCCGTCAACAGAATGGCATCGTCCCGGTACACCGTGTACGTGCCGTCGTCTGTCGCGCGGATACGGATCATGTCAGCCCCCCGTGGCGAACTGCGTAGTAGCGTATACTCGGGCAGGGTATTGGCAAGGGTTGGCCGGTAAGAGTCTGTTTGCCACCGTGTCGCAGCTTGCACCCGCGGCCGGAGCGCGACCTCCGAGCTTCGGCAAGAGTGGCGTCAGGGCGCGATCTCGTTCCGGTCCCGGTGCGGCCTCGTCGGCGCAGTCGCGCTCGCCTAGCGTGGACCGCTCTTCTCGGATCTGACGCCGTGCACGAGGGTCGCCAGGTAGATGGCGGATGCGATCACGGCGCAGGCGATGACGCCGAGGGCTTGAGCGGTTGGCACGGTCATACCAGCAACCATGCCGTCCGGTTGTGGCGAGCATGTTGCCGGATTTGGGCAGGGCAATCACGAGCTAGCGATATGGTGTGCCGGGCTCCACGGCGGGCGTTAGGTCACAGCCATGCTTTGGTCCTGCCTGATCCTCATCGCCGAACAGGCGTTCGTGCCGGCGCAGTGGGAGCGCGCCTCCGTGCGAAGGGAGGCGGTTCTCGAAGGGCTCGTGCTCGGTGCCGTCGCCGCCACCGTTGGCACCGGGGCTCTCGTATTCTCGACAGGAGCCATTGAGATCCGCGGCATAACCCACTGCGTGGACTGGCAGCGAAGGCACAACCAGGTGCGGCTGGACGATGGGCCGCTACCGCCTCTTGCCCCTGAACGCCCCAGTCCCCCGCTACTCAAGCACCGTGCGGCCGCTCCTGGTCGAACCGCCGAGATGTAGAACGGTGCAGAGGCCCAGTCCGTCCGAAGGAGCGACCGATCGGCACGTGCGCTCGGCGCTTGGTTTCAGCGAGCGCTCTGCCACCGAGCAGTGATCTCCCGGAAGGCCACATCGCCGTCCGCCTCTGACGCGCCTTCCGACCCGAAGGATCGAACCGACTGGCGCACGATGACGCCGTCGCGCGTGATCGACCAGTCGAACCGGCCGGGCTCCTTCGCAGAGGGCGTCACACGCAGCGTGTGAGGGTTCGGCTTGAAGATGATCATGACCTGCATGTGGTGGCTGACAGAACCATCCGTCAGGGGACGGAAGACAATGGACGGGCCGGAGTTCTCCCCAAGCCCCGTCAACCCGTGATCAGATAGGGCGACGGGGCTGACTGTCGTCCCTGAGGCACAGGACGGACTGCCTGCCGGGGAACGCGCTCTCGGGTCTCGGCCGTTCGGCTCGACAGCGAACGGCGAGAACACCCACTGTTCCAGACCAGATGGCCGAGACCGGCCACCACTCAGGTGAGTGCCTGTGGGTGAAGCGAGGGCGTGCCGGAGTACCGGTTCGGATCCTGCGGACAGCCGGTATGCACCCGGCGATGAGAAAGCCTCCGGCGGCCATTCTCCGCGTAGGATCCATAGAGCACCAGCGCACCATGGCAGGATGGGCAGCGCTTGGGCGCCATCACGTAGACGCCTCTTGCTTCGGTCGCGCTGATCGGACGCCAGACGCCCTCGATCTTGGCTTCACAGATCTGTGTATCAAGTGCTGCCATGCCTGCGAGGCGCCATGCTGAAGGGGTCGATACCAGCCTCGGATCGGGTGCGAGAGCGTGGCAAAACGCCAGCGCTCAGTTCATGCGTTGGCGCCGGTTCTCGACCTCCTGCTGGGCCAACTTGCGCCCCAGCGCCAGCAGCAGCGCATCTGCCTGGGCCTTCAGATTGGGATCCTGCATCTCCACGATCGCCTGTTGGGCGGCAATGATATGATCGGCCGCCCGGTCCAGAGGCGCCTCGCCCAAGTGTGTCTCGGGCTCGTCGAACGTACCCTCGCTCACCCGCATCCGAGTGATGTCGATCAAGATGCCGCTCCCACCAATCGGCCTACCAATGTGATCGTGTGTGAAACGGCCGCGGGCCAAGACCCAGCGCGTCCGCCCGTCTATGGAGGTCACCCGGTATTCGGTCAGGTACGTGCTGCCGTCACGAGCACTGCGCCGAGCCAGAGCGAGCACCCGCTCTCGATCCTCTGCATGAATTGCATCGATGTACGCAGCGAGCGGCATACCTTCCTCGGATTCGCCGGGAACCAAGTTGAACAGCAGCGCCACGAATCCATCGGAGCGTACTTGATCAGTTGCCGCGTCCCAATCCCATCGGCCGATCACATCGAGTGCATCGAGGGCGTTCTGGAATGCTGCGGGACAGGTCTGTCGCGGAAGAGGCTTGGCTTTCGGCACCGAGGCACCCGGCTTTGGTTACTCGCTAACCTTTCTATCTGGCACAATCGTGCAATCACAAGGGAAAATTTATGCCGCACCGCAACTGCTGCGTGCACATTTCGACGGTCGTATGCAGAGCGTATGATCCGTACGTGCATGAGGCGCCATCGTGCGCTCGGACGGATGGCCGATGAGATCGAAGAGGGCAAGTCTGAGCGTGGACGCGCAGGAGGATCAGCCACAGGGCGACATCCACGACCGTCCGATGCAGTCGGGGGTCTCAGCGAAACGGTGGGTTCTGGGCCGCGTCGCCGAAGCGCTGGGGATGCCTCTGGCCACGCTGTACGACCCGCTCAGCGCTACCATGCTAGCGGCAGATGCCGCCTCCGATCTCGACCACGAATGTGAGGCACTTCTGCACGCCTACAAGCGCATCAGCGATCCCGGGCGCCGCCGCCTCCTCGATCTCGTGCAGGAGGCGGCCGAGAGAGCCTGAACCGCCGACCCGTGGGTGTTCGAAGGCGGTTCGGCCTACCGAACCAAGCAGGGTCAGATCTGGTGGATCCCGGTATGGGAATTCGCCAGGAGAGGCGCTGACCGGTGAGCTGCCGGCGCTTCGCGTAGATCGGCAGCACGGGCTCGCTGCCGGCCTTCACCGTGCTGGTGGCGATCCTGGCGTACCGCGGGCTCACAGGGCTGGTGCCGTGGCGGCTCAGAATGGATCGAACGGGCCGCGTGCCCCCAGGTTCTGCAAACAGAACCCTCGGCGCTGTGGGGAGCACCCCGCGGGGGCGGCCGTTGCCCCGAGATGCGCACAGCCCCCGCCGTCCTGATCATGCTCGTCCGCTCGGGCCCGACCTCGTGTACGTGGCGGGCGACACGCTCCCGCCACAAGACCCATCGCGCCAGACGACAGCGCTCAAGTGGATCGTCAGCCCTCCTGCGATCGTGGTGTTCCGGGCTCCTCAATGAGGATCTCACCGCTTCTGGTTGCCACTCTCCAGCGCTGCTCCGCCTGCGTGTTGGCTCGGGCAGGCATTCCACTCGCCGCTCGCCCGCGGCTTGTGACGGCCCCATTCCTTCCGGACCACAAACGTCAGATCCGCCCGGCCCGGCGCCGCGGCTATCTTCCTTCAAGACCAGCATAGCGTCGGAGATATCGAACCATCTCTCAACCAAGCGCGTTTCTCAGCCTTCAACTCAAAGGAAGCTTCTCATGCGTCATCGCGTTCTCGCAGCCGCGGCCGTCTTCAGCCTCGTTACAGGTGGGGCCTATGCGCAGGCTCCCGCGGCGGCTCCTGTTGCGCCCTCCACTCCCGGCGCTTCGGGCGTAGTTGCGCCGCAGAACAGCACTACCGGTAGCAACGGCGCCGTGACGGCTTCGCCGACCGGGCAGCCGGCCGACACGATGTCCAACAGCTCGTCGTCCGCCGGGAATGCCAATCAGCCTGAGCGCGCTGTTCCTCAGGGCGGCGGTGGTGGCGGCAGCAGCAAGTAGCCGCTGAGCGCCAGCATTTGCGCGCTCTTCCTTCGGTCCCGCCGGCACCGCCGCGCGGGGCCTTCTATCCGCATCTCACTCTGTCGGCACCGGGCCTTCGTATCGGACGTCGACCCACCCGCGTCGTCTTCAGAAGGTGTTCCGCCCCAGAGGGGCCGATGCACGGCCAAGCCATCTACGCCGCCGTCATCGCCGGCTCCGTCGAGTTCGACTGTCTCTATCACGAGGTTCCCGAGACCCGAGACGACTGATCGGGTCGGCAATACAGGACCGCGAATGAGCCCGCCCGGTCCGCCGGAGCGGGCTTTTTCGTTCCAGCCGACCAGAACTAGGTGACGCGGCCGGACACCGCGTAGATGACGATCCAAATCCCGACAGTTAGGACGATCGACGCCATGACAGCGGCCGGATGAGCCCGCGTGTGGGTATCGGCGCTGCGTGAGGGAGCGATCTGATCCGAGCCGTCGCTCCCGGCGCGAGATGGCCCCGACGCCAGCGACCGCACGGCCGAGTATGGCGCCGAGGGCGGGTCATCGAGCTAGGCGGACGCGATCAGCATCCAGTTGCGAGCCCGAGCCAGTCGGTCGTCGTCAGAGGCAAGCGGCATGTCCGTGATGACGCGTTCGACGATGTGGCGCGTCATCTCCTCATCTAGGCCGATGCCCACCGCGAACCCTTCGAGGCGCCTCATCAAGCGCTCGATGACGATCTCGCGGTTGGGGTCGGCGTCGTCGCTCATCCCTGGTCCGGAAAACCCATGATGACGGCGGTCTTCGCCGTCGTGCGGAACTGCTCGGGCGTGGTGCCCTTACCTCGCCTTGCATATCAGAGCGCCCGTCTACCGTCGCCTCCTGTCGCGACCAGATCTGAGGGGGACTGAGCATTGAGCGCCCACCGACGGTCGGGCTAATGCCTGCTAGCGGATGGAGCGCTCCAAGATCATTGAGCGCGGTGATACTCCGTTTGGTGGCACGATCAAGTTCCACGATGGTGCGCAATTTCATTGCGCGATCGTGTTTATTTTCGACTGAATGACCTAGGTAAATGACAACAATTTATATTTCTCAAACAGACGTGGATGATGGATGTATCGGCAGATGGGAACTGCTAAACGCGGCTCTTGACTGAGGCGAGGTACTCGATGTGCGACTCAGCCTTGGCGGGCTCGGAGGTTTCGATAGTGCCTCCGAATGTCAGTCCGACACCTGAGACGCTCATCCTCCGCGAACATATTCGCCGGATCCTGCGCAAGCTCTGCGATCTCGGTGGCGTTCGATAGTCCGGACGTCAGCGCCGCCAGCAGGCACGCGGATGTCCGGATGTAGCCGCGTGGCTCTAGCTGGGTTCTCGAAGGGCCACGGAGGCGGCGACCGCTCGCATCATACGCGGCTCCTGAGCGAGCCGGCGGAAACTCACCCATCTGAGACGTCCTGAGAGCTATAGGTGCCGACGGCACATGGCCGAAAGCCGCCGGTCCGCTTCTGGGCTGGTCCGCTGGAAAATCGGACGGGCTGCCAAGATCCAGCTCGGACAGGTATGCTCGCCAGATCTTCGCCTCGAAGCAGTTGTTCAGGGCGAATCATTCTCCAAGATGTGCTCGACCGTGGGTGGCCGAAGCCACGCACTCGCCGTATCCGAGTCGCCACGCGCATTGCGCCGGATGACCTGCGGCGGCTGCCCGAACGCTCGGAGGAACGCGCGACGCATCCGGTTGCGGTCTGCGAAGCCGGTTTGGTTGGCGACGGCGTCAATAGGATGCCGGCTGCGTTCCATCAAAACCCGCGCAGCCTCGACCCGGAGATTTTCGACTGCCTTGGCCGGCGATTGGCCGGTCTCCGCATGGAAGACGCGGCTGAACTGGCGCGGGCTGAGGTGCGCGGCTTCCGCCAACTCCTCGACCGATAGCGGGCGGTGTAGATTGCGCTTGGCGTAGGTCAGGGCCGCTTGGATGCGGTCCGACTTCGCGTCGAGGTCGAGCAGGGTCGAGAACTGCGACTGGCCCCCCGCCCGGCGATGGTAGAGCACGAGCTTCTTGGCGATCTCCTTCGTCACCTCGTGACCGAGATCTGCCTCGATCAGAGCGAGGACGAGGTCGATGCCGGCACTCATGCCCGCCGATGTCCAGATCGGGCCGTCGTTGATGAAAATGCGGTCCGTGTCGGCCGCGCACTTCGGGAACCGGTGCTGCAACTCGCGCGCATGCATCCAGTGCGTCGTGACCCGTCGGCCGTCGAGCAGTCCGGCCTCGCCGAGAACGAAGGCCCCCGTGCAGATGGCGGTGACGCGCCGGGCCCGGGCAGCCGCACGCTGAACGAGCGCGACGAGGCCCGGCGTCGACGGTTGCACGAAGGTGCCGCCGCCGATGACGAGTGTGTCGAAGGGCGTCTCGCCGAATGCCTCCGTTTCCACATTCATGCCGGCCGAGGTGCTGACCGGACCTCCGTGCTCGGAGATGAAGTGGATGTCGTAGATCGCTTCGTCCGATGCGAGGTTGGCGACCTCGAAGGCCGGCACGGCCGCCAGCGCCATCATCGAGTAGCCGGGATAGACGACGAAGCCGACGCGCTGCATGCCACCTCCTATGACCTAAACCGACGCAAATATGACATTTGCGCCATGTCGGGGCAACGGTAGCGTCCTCACATCGAACGCCGCCAACCTGTGGCGCGAGAGAAGAGGAGAACGACGATGACTACGCAAACCGGCAAGGGCCTTGCCGTTGTCACCGGTGCATCCGCCGGCATCGGCGCGGTCTACGCCGACCGTCTCGCCAAGCGGGAGTATGACCTCCTGCTGGTCGCCCGAAACGGTGAACGCCTGCAGGCGCTGGCCGACCGTCTGACCCACGAGACAGGACGCAAGGTCGAGCCGTTCAAGGCCGACCTAGGCCGCAAGGACGATCTCACGCGCCTGGAGATGCGCCTGCGCGAGGACGCGAGCATTACCATGCTCGTCAACAACGCCGGCATCGGCTCCGTCGCCTCGACCCTTCAGGCCGACGTGGAGGCGATGGACGCGATGATCCAGCTCAATATCACCGCGCTGACCCGACTGACCTACGCGGTCGCGCCGGCTTTCGTTGCGCGCGGCTCGGGGACCATCATCAACATCTCGTCCGTCGTCGGCATCGCGGTCGAGATGCTCAACGGCGTCTACAGCGCCTCGAAGTCCTACGTCCTCAGCTTCGGCCACGCGCTGCAGAAGGACCTCGCGGACAAGGGCGTGCGCGTCCAGACCGTGCTGCCCGGCGCGACGGCCACAGAGTTCTGGGATGTCGCAGGATACGCGGCCCAGAAGACGTCCGCGATCACCATGTCGGCGGCCGATCTGGTCGACGCAGCCTTGGCTGGTCTCGACCAGGGCGAACTCGTCACCATCCCGGGCCTGCAGGACGTAGATGACTGGACGCGCTGGGAGGAGGATCGCCGGGCCATGGCCGCCAAGTTCGGCAACGCCAAGCCGTCGGCGCGCTACGGGCTCGCGGCGGCGAACGCGGCCTGAACCCGGAGACTGTCCATGCCGTACCTCCAGCTCGACGTGACCGGCCCGTATTCCGTGGCCTCCAAGAAGCGCCTCGCGGCGCAGATGAGCCGGACCTATGCGGAGATGATGTCGGTCGACATCAGGCGGATCAGCGTCGCCATCCGCGAGCTCGGCGAGGGCGGCGTGTGGCGGATACCGGAAGCCGGCGGCGAGCCGGTGCCGGTCTCCGTGATGATGCTGGACATCCGCAAAGGACGCTCGGCCGAGTTGCGGATGGAGGTCGCCAAGGCGCTGTGCGCCCATTGCGTCGAGATCCTCGGCCTGCGCGAGGATCGCCTCAACGTCGAGTTCACGCAGCATTCCGGCGACGAGATGTATCACCCGACCCTCGGGGGCTACAGCCCCGAGTGGTCGCCGGACGAGCGATGATCAGTGTCGCAAACGGTTCTGGCCGTAAGCGGCTGGTCCATCTTTGTGAGTGCCGGTGTCGAGAGCGGACGAGCCGCTCCTAACTCGCTGAGGTTATGCCGAGCGCCTGGCGCTCAGTGCTGTACAGGCAGAGTATAAACAGTCCTCGGATCGCAGGCTGCCGAAGGAACGCGGTGACAAATCCTGCGCCGGCTTGTGAGCCTTGTGATGCCCGTGATCTGACTGGCGATCTCGCTCACCACAGCGATGTCGGCATAACACAGGAGCGACGGATCAAACCTCGACCTGCATGCCGGTCTGCGCGGTGATGCGGCTGTAGTGCTCGGTCCGGCGATGCCGGGCGAAGTCGAAGATCGTCGTCTTGCCGAAGGCGCACTTGTCGAAGTCGCAGGCGGCCAGGATGAGTTCGTCCTCCTCCGTTGTCGCCCGTGCGAGGACGAATCCATCCGGGTCGACGATGATCGAGCCGCCCATCAGCGGATGCCCATCCTCGATGCCGGCCTTGGCCACGCCGACGACATAAGTTGCGTTCTGATAGGCGCCCGCCTGAAGCGACAGGTCGGAATGGAACAGACGCTTCTCCAGGCCTTCGGCACTCTGCTGACCGTTCGCCGAGGGGGTGTTGTAGCCGATCGTGACGAGTTCCACCCCCTGAAGGCCCAGGCACCGGTAGGTCTCCGGCCAGCGCCGGTCGTTGCAGATCGCCATGCCCATCACGACACCGGCGTTGCGCCAAACGCGAAATCCGAGATCGCCCGGCTCGAAGTAGCGCTTCTCCAGATGCTGGTGGGTGCGCTTCGGGTCGTACTCGCTGTGCCCGGGTAGATGGATCTTGCGGTACTTGCCGACGATGGCGCCCGCCCGGTCGGTCAGGATCGAGGTGTTGAAGCGGCGTCCCTCGGGCGTCAGTTCGGCGTAGCCGAAGGTGATCGCAATCCCCAGGGCGCGTGCGCGCTCGAACAGGGGCGCCGTCGCGCCGTTCGGCATCTCGCGCTCGAAGAACCCGTCGATCTCGGCCTCGTCCTCCATGTACCATCGTGGAAAGAAGGTGGTAAGCGCGAGCTCCGGATAGACCAGCATCTCGACACCCCGAGCGGCGGCGGCTTCCAGAAGGTCGATCATCCGGGCCACGACGACCTGCCGGCTGTCGGCACGCTGGATCGGGCCCATCTGAGCGCCGCCGACGACGAGTTGAACCATGGGTGAGCTCACCTTTCTGGATCGGTCATGGCCGGGCCGAACGCCCTGCAACCCCGTATTCTCCCGCCGGTGCAAAGCCGCTGCCAAGCTCTGAAACCGGCGCCTGCACGAACCCGCATGCAACCCTTGCAGACAGCTTGGCTGAAGATTTGCGGGACAGACGTCAGTTGCCGGCCATCCCACGTCGGCACGAGACCGAGGTCCCGACATGTCGACGTTGGCATCCTGGCGATTCGCGATCTTGTCCTTCGCCTGGCTGGTGGGCATGCACCACGCCTCCTTGGCCCAGGGCGTGCTGCGGATCGGCATGACCGCCTCCGACATCCCGCTGACCACGGGACAGGCCGACAACGGCGGCGAGGGGATCCGCTTCGTCGGGCAGACGATCTACGACGCGTTGATCGCCTGGGACCTCTCCCGCTCCGACAAGCCGGCCGAACTGATACCCGGCCTCGCGACGAGCTGGACGGTGGATCCGGTCGATAGGAACAGATGGACGCTCAAGATCCGACCGGGGGTCAAATTCCACGACGGGTCCGATTTCACCGCCGATGCGGCCGTTTGGAACTTCGACAAGCTGTTGAAGCCCGACGCCCCTCAATACGACCCGCGACAGTCCGCGCAGGGCAAGGTGCGCATTCCGGCGGTTGCGAGCTACCGGGCAATCGATCGGATGACGCTGGAGGTCATGACCAAGGCACCCGATGCGACGCTCCCCTACCAGCTCGTCTATATCGCCATGTCCTCGCCGGCGCAGTGGGAGAAGGTAGGCCGGTCCTGGGACACCTTCGCCAAGCAGCCATCGGGTACGGGCCCATGGAAGCTGACGCTGTTCGCCCCGCGCGAGCGCGCGGAGATGGTGCCCAACGGCGCCTATTGGGACCAAGCACGTGTGCCGAAGCTCGACAAGCTGGTGCTGGTGCCGCTGCCCGATGCGAACGCGCGTGTCGCCGCGCTGCGTTCCGGTCAGGTCGACTGGATCGAGGCGCCGTCGCCGGACGCGGTCGCATCCCTGAAGAAGGCGGGCTTCACCATCGCCACCAACTCGTATCCGCACAACTGGACATGGCACCTGTCGCGCGTCGAGGGGTCGCCCTGGAACGACATCAGAGTGCGAAAGGCGGTCAATCTCGCCATCGATCGCGAGGGATTGAGGGAGCTGCTCGGCGGCTTGGCGGTGCCAGCCACGGGGTTCCTACCTTCCAACGACGCGTGGTTCGGCAACCCCACGTTCCGGGTGAAGTACGATCCCGAAGCGGCCAGGAAGCTCCTCGCCGAAGCGGGCTACAGCCCGGCCAAGCCTCTGAGGACCAGGATCGCGATCTCGGCATCGGGCTCCGGCCAGATGCAGCCTCTGCCGATGAACGAGTTCATACAGCAGAACCTTGCCGAGGTCGGCGTCCAGATCGACTACGAGGTGGTCGAGTGGAACACGCTCATCAACATGTGGCGCGCCGGTGCCAAGGCCGACATCTCACGCGGCGTGACCGGGATCAACTACAGCTACTCGCTGCAGGATCCGTACAGTGCGCTGATCCGTCATCTTAAGTGCGACCTGACGGCTCCCGTGGGAACCAACTGGGGATACTATTGCGATCCAGCGATGGACAAAATGTTCGATGACGTGCGCAACACCTTCGATCCCGTTCAGCAAGCCAAGGTCCTGATGAGGATCCACGAGAAGTTCGTCGACGATGCGCTGTTCGTCATGGTCGTCCATGACGTGAACCCGCGAGCCATGAGCTCGAGCGTGAAGGGGTTCGTTCAAGCTCAGAGTTGGAACCAGAGCCTCTCGCCGGTCTACATCTCGGCTCCGGAACGTTAGCGGGTGAGATGAGCGCCGTTCAAAGCCGATAGGACGTTGGCCGGATGTGGTCGATAGCGGAATGGCTGCTTCGGAGAAAAAACTGACAGGAAAGCAGCCCGCCTAAGAGCCTATGAGCAATCCGCAGCCGGCATGATTGACACGTGAGCTGACACCACCTTCCAACCGCTGTCGGGTAGACGCATCCAAGTCTGGCTTTGACGCCCGATGCCGGCCTTGCCGCGCGGCTTGAATTCCAGATTGACCGTGGCGAAATCGCTCCCGAGCGTCAGGATCTCCAGCCGGATTCGCGCCTCCTTGGTCCCGCCCGGCGGCGGATCGGCTGCGACGCGTGCGGCGTGGACTTCGGCAAAGCCGTAGCAGTTCTCGTGGAGGGCGAAGCGGATCGTGTGCGGACTGTCCCAGAAGGTCTCATCGAGAACGGCGACATCCTTCTCGACGAGCGCCCGCTCGTAGCGCTCAAACAGGGCGGTGATCTCGGCCACGACCTCGGGGCGGTTCACAGTCGCGTCCATTCAGCCCTCCAGGGCGACGGCGGTACGGAGCAGGTCGAGGTCGGCTCCACGGGCACCTAGGATCGACAGGCCGACCGGAGCGCCGTCGACAAGTGCGCCCGGCAGATTGACCTGCGGGACGCCGGTGAGGCCGCCGTGGCTCGTCAGGCAGGCGATGCGCTCGCGCAGAGGATGCAGCGCGCCGAGCGGCAGCCCGCGCAGGGGCGCCGGGAACGGGGTGGTCGGGAGGCACAGGATCGTGCCGGGGGACAGAAGCCGCGCGAGCCGCGCCCGGGCCTCGATCCGCATCAGGCTCGCAGCGCTGCGCTCGGCATCGGTTATCATCGAGCCCTGGATCAACGATCGGGCGACCGCGAAGGCCATGCGTGGATTGCAGGCATTGAGCCAGGGTTCGAAGGTCTGCCACGCCTCGCTGCTCTGGAGGACGCGCTGCGCCCGCTGCCACACGGACAAGCCCTGCGGCGCAAGGGTCACGTCGCGGCGGTTGCCGATCAGGGCGGCCAAGCGGTCGACCTGCGGGGCCAGCGCCTCCTGCACGGCGGCATCGGCGAAGCCGAGCGCGTCGGCGGCCACGAGCAGCGTGTGCGGCGTGTGGTCCGGCATAGCTTCGCCGAACACCACCTCGCCGACCCGCGCGAAGGTGCGCGCGTCCCGGGCGAACCAGCCGCAGGTATCGGAGCTCGGCGCCTGGACGCAGATCCCAGAAAAGTCGACGCGGCCGTGCGTTGGCCGGATGCCGTAGAGGCCGCAGAAGCTCGCCGGTACGCGCACGGACCCGCCGGTATCCGTGCCCAGGGCGAAGTCGCAGGCGCCCGCGGCCACCGCGGAGGCCGAGCCGCTGGACGAGCCGCCGGGCACCCGATCGGGCGCCGCAGGATTGAGCGGCGTGCCGTCGTGGGCGTTCTCGCCGAGAATTCCCAGTGAGACTTCGTCGGTGACCGTCTTGCCGACGACCGAGGCGCCCGCATCGAGCAGCGTCTGCACCACGCCGGCATGGCGGGCCGGCGTCGGGTAGACGCGCGGCCAGTCCGGGTTTCCGCCTCCCGTGGGAGTGTCCGCGAGGTCGATCAGGTCTTTGACGGCGAAGGTGAGGCCGGCAAGCGGCCCCGTCGCGGATCCGGCGACGCGGAGGCGCGATCCGGGCAGGAACGGGTCCGTCGAGAGGGGCTGCGCGGTCGTCATGCGGGGATCGGTTCCTGCCATTGGGCGCCGGGCACGGCGGCGAACAGCGCCTCGGTATAGGGGTGCTTCGGCGCGAAGAAGATCTCGGCCGTGGGCGCGACCTCGACCACCTGACCGGACCGCATCACCGCGATCCGGTCGCAGACCTGCAGAGCGACCCGGAGATCGTGGGTCACGAACAGCATGCTGAGGTGCAGCCGCGCCTTGATGTCGGCGAGCAGCGCAAGGACCTGCGCCTGCACGGAGACGTCCAGGGCCGAGACCGGCTCGTCGGCCACCAGGATCTCGGGCTTCATGGCGAGCGCCCGGGCGATGCCGATCCGCTGGCGCTGGCCACCGCTGAACTCGTGCGGGAAGCGCTGCGCCGCCGAGGGGTCGAGGCCGACCAGCGCCAGCATCTCGCACGCCTGGACCCGTGCGATCCCGGGCTCGGTGCCGTGGATGATCGGCCCCTCAGCGACGATGTCGACCACGCGCTGGCGCGGATCGAGGGAGCCGTACGGGTCTTGGAACACCATCTGCACGCGCCGGCGGTGCGGGCGCATCTGGCGGCGGCTCAGCTCGGCGACGCTGTGTCCGGCAAGCAGAATTTCGCCGCCATCGACCGGCATCAGGCGGGTGATCGCCCGCGCCAGCGTGCTCTTGCCCGAGCCGCTCTCGCCTACGAGGCCCAGAGTCTCGCCCCGCCTAAGCAGAACGTCCACGCCGTCGAGGGCTCGGGTGACGCGGCTCCCGAAAAGGCCGCGGGCGCCGTAGGTCTTCTCGACCTGCTTGGCCTCCACCACGAGAGGTGCGGTGCTGGCGGCGCGGCGCGGCGGCGGGACGAGCTTCGGCACGGCGGCGATGAGGGCGCGGGTGTAGGGATGCTTCGGAGCCCCGAGCACCGAGGCTTTTGGCCCCTGCTCGACCAGGACGCCTTTCTGCAAGACTGCCACCGTGTCGGCGATGTCGGCCACGACGCCGAAATCGTGCGTGATGAACAGGACGCTCGTGCCGTGCTCGCGCTGCAGATCGCGGATGAGGGAGAGAATCTGCGCCTGCGTGGTGACGTCGAGGGCCGTGGTCGGCTCGTCGGCGATGAGCAGCCGCGGGCTCAGCGCCAGCGCCATGGCGATCATCGCCCGCTGGCGCTGGCCGCCCGAGAGCTGGTGCGGGTAGGAGCGCAGGAGCCGGATCGGGTCCGGGAGGTGGACGCTCGCGAGGAGCGCGAGGATGCGCGCCCGGCGGTCCGCGCGCCCGAGCGTCGTGTGGATTCGCAGGACCTCGTCGATCTGCCGCCCGATCGTGTGGAGCGGGTTCAGGGCCGTCATCGGCTCCTGGAAGATCATCGCAATGCGCGCCCCCCGGACCTTGCGCATCTGACGCGCGGTGATCGCGGCGAGATCCGCGCCCTCGAACTGGATGCGCCCGCCGGCCACACGCACGCGCGGTCCCGGGAGCAGCCCGAGGATCGCGCGGGCCACCATCGACTTGCCCGATCCGCTCTCGCCGATCAGGCAGGTGACCGCGCCGGGCCGCAGGACCAGATCCAGGTCGGTGACGGCATTCGGACGGTCCGCGCCGGGCGGCAGCGTGATCGTGAGCTTCTCGATCTCGAGGACGGCGTCGCTCATCGCTCTCGGAGCCTCGGATTCAGGACCTCGTTCAGGCCGTCCCCGACGAGATTGATCGCGAGGACGGTCAGCAGGATCGCCAGCCCGGGGAAGGCGCAGATCCACCACGCCGACCGGAGCACCGCGCGGCCCGAGCTGATGATCAGGCCCCAGCTCATGACGTTGGGATCGCCGAGGCCGAGGAAGGCGAGCCCCGCCTCGATCAGGACCGCCGTGCCGATCAGGAGCGTGCCGACGGCGATGATCGCCGAGGTGCAGTTCGGCAGCATATGGCGGAAGACGATGCGCGCGTCGCCCGCCCCCAGGCCGTCGCAGGCCAGCACGAACTCGCGGCCGCCGAGCGCCACGAACTCACCCCGGACCAGCCGGGCGATGCCGGGCCAGGAGACGGCCGCGATGGCCACGACCTCGCTGAAGAGCGACGGCGACAGGATCGCCACGATCAGGATCGCCAGCACGAAGGCGGGGATCGTCTGGAAGAACTCCGTGAGTCGCATCAGCGCGACCTCGACGCCGCCCCGGTAGTAGCCGGCCAGCCCGCCGATCAGGGTCCCGAGCAGGATCGCCGCCCCGGTGGCGCTGAGGCCGATGATCAGGGAGGTGCGGGCGCCGTACGCGATCTCGGCGGCCACGTCCCGGCCCAGCGTGTCGGTGCCGAGCAGAAACTGGCCGCCCGGCGGCTGGAGGGCCGGGCCGACGAGCGCGAACGGATCGCCCGGATAGAGCAGTGGCGTGAGCGCCACGAGGGCGATCAGGCCGAGGAGCACCGCCGCCCCCGCGAGCGCGAGGCGGTTGCTTGCGAACCGCGCCAAGGCCGTTTGCATCGCTACAGCTCCATCCGCGGATCGAGGCAGACGTAGACGAGGTCCACGGCGAGGTTGATCACCACGACGAGGCAGGCCGAGACGAAGAAGATGCCGAGGAGCAGGTTGAGGTCGCGCGACTGGAGCGCGTTGAAGGCCAGTGTGCCGACCCCCGGCCAGCCGAACACTGTCTCGACCACGATCGAGCCGCCGATCAGGTTGCCGGCCTGCACGCCCGCCATGGTGACCACCGGCAGCAGCGCGTTGCGCAGGACGTGCCCGACCATCACCCGCGCCTCGGTTTGACCCTTGGCGCGGGCGGTGGTGACGTAGTCCATGCCGATCTGTTCCAGCACGGAGGCGCGCATCACCCGCGCGTAGACCGCGAGGTAGAACAGCGCGAGCGCCACCGCCGGCATGACGAGGTGGCGGCCGACGTCCCAGACCTCGTCCCAGCCCTCGTTGTCGGCGCCGACCGTGTCGTAGCCGCTGGTGGGCAGCCAGCCGAGACGGATGGCGAAGACCACGATCATCATCAGCCCGAGCCAGAAGCCCGGGGTTGCGTAGGCCACGAGGCTGACGAGAGAAATGACCGCGTCGCGCCAGGAATTCCGCCCGGTCGCGGCCACGAGGCCGAGGAGCGTGCCGATCAGCAACGCGGCCGCGAAGGCGGTCAGCATCAGCAGCCCGGTGGGCCAGAGCCGGTCGACGATCAGGCTCCCAACCGGGCTGTCGTTGCGGAACGAGTAGCCGAGATCGAGGTGGAGCATGTTCAGCAGGTAGACGCCGAACTGCGTGGCAAGTGGCCGGTCGAGGCCGAATTTGTGGCGCAGCTGCTCCATGTATTCGGGGCTGGCCGCCCCGCTCTCGCCCGCCAGCACGGAGGCCGCATCGCCGGGCGCGAGGTGGATCAGGAAGAAGTTGAGCACGACGATGCCGAGCACCACCGGGATCGCCAGCAGCAGCCGGTAACCGAGGAAACGCGCGAGCCGCACGGGACTACTTGTCCATCCAGGCCCGCTCGAAGGCTTGCTGGGTTCCGAGGGGGCCGGTCGTGTGGTCCTTGAGGCGCCGGTTGAAGACGCTGACGTACTGCACGTCGATCAGCCAGATCATCGGGCTGTCCTCCGCCAGGACCTGCTGGACCTTCTTGTAGAGCGCGGCGCGCTTCTCCGCATCCGGCTCGCGCGCGCCCTCGCCGAGCATGCGATCGACCTCGGGATTGCTGTAGAAGGTGTCGTTGACGAAGGTCACACCCTTGCGGATCTGACTGGTAAGGAACTGCTTGTTCAGCCCGTAGACCGGGTCGACGCCCTGGCTGAGGAACGGCTCGTTCAGGTCGTAATCGTAGTTGGTGTAGACGCGCCGCAGCCAGGTCGCGGTGTCCTCTGAGCGCAGCGTCACGGCGATGCCCACGCCGGCCAGCGCCTGCTTCAGGTACTCGGCCTGCCGCAGCCACTGCTCGCCGAAGGAATTGACCTCCAGGTGCAGGGCAAAGCGGGTCCCGTCCGCGCCGCGCGGGGCGCCGGCTTCGTCGAGCAGCCGGTTGGCGATGTCCAGACGGTCGGGCACATCGTACTGGCGCACGTCGTCGGTGTAGAGGCCGGCGGTCTTGAACTTGCGGCTGAGCGGGCCGGTGGCGGGCTGGCCGTAGCCGAACATCACGTCCTTGAGGATGACCTTGCGGTCGATGGCGTAGGCGATCGCTTGGCGCACTTCCTTCTTCTGGAGATGCGGGTGGCGGCCGTTCAGCTCCAGAACGCTCTGGGCCGGCGTCATCTCGTAGCCCTTGGTCGTCAGGTCGAGGATCGGGTTGGTCTTCATCCGCGCGAGATCGGCGTAGTTCACCGCGCTGTACCCGGCGAAATGCGCCTCTCCCGCCTCCATGGCTGCCGAGCGCGTGGCCGCGTCCGGGATGAACCGGGCGACGATCCGGTTGAGATACGGCAGGCCGGGCTTCCAGTAGGTCTCGTTGCGATCGAGGCGCACGAACTGGCCGCGCTCCCAGCTCGCGAACTTGAACGGGCCGGTCCCGATCGGCTTGTTGGCGCTGGGGTTCTGGAGGACGTCCGTGCCCTCGAAGACGGAGCGGCACAGGATCGGCAGGTCGCGCCCGGAAAGCGCCTTCATGATGTAGGGCGCGGGATTGGCGAGCCGCAGCACAGCGGTCATCGGGTCCGGCGTGTCGACGGCGACCAGCTCCGCGAGCATGACCGGCGCGATCGGATTGTACTTCTTCAGGATCTCCATGAAGGAGTACTGCACGTCGGCGCTGGTGAACGGCTTGCCGTTGTGGAAGGTCACGCCTTCCTGAAGCTTGAACGTGATGGTCTTGCCGTCGGGCGCGACCTCCCAGGACTTCGCGAGGTTCGGCTGCGGGTTCTGGTCCCAGTCGTAGGTGCACAGACCCTCGTAGACCTGGGTGGCGATCGGCGGGATGTTGCCCGCCGACACCGCGTAATGCGCGAGGGTCGAGGGCTCGGGATGGACGATCATCACCATCGTGCCCCCGCGTTTCGGTTCGGCGGCGCGCGCGCCGCTCGCGGCCGCTGCGAGGCCGAGGGGAAGCGCCAGAATCGTGCGGCGGGAGAGATCAGTCGCGTCGAACGTGCGGGACAAGCCAGAGGACTCCTGAAGCGTCCCGGCATTTCGCAATACGCGTGCCATGTATGCTTCCGGATTGAGTGTTATATTGCGTGACATGAAACATTTCTTTGTAGTTTCAATCCATCATCCCTCAGGGTAGAATAAATATTCTGCACATTATTGACCAAGGTCGATGCCCCGCTGCGCAGCCCCGGTGCCGTGCAGCGGGCACGATGAACTACGCAAATCAGCGGTTCGGGTCCGGACCATCATCGGATGGCGGATATGCCCATGAATTCACTGGAATGCCGCAAGTATCGACTTCGGCACCTTGCAGATGTACGTATAGTTCGGATTGACCATCTGCGTGCAGCGCGCCTCGGCGATCTGCGCGAGCAGCAGATAACCCTCCGGCTCGGGGATGTTCCACTCATCGGCGAGCCAGTAGATCATGTCGGCGAAGGCGATGCGCATCGCGTCCTCGAGCGGGCGGGCGCAGCCGAGTGTGCAGATATGCGTGGGCGTCTCGATCCGCGGGTGGCCGAGCCGCGCCGGCGCTGGCACGAGGCTCACCCGCAGGGTCACGTTCGCACCGATCTCGATCGCTCCCATGCCGACCGCTTCGCCGTCGCCCTGAAGCGCGTGACAATCGCCGATGAAGAAATGCGCGCCGGTCTTTTCGACCCGCAGCATCACGGTATTGCCGGTTGTGACCTCCTGAACGTCGAGGTTGCCGCCATGCGTGCCGTTGTCGACCGTCAGGACCGCGCCGTGGACCGGCGCGACGCCGATGACGCCCGCCATCGGCTTTACCGGCAGCCGGAGCCGGTCATTCCAAATCACATGGCCGTCGTGCACGTCGACGACCTTGGTCCGGATGCCCCATTCCTTGCGGCGCACCCAGTCCGGGAACATGCCGTGCCCGGGCCAGAGGGAGCTGTAGCCGCGCTGGCCGAGTTCCATGTCGAGGATCTCGACCTTCAGCATGTCGCCCGGCTTCGCGCCCGCGACCTCGATCGGGCCGGTTGCCCCATTCACGAACGGGAATGTGACGTCGGCCTCGGTCAGGTTCTGCCCGAGTTCCCTGATGACGCCGTCACCGATGTTGATCACGCATTCGACCGTGACGATCTCGCCCGGTGCGATCGTCGCGACGAAGGGCTCGTCGCCCGAGAGGGCGTACTTGATCGTTCCCTGCTTGCTGATGCGCTGCGTCACACGGGGCTCCTGATAACGATGGCGTTGATGTCCAGGGGTGGCGTGGGTCAGTGACGATCCCGCCAGGGCATGAGCAGCCGCTCGGCCCGGCCGACCAGGAAGGTCAGGATAAGGGCCAGCGCGATCGTGCCGACCAGGGCGGCGAAGACCTTCGGGATCGCGTAGAGGGATCCTGCCTGGAAGATGGCGTGGCCCAGGCCCACGGACGACGACATGAACTCGCCGACGATGGCACCGATCAGCGCGAAGCCGACGGTGAGCTTCAGGCCAGCGAAGATATCGGCGAGGCTCGACGGCACCACGAGCTTGGCGAAGATCTGCGGCTTCCGCGCGCCGAGGGTCCGCATGAGGTTGATCTGGTCCGGGTCGACGCCGAGCGCGCCCTTGTAGGAGGTCACGAGGGCGACCACGACGACCGAGAGCGTCGACATCGCGACCTTCGAGGCGAGCCCCGTCCCGAACCAGATGATAATGATCGGGGCGAGCGCGATGATCGGGATCGAGCCGATTGCGACAATGAAGGGCTGGACGACCCGCGAGACGAAGGTCGAGTACCAGAGCGATAAACCGGCGAGCGTGCCCACGATGTTGCCGATGAGGAACCCGAGCCCCGTCTCGAGGGCCGTCACGCCCGCATCGCGCAGGAGCGTGCCGTCGGCGAGACCCTGCCAGAGGAACCGGCTGATCGCCGAGGGCGAGCCGAACAGGAAAGAGGATTGCGGGCTTTGGCGGGTCTGCCATTCCCAGGCCGCCAGCAGGGCTGCGAGAAGTGCGATCTGCACCAGCAGGACGAGCGCGCCTGAGCGCAGGCGCGCACCGTCGCGCGGCGGTGCGGGCGGGGCATCCCGGCTCGTCCCGATCACGGTTGCCGGTCCGGTCGCGGCGTCCGACATCTCAGGACCTCGCTGCAGCGCGGCTGATGCCACGACCGGCGCCGCCGACCGTGGTGCGTGGGATATCGAGATCGGCCCAGATCTGGCGGACGTAGTCGCTGAAGCCGGCACTCTCCCGGGCCCCGATCATGTCGTCGGGCGCACAGTCGAGGTCGATCGTGTAGGCGGCCTTGACGGTGGTCGGCCGCCCGCTCAGCACGAGGACCCGGTCGGCAATCGAGACGGCCTCCTCGATGTCGTGCGTGATCAGGAGCACGGACTTGCCGCCGTCGCGCACGAGCCGCACCGTGTCGGCTTCGATCAGCAGCTTCGTCTGGAAGTCGAGCGCCGCGAAGGGCTCGTCGAACAGCAGGACCTCCGGATCGTTGATCAGGGTGCGGGCAAGCGCCACCCGCTGGCGCATGCCTCCCGACAGGGTCGCGGGATAGGCCCCAGCGAAACCGTGCAGACCGAGCTGGTCGAGGAGCGCGCGCGCCCGCTCGTCGGCCAGACCGCGCGGCATCCCTCGCAGTTCGGTGCCGAGCTTCACGTTGTCGAGGGCCGTGCGCCAGGGCAGCAGAAGATCCTTCTGCAACATGTAGCCGATCCCGCTGGGCGTGCGGCCGCGCCGGTCGAGGGGCACGCCGTTCCAGAGGATGCGGCCCGAGTCCGTCGGCGTGAGACCACAGACGGCGTTGAGGAGCGTGGTCTTCCCGCAGCCCGAGGGGCCGACGATCGCGACGATCTCTCCGCGGGCGAGCGCGAAGGTGAGATCACCGACGACAGGCAGGATGCGACCGCCCGTCCGATACGCCTTGGCGAGATGCTCGACGGAGAGCGGAGGCACGGGAGACCCGGGGCGGCCCACCGCTTGCAGAGTACCTTCGGACACGGGGACGCCGTTCAGCCGGCGCGCTTTGCGGCCTTGTCGGCGAACGTATTGTCGACGACCTGATCGAAGGTGAGCGTGCCTTTGATATTCCCGAGATATCTTTGCATGCTCATCAGGCTTTCCCAGGCGACCTTCTCGGTCACGACGCTGGAAGCGGGGATCTTATACTTCAGCTCCGCATCGATGGCAGCGTCCACGACGTCGCCCGGGAGGTCCGGAAATTCCAGCCGCGCGACCTTCTTGGCATAATCGGGATCGCTGTAGGTTCTGCGCCCGGCCTCCTCGAAGGCTGTCACCAGGGCCTGCACGGTCGAGGGATCCTTCTGGATCGTTCCGGGCAGCACCATGATCCCGGTATTGCAGAACGGCCCGACGTAGTTCGAGAAATCGAACACGATTTTTGCACCCTGCGCCACCGCCTGAGCGACGCCGGGCTGGTAGGCGACCGCGATGTCGGCCGCGCCGGCGAGCATGGCGGCGATCTCGGTTCCGGGACTCACCGGCACGATCGTCGCGTCGACGCCGAGCCTCATCCCATTGCTCTCGATGAGGCGCTTGGTCACGCTGAAGTTGGTGTTCGGTTCCGGCGAGGTGGCGATCCGCTTGCCCTTGAAGCCCTTCGGATCGGTGAAGGGATCGACCGACTTCGAGACCGCGAAGTAGTGGGCTCGCTGAACAACGGTGCCGACCACCATCCCGGGCCCGCCGTTCTCACGCGAGATCACCACCATCGTGGGGTCACCGATGGCGAAATCCGCCGAGCCCCCCAGCACGGCCGCGAAGGTCTGGGTGTCGCCCCCGGCGGCGCTCACCTGCAGGGCGAGGCCGTTCTTCTCGAAGATGCCGGCGTGAATCCCGACGTAGAGGTTGATGTAGCCAAGGTTGTGGACGGCCTCGCTGAAGCGGACGGTCTTGAGTCCTGCGGCACGCGCGGAGGTCGGCGCCCATGCCGCGCCAACCGCTAGGCCGGTCATTCCTCTCAGGATCGAGCGCCGATGGAGCAGGGGCGACCAGGGCTGAGGCATACGAGCTCCGCGGGAGTCGATGAGGGAGTCGGGCGCGTGCCGAGAAAGGGCGACTGTCGAAGCACAAGATCCTGGGGCCGCTGCCGTCGGGCATTCGCTCAAGCAAGTTGGCTGCCAAACCGCGCCCTCATTCGCGGAGATTGCGCACCATTCGATATGAAATCCGGTCTGCAAGCTCGGAAAGCAGCGAGAATGTCTGATCCATGCCGCCGCAATGGACAAGAAGAGCCGATCAAATGCTACGCTTCAACAGCGATCGTTCGTCCATGATCGGCCGCGCCGCGGGCGGCGCAAAGACGCGTCGATCGAATGCCGACAGTTCTGCGCAAGGCGATCCGGCTCTGACTAGGAATTGCTCTTCGACATCCGTCGAGCAAGATTTTCGCCGATCATCACGCAGGTGAAGTGCAGGTTGGCCCGACAATCGCTCGGCATGATGGAGGCGTCACACACCCGCAATCCGTCGATGCCGCGAACCTTGAGATCGGGATCGACGACTCCGGATGCGTCCTGCCAGCCGGTCATGCGGCACGTGCCGGCCGCGTGCTGGATGTCGCCGGCCTCGGCAAGCATCAGGGCATCGAGCTCGTCGTCCGGGAGGCGCGCGGCGTCGCCGATCGCGAGCGGGCTCTCACCGAACCGGATCGCCGTCGCGAGACCGGCCAGGGCCGGATGCGCGGTGAGGCCTGCGAGACGGCGCACCGCGTCGCGCATGCGCAGGCGATCGCGCGGGTCATCGAGCATGTTCTCCTCGATGATCGGGTTGGCTTCCGGATTGGGCGCGGTGAGGTGCAGCGTCCCGCGCGAGAACGCGTCGTAGAGCCCGACGCCGACGGCGCCCTGCGGCGTCGGTTCCGGACCGGTCAGGGTCCGATGATTGTAGGCGACGAAGATCATGTCGCGCTCGCCGCCGCCCGCGAGGCCACTCGAGTACGTGACGCAACAGTTGGTGTGGCGCGCATCCGAGCCGAGCGCCCGATGGCCCGGCTTCAGATCCAGCGTCGCCCGCAGGATCGGATGGTCCATGAAGTTGCGGCCGACAGCCTCGTGCGCCTGCCGGACGGGAATGCCGAGGGCACGAAGCGGCTCGGCCGGGCCGATCCCGGAGCGCATCAGGATCGCCGGGCTGTGGACGGCGCCGGCGCACAGCACGATCTCGCGGCCATGGATCTCGGTCCAGGGCCCCGCACCGAAGCGGACGCGCAGGCCGACGGCCCGGTGGCCCTCGAACAGGACGCAGTCGACCAGGGCCTCGCAGCGGATCTCGAGGTTCGGCCGGTCGCGCGCCGGTTCCAGGTAGCCGTCATTGGTGGTGACCCGGTGACCGTTGCGGCTGTTGATCGGGTTGCACGAGACGCCCTCGCCCGTCGGCGCGTTGAGATCCGCCTTCCAGGGATGGCCGGCTGCGAGGGCGGCCGCGCGGAGCCCCAGATCCACCGCGCCCCAGGCATCCGGCTTCGCGCGATACACGGGGAGCGGACCGCCGCGACGGCAGCTGTCCTCCGGGCCGAAATCGGCATCGTCCTCGATCCGGTCGAAGAGAGGCAGCACATCCGCGGCTGACCAGCCGGAGCATCCCTGATCCGCCCAGGCATCGAAGGCCGCGGGAACGCCGCGGATCGCGATCTGCGCGTTCACCGTCGAACTGCCGCCGAGCGCGCGCCCGCGCCAGTAGAACCGGGGCTCCTGCGCACGGGTCCGCCGGCTCATCAGTCCCGGCCACTGCCAGTCCGCCTGATGTGCCGGGTCATACATGAACGGGATGATGTTGGCCGAGCGCAGCGCCGGCGGCGCATCGGCGGAGCGCCAGTCGCGTCCAGCTTCCAGCAGGAGCACCCGGCGGCGCGGATCCTCCGAGAGGCGAGCTGCCAAAGCCGCCCCGGCGGAGCCTGCGCCGACCACGACGATATCGTACGGGGCTGCGCTCATTGCTTCTCGACGTTCCAGAAGAGCGGGATAGCGGAGGGGATCAGACCGGTGAGCGAGGTCCGGTAAGCCGCGGGCTGCGCGAACTGGCCGAACGGGACGACTAGGCCCTCGCCGTAGACGATGGTCTGGATCTCCCCTGCGATGGCGCGCCGCTTGTTCAGATCAGGCTCGCGGGCGAAACGGTCGAACAAGCCAACCATGCGCGGGTCGCACATGAACCCGGAACTCGCCGCGTCCTTGCAGTTGAAGTTGATCGCGGAGTTGGTCAAAGGCGAGCTGAGATCGAGCCCGAGCGCATGGATGCCGAAGAGGCCCCAGCCGGCCTTCTTGGTGCGTTTGGCGAGCAGGGCTGCCCAATCCATCACCTGCAGGTCGACGGTGAAGCCGGCCTCCTTCAGCCGATCGGCCAAGATGGTCGAGGACACGCGCGCCGCCTCGAGATCGTTGGCCACCATCACGATCACCGGCTCGCCCTTGTAGGCGGTCTCCTTCAGAGCGGACCGTGCCGCCGCCACTGAAGGGGCGTGCAAGAGGTCCGTCCCGACATGCGTCTCGTAGGGCGAGCCGCAGATGAAGAAAGCGTCGCAGGTTTGCGAGAAGCGCGGGTCGAGGCCGAACCCGTCGAGGACCTCGCGCTGGTCGACGAGCCGCAGCAGCACGCGCCGGATGGCCGGGTCGTCGAAGGGCTTGGACGCCGTGTTGATGCGATAGTGGCCCGTGAACCTGTGCGGGCCGGTGAAGTTCATCACTGCCAAGCCCTTCTTGGACTCCATCTGAGCGATCAGGTCGAAGGGCGCATACTGCATGTAGTCGATCTCGCCCACGCCGAGGGCGCCCGCCGCCGTCGCCCCGTCGGGGATGACGCGGATGTCGAGGGCGTCGACCTTCACGACCTTGCCGCCCGCCAAGAAGTCGGCCGGCTCGGGACGTGGCCGATAGTCGGAGTTCCGGCGCAGGAGCATATGGTCGCCGGGGACGTGCGCGGCGCGGTCGTAGATGAACGGACCGGATCCCACGACCTCAGAGAGCTGCGTCGTCGGGGGCGTTGCGGCGAGCCGCGCCGGCATGATGAACGGCGTGGGGCTCGACGTCGTGCCGAGTGTGTCGAGGACGAGGCCGTAGGGCTCTCGCAGCGTCAGCACGAAGGTCCGGTCGTCCACGGCGTCGAGGGCAGCCGTCACGTCCATGAGCCGGCCGCCCAGCGCGCTGCGAGCCGCCCAGCGCCGCAGCGAGGCGACGCAGTCGGCGGCCCGGACCGGCGCGCCGTCGTGGAAGCGCAGCCCGTCGCGCAAGGTGAAGCGCCAGGTGAGTCGGTCATCCGTCACCGACCATGTGTCGACCATCTGCGGCCGGAACACGCCCGTCGCGTCCGGCGCGAACAGCGTCTCGTAGACCATGAAGCCGAAGGTTCGCGTGATGTACGCCGTGGTGAAGTAGGGATCGAGGGTGACGATCTCGGCTTCCAACACCGCCTTCAGCGTCGTTTCCGCGCCCGCGGAGCCCGGCGCGAGCAGCGCCACGGCCGCGAATAGGCCGGAAAACCAGGATCGTCTCATTTCGCATTCGCCCTTTGCCTGGGCCGCAGAGGCAAGCCGGATACCAAGCCGATCGCGCGTCGGCTGGCGATCGCGTTTGAGCCGGCATGCGGGGGTGCCGGTATACGATCGGAGGGATCGTCATGGATGATCCCGTATTCGCGCGTCTTCGAGGCGGGCACACGGTTCAGGGAACGAGCGGCTTCCACGAGCGCACGGGTTCTCACCGGCTCAGAGGTGACGGTGCTGTCGCTCACCTCGGACGCTCACCTCGGACAGGCGCGATGCCGTCCGCCTCGACGCGCATGTTCTGATGCTGGCCGGGGCCGTCTGGTCGGTATGGCGCTCGGACCCCTGGAATGGGGATCGGGCCGCGGATCTTCGAGTAGCCGTTTATGCGGCTCTGCCTCCCAACCGAGCACACGCTCCGCACGATCGACGACAATGGCCCGACCAACATGCGCACGGCCTTGACCAAAGGCCTCATGCGGCTCCTCATGTGGAACATGCCCTTCCACGCCGAGCATCGCCTCCACCCGCCGATCCTGTTCTATCGCCTGCCAGTCGCCCGCGCGGCGTTGTGCCTCGGCATGCGCCAGCGAGACTACGCCCACTGGCATGTCGGAATCGTGCGGATGCTGCGCCCGTGAGCGGTTGGGCGACGGCCACCGGAACCTTCGACCTCGGCGACCTGACGCTACAGTCGGGCGCGGTGCTGCCGAGAGCGCAGCTGCGCTGGAAGACGCATGGGACGCTGTCCGCCGCCCGGGACAATGTCGTGCTCTATCCGACGAGCTATTCGGCCCAGCATACAGACTTGGAATGGCTAATCGGGCCCGATGGGGTGCTCGATCCGAGCTGTTGGTTCATCGTCATCCCGGACATGTTCGGCAACGGCCTGTCGTCGAGCCCGTCGAACACGCCCGACTGGCCCGGCCTCGTCACCGCCTGGGACAACGTCCACGCCCAGCGCCGCCTTCTCGCCGAAGTGTGGGGGATTGCGCGTCTGCACGCCGTCTATGGCTGGTCCATGGGGGCGCAGCAGGCCTACCACTGGGCGGCGCTGTTTCCCGAGCAGGTCGCCCGCGCGGTGATCAATTGCGGCAGCGCCCGGACCGCCACCCACAACCGCGTGTTCCTGAAGGGCCTCATGACGGTGCTGGAGGCCGCGCCGGAACATCGCGGCGCCGGCCGCTTCTCGGCCGAGCCCGCCGCGGCGCTCCGGGCCTTCGGGCGCATCTACGCGGGCTGGGCGCTCAGCCAGGATTTCTACCGGGCAGACCTGCACCGCACCGCCCTCGGCGCCCCGGACCTCGACACCTTCCTGCGCACCGACTGGGAGGAGCGCTTCGGCCGCCGTCCGGCAGCCGATCTGTACGCGCAGCTCCACACCTGGGATGCGGGCGACATCAGCCGCGACCCGCGCTACGGCGGCGACCTCGCGCAGGCGCTGGGCGCGATCACGGCCCGGCTGCTGCTGATGCCGGGTGCGACCGATCTCTACTTCCGCGTCGCCGACAACGTCGCCGAACTGCCGCACCTGCGCGATGCCGTCCTGCGGCCGATCCCGAGCCTCTGGGGCCACCGCGCCGGCAATCCCTCGACCAACCCAGCCGATGCGGCCTTTCTCCGCCACACCGTGCGGGCTTTCCTTGCCTCGGCAGAAGCGAGCGCGTCCTGAAAGCCCCGGCCTATCCGCCATCGCGGGGAGAGTCGTCTCAAGCGTCGCTACGCGCCCATTGCATGAGTTGATCGAAGCTCGGCAGACGCTCGCGTTTGTCCTGACGCCAAGCTGCGTCGGCATGGCTCGGCAGAGGAAGGTAGTACCAACGTTTCCGACGCTTTGCGCGTCAACGAGTGTTGGCCTAATTCATTGAACGCCCGGGAAAATCGGGATGTCCGCCCTGGAGGACTCAGCACAGCCATGCAGCATGCGATGGACAGAAGCTGAACTCGGCAAGGGGCATCTTTCCTCGGGCGCGACGCCCGCGATCTCGCGAACCGACGGGATGGCCCGTATTTTGAAGCACGGAGCGCCGCACGCTACAAACGATGGGTGTCGTCCGGTCGCTGTCCGCCTGCGCGGCGAGCACGCCATCCCCCGTCTGAGCGCTGCCTCGAAGCTATCGGATACGGTGGCATTGAGACGCGTCGCTTCGTGGCATAGCCGTTCGGTTACTTGGGTAAGTGATCCCGGATATCGATGGCGGGCCGACGACCACATGGCGCAGAGCGGACGGTGATCCAAGCTGAGCCTTGCAACCCATGCCGCCTCGCGGGTTTCCGCCCGCGGGCCGTGCTTTGCCTTCTACGCCCGCTCGCCCGTCAGGACGGGGACCAGCGGGGGGCGCGTGCGGCCCAATCCCAACGCCAGCGCGGCGCCTGTGGCCGTGACCAGGGCGAGCGGCAGCAGGCCCAGCGCGTAGCTGCCGCTCGCGTCCTTGATCACGCCCATCAGGTACGTCCCGACGAAGGCGCCGAGATTGCCGATGGCGTTGATCTGCGCAATCCCGGCCGCAGACGCGCCCGGCGGCAGCCATTCCGTGACCATTGCCCAGAACGGGCCCTTGACGGCGTAGGTCCCCAGGATCGCCAAGAACAGGATCGCGACCGTCGGCCCGAATCCCTGTGCGGCCAGTGCCGCCGCGAGGCAGAGCGCCGTGAGCGCCTGCGGCCCGGCGACATGCCACGCCCGCTCCCCCATGCGGTCCGAGCGTCGGGCCCAGAGCACCATCAGCCCAGCCGCGACTCCGAATGGCACCGAGTTGAGCAGGCCGATCTCCATGGTTGAGAGGCCGTGGGACTTGAAGATCTGCGGCTGCCAGATCGACAGACACGCGCTCGCGCCGACGCTTCCAGCAAAGATCAAGCCCGCGGCGAGCACGCGCCAATCGAGGATGACTCGCCAGACGGACGATCGGACCATTGGCTGCTCCGCGCGCTCGGCTTCCAAGCGTCCGGTGAGCCAGCCGCGCTGCCCCTCGTCGAGCCAAGTCGCCCGATCCGGCCCTTCCGGAAGATACCTCAGGACGAGGAGCCCGAGCATCACGGCGGGCGCGGCCTCGACGATCGACATGAGCTGCCAGCCGCGCAGGCCCAGCCAGCCGTCGAGCCCGAGTAGCGCCGCTGAGAGCGGCGAGCCGACGAAGTTCGACAGGGGAACAGCCACCGCGAAGAGGGCGATCACCCGGGCGCGATAGACCTTCGGGAACCAGTGCGTCAGGTAGAAGATCACGCCGGGATAGAAGCCGGCTTCCGCCGCACCGAGCAGGAAGCGCACCGCGCAGAATGAGATCGGCCCGATGACGAGCGCGGTGGCCGCCGAGATGAACCCCCAAGTGATCATGATCCGGGCCAGCCACAGGCGGGCGCCGAACCGCTCGAGCATCAGGTTCGAGGGCACCTCAAACAAAAAGTAGGCGACGAAGAATAGACCCGCGCCTAGGCCGAAGACCGACGCGGATAGGCCGGCATCGGCATTCATCTGCAGCGCCGCGAAGCCGACGTTGACCCGGTCAATGAAGGCGACGAGGAAGCCCAGCATCAGCAGCGGCATGATCCGAAGCGTGACACGCCGCATCGTCGCCCGTTCGATCTCGGACGGGATCTCGTCGCTCGTCGATGTCACGAACCGCTCCGGGTCTGAGAGGGCATCCGCGCGCGGACGCTGGCCCGGGCGCAGCCGACTGGCAGCACGGGCTGTGCCAGCTCAGCCCGGTTAGGTGCCGACCCGGAGGGGGGCGGCGAGCTTGCGCAGGTAGGCGATGACCGACAGAGCCGTGATACGGCCCGTACGAGGGTTCTCGTCGGTCGGCACGTTCTCGATCGTCATGGAGAACCGCGCTGAGTCAGCCTCGACCTCGATGCGGTGGGTGTTGCGATCGAGGACGGGATCGGCCCAGATCTCGAGCTCGGTCCGGTCCGGGCCGATGCCGGCGAGTGAGAGCGCGACCGCGACGTTGAGGTTGGCAGGAAACCCGCGAGCCGCCTCGCGCGGGCTGCCCGAAAAGACCCGCATCGGCTCGGTGATGCCAGCGATCTCGATGCCGTTCTCCACGAGGTAGGGTGCGCCGACGAGGCCGCGCACGGGCTTGCGGGTAATCATCCGCACGGTGTGGATCGTCCCCTCCGCTGCGGCCGTCACGGCGTCGAGGCCGAGCAAGGCGCCGGTCGGGACGACAATCTGACCGCCGTGGGCGCGGGCGGTCTCCATGAGGTCCTCGTGCTCGAGCAGCGCCCCGCAGCTCAACACAACGGCGGTTTTGCCCGCCGTCACGAACGGCCGCACGATCGCCGGGAGGTGCTGGGACGGCGCGCATTCCAGCACGATGTCGGCCGACGGCTCCAGGGCGTCGAATGCGGTAACGACCTCGGGCGGCGCGTCGAGCGCCGCGAGCTCGGCCCGGGCTTTCGCGGCATCGCGGACCGCGACGGTGGTCAGGCTCAGGCCAGGTATGGCGCCCCTGTCGAGCGCGCGCGCCACAGCCCGGCCGACGGTGCCGAGCCCGGCGATCGCGACGCGCCCGCCGCGGATCGGCGACCTGGCTACTTCCTCCGGCAGCATGCTGAGTTCCCGTTCACCGAAGCCGGGGCGGCCGGTCACCAGAACCCCTCTGCATCGACCATGCCGAGGGCCGAAACGGATCAGTCGTTTTTTGGACCGCCCGCGAACCGGCGGCTAGGCTCAACCGCGCTGAGCCGCGACGGCGCGAGCCTGTTCGCGGGCCGTCTCTTGCCGGACGCACAAGTCCGCCGGCGGCATGCAGCGTGCCACGTGTGTTCGAGGGTGGGACCCTGGTCGCCCCGCCGTGGCGAGATACACATGCCCGACAATGCCTAGCTGCTCGATCTCATTGACGTCCCGTTATCGCGTTGGTCCGGCGTGAGTGCGAGTCTTCCGGTTGTGTAAGACCCTGACGGGAGGAGCAGAGCCGTGAAGAAGAGCAGGTTCACCGAAGAGCAGATCGCCTTCGCACTGAAGCAGGCCGAGACCGGGACGTCGACCGCGAAGGTGCTGCGCCGGATGGGCATCTCCGAGCAGACGTGTCTCAGGGGCTTCCTCCGTTCTTTTAAGCATCCATCCGCTTGCCGGGCTTCAGCCGTGTCGGCTCATTCGTGCCGTCTGGCCCGCCGCTTGCGACGCCATTGCTCCTCCCGACTTCAGCCCCGCCGGCACTGCCGCGCGGGGCTTTTTGGTTGTCCGTGCCCGATGATGGGTGAGGACACGCATGTCGCCTTCCGGTATTGCACAATGCCGCGTGCACGACAGGTTCTTAGGATTTCTTTATCTATCCCAAGTATTGATACCAAGCATATTGCTTTTTTCAGCACGATATGGCTATGGGCGTGCCGTGCGGCATGTCTGCCCGAGCCATCAAAAGCAGTAGGATTAAAGTGACAAGCGAAAACATTGACCACGCCGCTGGCATCGTAGAGCTGGCCGGCGACATCGTTGCCGCCTACGTATCGAACAACTCAGTTCCCCTTGCCGAACTGCCTGACTTGATCCGGAGTGTGCACGGCGCGATCGCCAGCCTCGTTTCCGGCACCCCGAACCCTTCGACTGGCGCTGTCCTGCAGGCCGAGGTCGAGAAGCCGAGCGCAGCCCAGATTCGCAAGTCTGTCCGCCAAGATGGTATCGTCAGCTTCATCGACGGCAAGACCTACAAGACGCTGAAGCGCCACCTGACCAGTCACGGCTTGGATCCGCGCAGTTATCGCGAGCGCTATAGCTTGCCGGCAGATTATCCGATGGTGGCCCCGAGCTACGCTGAACAGCGTTCTGCTCTCGCCAAGGCGATCGGCCTCGGCCGACCCGGTGCAATGGCTGCGCTGATTGACGAAGTGGCTCAGCCAGAGCGGAAGGGCCGACACAAGGCCGCCTAACGTTCCGGGCGTTTCGCCACTCCGCTATCGAGACCTCAAGTGTCGATCCTCAACCCGCCCGGTCCGCCGGCGCGGGTTTCCTTGTCTCGGCGCTATCCCTTCATCTCGGCAAGCATCGTGGCGCCTTCGGTTAGAAAAAATGCTTTGATCTTTTGGTCGCGGATTCGCAGGGCGCAGTGTCTCGCAATCTCGCTCATCGACCGATTCTTCGGGTTCCTGAGGAGATCGGCCAGATACGTCTGGGCCTCGGCCTCGGTCTCGATGGTGAAGGGTTGAGGGTCCACGAAGCACCTCTCGTTTTGATCTGTCCGGTTTGCCGTGGCGCGCCTTTTAGTGCCCCGTCGACCGACGAACGGTTAGCTCGCAAGAGGCGCTTTCAGCGCGTAGCCTGCAAATCGATAATGGGGCCTCCGATGTCGAAGAACTCGTCCTCGTTAAGATCCGCCAACTCGATCTCTTGCCGCGGGCGCTGAAGCGGCACGAGCGCAGAGATCATGCCGAGACACACTGCCCCGGCGATCAGGGCAGCAAATAGTGCGAGCGTCATAGTTAACATCGGAATGCAACGCGATAGCCGACATATAGACCGTTAGGCTTAAGGCTTGCTTGCGTCAGACCGCACGCGTTTTCTAATCGCCGCCGGTCATCCTGACGCCGAATCGAGGCGCGTACCGGCTCCAACGGGTGAGACAATCCCGATCCATGCCGCCGAAGAGCGGCTCGCCTTCTCCTGCCACTCGAGGCGAAAAAGCTGGTCGGCATGCCGCGAGCGAGATGATCAAGACTCTAAGCCCTGAGACAGGCAGCGTTCAGGGCGTCGTGCGCCGGCTCGAAAAGGTTGGGATCATCGTGGCGCATGAGCATCTAAAAGCCGGCATGCCCACTGCTGAAGTTGGCCCGGAGCACGGCTTCCTGCGCGTCGGGTATGCCGGCGCCCTGATGGTCACCCACAGTCGGGTCGTCGGCGTCGAGCCTGACCGGACTGTGTTCGATCGCTTCTCCGGCTACCGGGCCACGCCCGGGCGGACGTGGGGGCCGCCGGTCTGGGAGATCGCGGCCAGAAGCAGAGCTGCGTAGCTGCTGATTGCTTCGGCTGAGCCGGCCTTCGAATTAGGGGCGGTCAACAGGCGCGGCGGATGCGCGGCAGCCTCGGTCGAGAAGGTAGGTCACGCCTGCAAGCAGAGTGGCTTCCTGTTGTGGTCTCACGCGCTTCAGCATGACCGTGGAGGCGCACTGATCGGGACCGTCGAGTGGCATGGAGCACGCAGCATCGCTATTGCCGGGGAGCACGATCCGCGCAGCTTCTGCCGTCCCCTCACGCTCGAACGTCCCGTACAGGCGGCTGAAGTTGATTCTATAGCCGCCAACTCGGGTCGACATGATCGAGTACGAGCAGTGATTGATCCGCGTGACGATCACCGCGCCATCATCCCCGCCGGTCAGCAGCGCGCGGTCTGCCGATAAGACCTTGAGTTTCGTCGAAGTGATCGGCAGCGCATGTCTCAGAACGTAGGCTGCCTGCGCGAGCGTTCGGCTATCGCGGCGACTGGCAGCGCCCGCCGGCGAGATCAGGCACAGCACCAAAGCTAGAATGAGAACTGCGTACATGCGGTCAGAATATCGGCTGCCGCATGCCTGTCGAGGCGCCCTCGGGTTTCCCCCTCAACAGCTCCGCGCCCCCGCGCCAAACTTGCGAGCTCGCGGCTAAGGGGCGCGGCTGACCCCGCCGGTGATCTGCAAGGATGTCGGGAGCAACCGCGATGTGAGCCGGCGCAGGATGTTGCGCCGGGCCAAGCCATTAACGCCTCGGGCCTTTTTCGAGCGCAAGGTGCGGTTATGTCCAGCTGCGTACCGAGCCAGCCGTGCACTTCGAGATCCGATCCACCGGCCGCCACCTCTGGACCTAGGTGCTGCTCGACGCCTCGCATCTGACGGTGATGGAATTGGACCGGACCTTCCCGTCCGAGGCGCAGGCGTCGGCGGCCGCGTCGGCCTTCTCGAAGCTGGTGACCCCTGCGGGCAAGACGCTCACCGCGCCGACGTCGGGCAGCCTGCTTTAGGCTCCGGCCGCGCGCCCGCCGCACGGCTTGCTTGCGTCGATCTCCACGAGATGCGCACGGCCGGCCGCAGTGATGAACCACGCGTCCTCGCGACGCCCCGGGCCAGGCGCCGAGCGGAATTCGACAAACCCTCGCTTGCGTAGGACCGACTTGGCCGACAGATAGGCGCTGCGGCGCAGTTCCTGCGGGTAGAGAAGGCAGGCGCGAAGGGCCTCGAGCTGGTGGCCGCGGGCCGACGCGAGCGGTTCGGTGGGCGTGACGGCACCGAGCTATCGCGGGTCGACATCCCCGACGAGCCTGCGGATCGCGGCAAGGCCCCACAGGTCCGCGTCAAAGAAGGCCAGGTCGCCGATCTGCCAGCGCTCGAGCTCGTCAAATCCGTATGGCAATGGCCTATAAATTTGAAGATTGACTACTCTCTATTCGTCTTATGATCGGCTTGATATTTGAGCCATATAGCACGATCAACTTCGACGCGCTTGAGGCGGTCGGACTCTTTCTCGTGCGTCAGCCACAGGACAATGCCGACCATCGTCGCTAGAACGAGCGGGCCGAGAAAAAGAACAAGCATCTGTGCGAGCGTCAGGCTCACGCGCGCAGGGCTCCAAGCAGGCGTCTGGCCACCAGATGTAGTATACCTGCCAAGAGACTCCAACTAACCAGGAGAGCGCTGGCTGTAAGCGCGCTGGCGGTGCCCGAGAAGATCGCCACTGACGGGGAGATGCCGCCGACAGCCACGGAGGCGACGGCGACGCCGTTGACCCACATCGCTGTCAGCTTCGCCCGCTCATTGCGGATCAGCTTGGCGTCGTCGGGGCTGAGTGGCGGGATTTCGGTATCGGCCATGACACGGGGTAGCTCGGAGCAACCGAGGGGTTGAACAGGGGCTCGATCCGTGAGGCTATTTAGAACAGAACAGGAACAAAATCCAGGGTTGAGTTGGCCTTATCGCCGGCTTTGGCGCTTCCATCCCCAAAATGCCAGAGCGCGGCTTTCGGCAGTTATCGGCGACGAAGATCGCGACGCATCGCATCAGCAGGGCATGGTCACGGCTTCGCAACCAGGGCCCCTAAGGCTTACCCCAAAAGAAGCAGCTTGGTTCGACTTCATCATGCCAAAGACCGGCCTGTCGGGCGCCTCTATGGCTTACTTCCAGCCTTCTTCGACGTCTCGGCCGGCTTGATGCTGCCCGTCTCAGATACCCGATCACGAGCTTGTTCAAAGCGCTTCTTCGAAGCGACGAGTTCGCGCTGTGAACCGGCAAGCTGCCCCTTCGCTGCGTCACGGGCCGCAATAGCTTGGCCGAGTTCCGCGCGGGCAGAGGCGAGTTTGCCTTGCCACTCACGAACGAGGTCCATGTTCGCCTGCTCCAACTCTTTCTGGCGACCCACTAATCCGTCTCGCTCGGTTTGAAGAAGGCTGACCTGAGCTGTGAGATCGCGGTTGGCCGACGCTTTATTCGCGTAGGCTCCCCAACCCGCTATGGCGTAAACCCCAAGGACCAGGGGCAGCAACTGAGCGCGTGTTGGCTTCCATGCAAAAAGCATCTGAAGTTTCCAATGCATCAGTTCGAGCAGGCGAGGCATGGACCGGCTGTCTCTCATGTCAGTTAAGCGGACCTTGTCGGTCCGAACGGCTAATCGATCTGACCAAGAATGATGCCCGCACAGCGTTAATTCTTGTTTACGATGCGCATCACGGAGCGATTTATCGGCGTGGCGCGGGTTGCAGAAACCGGTACGCGGCCGACTTTGTCTGGGTCGCGCCGCTGCATCTCAAGCCGCTCAAGATCGATCAAGGCTGCCGTAGTCGGTGTAGCCGCGCGGTGGCCTATGGGATCGGTTACCAGCCTCGAGCTTGGTCAACCTGCACGAAAAGCGCGACCGCGGCGCCCATCGGCGGCGCTGGCTCAGGCGCGCGAGCCGATCCTGACGCGGTTGCGTGCGGCTCGCCGCCTGAACCTGGTAGGCCTTTCAGGTCTGCGGCCTGATCATGCCAGGATGTTGACGGCACGCGCGGCGACCAGAGCCACCGTGAGTAGGGAGACCAACGCCTCAGCCATCATCAGCAATTTCGCGCGCGGCGTCAGCGGTAGCGTATCGGTGGGCGAGAAGGCGGTGGCGTTGGTGAAGGCCAGAAACAGGTAGTCCACAAAGCCCGGCACGAACGGGTCAGCCGTATCCTGCTGCGGCAGCGTCATCTGTGGAAACAGAAAGTCTGGATCCCGCGCACTCGGGTGGCCGCGCAACGCCGCACCGCCGCGATCCGTCGTCCAGAACCACAGGGCGAAGATCACGACATTGGTGCCCCAGATATTGAGGGCATCCACGAGCAAGGTCGGGCCGCCGGCTGCCTTGCCATTCAGGAGGGCGTGGACCAGGGCTACAAGAGCGGCGGTATTGGTCACGGTGATCAGCGTGGTCATGAAGAGAGCCATCCTGCGGATCAGGCGATGATGGCGGTGCACCTCGGCCCAGTGTGCGTCTGTCGTGGCGCGTCGCGCCCGGCCCTGGTTCCAGGCCGTGGCGGCCGAGAGTGGCACCAGCAGCGCCAGTTCGAGCGTCGGGGCGAGCCAGCGAGGTCCGAGCGAGAAGTCGTTCACAACGAGCAACTGGAGGCCAGCCACGCAGGCGATGGCGCTCCGGGCCAACCAGAAGTCCAGGGCACTGGTCCGAACGCGATCAGGGTGCGGCGGCCTCGCCATCAACGACGTCCCTTGAGGAGTTATCTCGTTGGGGCGGTCGCGCCCCTAACGCTTCTTGCCTAGCTCGGCGGCGATGTCCTTGGTCATTCGACCGACCTTGCGATGCGCGGCCGTAAGCTGGTCCTGCGTCACACCCCAGCGCTTGATCCAGAACTCGACAGCCTTGCGTTCCGACAGATCGAGGCGGTCCCTGTCGATAAAGCCACGCTTGTCCTTGAGGCCGGCCATGGGGATCCTGTTGGTTGGTGACAGGTGATCTGGGAAAGACCTAGCGAACGTCCTCACGAGGTCCGTGCATAGGGCTGCGGTAAGCCGCAGTGATACCTTTAGCATCCGGCATCTGAGCCCCTCGCTAACGCACGTGATGGCCGGCCTCCGCGAGGGCGGCGATCATTCAACGCTACGAAAAGGACAGCTCGTGGAAGCTGAGCCGCAGCATGAGGCAGGGTTGGCTGGGCTCCTCGTGGTCGGCTTCAAACAGGTGCTCGCGCAGGCCGTTCACGCCCTCGACGAATCGCGCACAGATACTGGCATGGAGGCGGCGTCGAGTGGCATCAGGTCGGTCATGCACCATACATTCGATTGCGTTCCCGTTCGTGACAACCTTCACTGAGGTTGTGCTGTCGCTTTGAGCCATTCATGAAGCTTGGTCCAGCGCGGCCGCATGTTGCCGCCGCGGACCGCGATCCCCAGCGCCTTGCGCTGTGCCAGCAGCACGACGAGTCGCTTTCCGCGGGTCACACCCGTGTACAGGAGGTTCCTCGCCAGCATGGTCCAATGTTGCATGGCGAGCGGAATCACCACCGCCGGATACTCCGAGCCCTGCGATTTGTGGATGGTCGTGGCGTAGGCCGGTACCAGCGTGTCGAGTTCACCGTAGGGATAGATCACCTTCCGACCCTCGAAATCGACGATCACCGCCCCCTCGTCCTCATCGATGCGCGCCACCGTGCCGAGATCGCCGTTGAACACCTCCCGGTCGTAGTCGTTTTGGCTCTCCATCACCCGGTCCCCCGGCGAGAAGCGCCAGCCGAACCGCTCCACCGAGGTAGAGGGATTCGGATTCAGCACCGCCTGAAGCTCATGGTTGAGGTTGCGCGCGCCGAGCACACCGCGCTGCATCGGCGTCAGCACCTGCACGTCGCGGACCGGGTCGAGTCCAAAGCGGTGCGGAATGCGCCGGGTCACCACCTCGATCAGCGTCGCCGCCGCCGCCTCGGGCTCTTCGATCTCGATCAGGTGGAAGTCACTGTCCGCGCCCCGTCCAGCCAGTTCGGGCAGTTTGCCGGCGTTGATCCGGTGTGCGTTCACCACGATCCGGCTCTCGGCCGCCTGTCGAAACACTTCGGTCAGTCGCGCCACCGGGATAGCCCCCGAAGCGATGACGTCCGCTAATACCTGCCCAGGTCCAACGGAGGGCAGTTGGTCAACGTCGCCGACCAAGAGCAGCGCCGCGTGCTCTGGGACCGCCTTGGTCAGGGCGTTCATCAGCGGCACATCGACCATCGAGGTCTCATCGATCACCAGTAGGTCGCAGGCGAGCGGGTTCTCCTCGTTGCGCGAGAAGCCGCCGTGCTTCGGGTCGATCTCCAGCAGGCGGTGGATCGTCTTGGCCTCAAGCCCCGTCTGCTCAGTCATGCGCTTGGCCGCTCGGCCAGTCGGGGCGGCGAGCAGCACCTGTATGCCCTTCGCCCGCAGGATGCGCAGGATCGTGTCGAGCGTCGAGGTCTTGCCGACCCCTGGACCGCCGGTGATCACCGCGAGCTTGGCGCCGAGCACACGGCGCACGGCCTCACTCTGCGAAGGTGACAGTGCCTTGCCGGTCTTTTCTTGGACCCAGGGCAGCGCCCGAGCGAGGTCGATCTCCGGCCAGGGCGGCGTGCCCTTCGTTCGCCGGAGTAGCCGCTCGGCAATCATCCGCTCGGCGGCGTGCAGCCCGGCCAGGAAGATGCACGCCTTATCACCGAGGATGTCCTGCACAACCTCACCGGTCTCCAGCACGTCGAGCAGCGCCGAACGGATCAGCGTTGCCTCGACGCCGAGCAGCTCGCCCGCGAGCTTGATCAGCTCCGCCACAGGTAGGGCACAGTGGCCGCCGTCGGTCGCCGTCTGAAGGGCAAACGAGATGCCCGCGCGCAGCCGCTGAGGCGCCTCCGGGGTCAGCCCGAGCTTCATCGCGATAGCGTCGGCGGTCTTGAAGCCGATGCCGCGGATGTCCTTGGCCAGCCGGTAGGGATCCTCGGTCATGACCGCGATGGCCTCGTGGCCGTAGGTCTTGAAGATCCGCACCGCCCGCGCCGTTCCGACGCCGTGAGCGTGCAGGAACAGCATGATCTCGCGCACGGCCTTCTGCTCGGCCCAGCCGGCGATGATGCGGGCGGCGCGCTTCGGGCCGATGCCGGCGACTTCAGGCAGGCGCTGCGGCTCAGCCTCGATGATCTCGAAGGTGCTCTCGCCGAAGGCCGCGACGATGCGCTTAGCCATGGCGGGGCCGATGCCGCGCATGTGGCCTGACGCGAGATACTTCTCGATGCCCTCGACCCCGGTGGGCGGCGTGACCTTCAGGGTGTCGGCCTTGAACTGCACGCCGTGCTGGCGGTCCGTGTGCCAGATGCCGGTGGCGGTGATCCACTCGCCGGCCGCGATGGCGGGGGCGTGCCCGATCACCGGCACGAGGTCGCGCTTGCCCCGCGCCTGCACCTTAAGCACGCAGAAGCCGGTCTCCGGGCTGTGGAAGGTGACGCGCTCGATGGTACCGGCCAGCGCCTCGATTTCTGGACCGGCCGAGCCGGGGAATGGGCGCGTAGCCACGGCGGCTATGAGATCCTACGAGCCTGCCCCGGAGATCGACGCCCCGACACTTTCCGAGGCATTTCCGCAGTATGGGCCGCCGGTCACTTAATGTCATGGTGCTGATCGACACAGCGGGCCGTGTCGGCGTTCATTCAATCTGCGAGACACCACCCACGTTCGATGTGACGAAGATGCTGGCCGACGCGCTCAGCGAGCACCTTGCGCTCACCTATCAGCGTTCCTTCGACAGTCGCGAGCCAAGGTTCACCGAGGTGGGCTTCGACCGCCAGCTTGGCTACACCGGCCCGGCCGATCGCGCGGAGCGGTACCCGGCGTTCTTCTGGTGTAAGACCGAGCCGGACATCGCGGATGCGATTCGCTTTCTCGGTCTAATGGTTGAGGGGCGCAGGTGGATCGACCAGGCCTCCGGGTCGTGGCGATCGTGGGCACGACGACGATCCGCATCTCCGCCCGCACGCTGACCCAGACGCAGCCCTCCCCGTCCCGTCCGTGGCTGAAGCGTTCGCGCGCATGCGCGCTGGGCAGGCGGATGCCTTCGCGCTCTCGCAACACACGCTACGGCCGGTGGTCGCGCAGATCCCGGGCTCCCGGATCGTCGCGGGCGGCTTCCAGCAGACGCAAGTCGCCGTCGCCGTTCCGAAGGGCCGACCTGCCGCCCGCCTACGTCACGGCGTGGCTCGAGGGGGCGAAGCGCACCGGCGTCGTCCGGCGGATCTTCGATACCCGCGGTTTCCGCGACGACGCGGCCGCGCGCTGACCGGACCTCGCAACCGGCACCACGCGGCGGACCGATGTGCCGCGCCGAGGCACGCGTGCCGCGCAGCTATTTGGCCTGACGGCCACCGATCCGCTCGGCAGGAGACCGGCGACCAACGGACACCCCGCGACGAACCTCGTTCGGCCGCGCGACCCCGGATCTCTGTTGGCGTCCGGCCGGTTGACCGGAGAGAGGGGCCGCCGGCCGATCCAGTCCGGCGCGCAGACAGTTCAAGGCAAGCCAAGAGGAGGCTTCGTGGACGGATCCAGGAAACGGGAAAAGCGCGACCTCAAACCTCTGGTGATCGCGCTCGTCGTCGTGGGGCTCGTCTTTGCGGGGGCCATCGCGGGCTACTGGACCTGGCAGACCGGCAGCCAGCAGCATACCGCCTCGCGGCAGAGCGACGGATCGGCGACGGCTCTCCCAAAGTGAGCTGGCGACCCAGGCCATAGATCTAGCGAACACCGTCATCGTCGGCGCGGCGGGCGCCTGAGCGGGTGGATCGGCAGTATCGAGGCGGGACTTAAAGGAAGGCTCCCGCGATACGGGCAATCAAAGCGGTCCGTGACACCCGGTCTTCAACGGAACCAGGTATTCGGGCAGCGCCGACGGAGGTCGGCTCCGCCAAGATCTGGAGATGGGTTGATGCTCAAGTCACTCGCCGCCGCGGCACTGCTCACCGTCGGCATCGCCGTGCCGGCCTCGGCGCTGCCAGTCCCGGGGTCGCCGCTCCCCGCCGCGCAGGACGGGCTGATCCAGCACGTCTACGGCGGCTGCGGGCCCTACGGCCACCGTGGGCCGTATGGCGGGTGCCGCGCCGGCGGCCAGTGGGGCGGGTATGTCGGTCGGGCCTGCCCGCGCGGCTTTCATCTCGGTCGCGGCGGGCGGCGCTGCTGGCCGAACCGGTACTGGTAGCAAGCACCCCCGGCCCCTGTGACGCGGCCGCGACACGGGCCGACGGACCCCTGTGGACGGCGCGCCACCCCCGATCCGTCACGGTTCAGGGGCGGGCCTGACGTCCTCGCCCCCGCCCCCGGCCGTGCCCTGTTCGCCCGTTCCCGCGCCGTCATTCTCGAGCACTGCGAGCGCCTCGCGGTGCTCGTCTCCTCGGCCCTGTTCCTGGCCGGCGCGCTCCCGCTGTTCTGGGCGGTCGGCTGATCGCCGTGGCACTCCGTGCCGGAACGCAGGAACACCCCGGGAGCGTGCGCTCCCAGGGTGCTGCCGACCTCGCGGCCAGTTTGATCGGGCTGGGGATGCGAAGGTCAACCGGAAGGCTGCTCTTCGGCGGCGGAGAGCGATGAGGCGAACCAGCACCCTCGCGCCCGCCGCCGCATCTCCCGGCACAGCCGCCGGGAGCAGCGCGACCGGATCTCAGTACGAGCCGAACTTGTAGTTCAGGCCGGCGCGGACGACGGCGAACTCGGTCTTGGCGGCGGCGCCGTTGAGGTAGGCGATGCCGTTCGGGGGCAGGAGGTTGCCGTAGAACACGCCGCCGGCCGAGTTCTTCTGGCGGTCGAGGCTGACGTACAGGCCTTCGACCTTCAGCGTCACGGCCGAGGAGCGGAAGAAGTTCAGGAACGAGTCGGTCGGCAGGGCGTACTCGACGCCGCCGCCGGCGGCCCAGCCGGTGCGGAAGCTGTCGCGGAAGCGGTTGCCGGCGAAGTTCTGGTCGTCCTGGCCCGAGCCGTAGGCGAAGCCGCCAGTGCCGTACACGAGGGTGCGGTCGAAGGCGTAGCCGAGGCGACCGCGCACCGTGCCGAAGTAGTCCAGCCCGTTGCCGCTCGTGGCGACGAAGGCCGGCGGGTTGCTGAAGGCGACGCCGGGGAAGCCCAGGAAGCTGTAGTTCTGGGTGGCGTTGGCGCGGCGGGCGAAGTCGACGTACTGGGCGTCGGCCTCGAAGCCGATCACGACGCCGGAGCCCGGGGTGAACTGATAGTTGTAGCCGATCTGGGCGCCGCCCGAGAAGCCGTCGTTGTTGTTGCGGTTGCTGACGCTGACGACGCCGGCGGTGCCGGGCGAGTTGATCAGCGAGCCGCCGGGCAGGGCGTAGCTGGTGGTGTTGCGGCTGTTGGCGTCGAAGCCGTAGCCGGCGTTCAC
>Ga0207953_10095_pt1 | contig 40772 bp, 38 predicted proteins | sample AntDryMetagUQ313_FD_188091 | JGI IMG/M metagenome (GOLD analysis project Ga0207953, IMG submission 188091) | Polar desert microbial communities from Antarctic Dry Valleys - UQ313 (SPAdes) | ecosystem: Environmental > Terrestrial > Soil > Desert | place: Antarctic Dry Valleys | collected 2008-12-31
CCGCAGGGCAAAGGCGATCTGTTCGTTCGTGAAGCGTTTGCGAGGCATGGCATCCACCCTCCTTCAGGGTTCAGGATGCCCGAAAAACTTGCGCTCGGCGCGGACCAGTTTGCTGGGTCAGGGTCAGGTCAGGGTCACATCGGGAACGAAGCGTGCGAACTCGATGAAGCTCGCGGTCTGCGTGTGCAGGAACAGGTCGATCGTCCAGGTCGGTGCGCAGCGTTCGAAGGATGGAGGCGCCACCGGTTCGCCGATGGGTGAATGCACTGGATAGGTCTTCTCCTCCGGATCGATGCAGATCAGATAAAGGCTGCGGCCATGATAGCGCGCAAAGAAGGACCTGCCTGAACTGTGGTACTCGCCGCCCGCTTCGATTTTCCAGGCCCGGAACAGCAGCTTGTCGCACTTGCGGAACGTTCCGGTCCTGGCGGGATAGACGACCTCGAAGCCGCCCCATGACTCCTCGATCCCGGCCCCCGTGATCCACTGGATCGCCATCGCTCGCGCGCCGAACCTGAGCGCGATGGCGCGGGCGAGCAGGCCTCCCCGCGTTTCCTGTCCCGGAAGCACTTCCGGATGTGCCTGGAGATAGTCGAAGAATTCGCTCTTTCCGTAGCCCATAATATACACGCGCTTGCCATCGAGTTCGAAGCCGCGCGTTCTCACGCCGATCGGGTGAATAGCGGTTCCCCGGATGATGAGCGCCACCAGTTCGCCGTCCTCCGAGCAGCTGTCGAGAAGCTCGAGTGCCGGCTCGACCCGCGCAAGATCGTCGGATCGTTCGGGCAGGAGGGCGTAGAGTCCTTGGATGATGCGGCTGGCGTTGGACTGGCTGCCTGCCCAGGCGATAAGGAACCAGGGCCGGACGATCACCAGCTTCTGCGCCAGCTCCGCCGCGAAATGGCGATCGAGGCCGGGCACGAGCCCCGGCTTCGAGCGCGTGGGAAGGTCGACCGGGGCGGGGAGGCGACGCAACAGCAGGAGGTCACCGATGAACGCGGGCAGGCCGCCTACGCTCAACCCCGCAACGAGTGTCATCGGGCCTCCGCCGCAGGCTGAAGCGTCATCCAGTCGGTCCACAGATGCACCGGGAGAGGGGAGGGCGATGCCGTATTCGCAAAGCACCCTCCCCCGCTGCCCCGATGAACACAGGAAGGACATAGCTGCGGATGGGCGATGTACTTTTTAGATTTGTTACGATAAAATGGCTTCATAGATTGATCTTTGTGCCTTGGTTCCATAATGTTTATTATGCGAATTACAGTATCGTAGATAACAAAATTCGTATAATCTGCGAGAGTCATTCCCGCGGCAAGGGGCTCGGCCGATCTCCGATAATTTAGTTCGCCTCCCCTCCCCTACGCGCGATCCGGCACTGCTACGGGCGCCGAGTCAGCTACAGTCTGCCATGCCGGAAACCGTTTGATCCATTCGGCCCACAAAACGTAAACCCTAGACCGTAACCGCATATGCTGTTCAAGCGTATAAATCGCGTGCCGAATTTTGCTCGGAGCGTACAAAATGCCCAGGATGGATTTTTGATGTCGAACCGGCGAAGGGCGCGAAGATCCGCTCCGATCGGAGGCCGGCTTCGCCGAGGCAGCCGCCATCTTCGGCGGCCGTGTTGAAGAGTATCAGAATACCAGGGTCGACGAGAACCTCCGCGCCTAGGGCGTCTCTGCAACGGGTTCACAGCGCGCACGGGCCGGCCTGCGGAGGATCACTGCCAAATGCTCAACGGCATGCTCTGGATCCTGCGTAGGATCGTGCGTACCGGTGCGCCCTGGGAGGATCTGCCGGCCCGCTACGGGGCGGCCGGAACCGTGTCGAGCCGGTTCTACCGCCGGCGCGAGGCCGGCGTGTCCGACCGGGTGCTGCAGCGCCCGCAGGCGCAGGCGGACGCCCGCGGCGCCGTGGACTGGGATCCGCGCTGCGTGGACGCACGGTGGTGCGCCCACCAGTACGCCGCCGGGGCACGCCGGTCCAGCGCCATCGGGAGGTGACGGCACGGTCGAGGTCGTCGACGAGGCGCTCGCGCGCAGTCAGGGCGGCTTCTCCACCGAGAAGCGGGCTGCCAACGACCTCGACATGGTCACCCTCGCCATGATCATGCTTCGGCTCACATGAGTTTGCGGAGACGCCCCAGTATCCTGTGGCCGTGAGGACCCGGGCGCGTCCGCGGATCGACGGCTTGCTGGCGATGCCGTTGGCTGGATGCAGAGTCGGTCCGGTCAGCGGCCGCTCTGCCGCCCTCCGCTCAACCAACGTCTGATAACCCTTTCTTATCAGACGTAGCGTTACGCTCAGGTTCGATTGAGGGAGAGAGCCATGACGCTGCCCGCTACGCTTGCTGCCCGCGCCCGCGCGTTTGCCGACGAGGCGCTCTCGGAAAATTCCCGCCGGGCCTACCGCGCCGACTGGCAGCACTACGCGGATTGGTGCCGCACCCACGATCTCGAGCCCCTGCCCGCGGGACCCGAGCAGGTGGCGAGCTATCTCACCTCGATGGCCGAGACTCACAAGCGCGCCACGATCGAGCGCCGGCTCGTCACGATTGGTCAGGCGCACAAGCTCCAAGGGTTGCCGTGGATCCCGGCCCATCCGGCCGTGCGGGCAGCCCTGCGCGGAATGTTCCGGCGCTACGGTCGGCCGAAGAAGCAGGCCGCCGCGCTCGGCGTGCCCGAGACCCTCCAGATCGTCGCCGCCTGTGAAGGCACGGTTGCGGCTCTTCGTGATCGCGCGCTGTTCCTGATGAGCTTCGCCGGAGCGTTCCGGCGCTCCGAGATCGCGCGGATCCGCTTCGAGGACGTCGCCTTCCGCGAAGGTGCGGTCGACGTGTTCCTGCCCCAGTCGAAAGGCGATCAGGAGGGCGAGGGCACGATCGTGACCGTCCTGGCCGGCGAGAACGTCGCGACGTGTCCCGTCGCGGCGCTTCGGCGTTGGCTAAAGGCGGCGCCCACCGAGAACCATATCTTCCGCGCTGTCCGAGCCGACGGAACCGTGATGGAAGCGGGTCTTCATCCGGATTCGATCGGACGTATCGTTCAGAAACGCGCCGCCGAGGCCGGCCTCGTTGCTGGGCCCCGCGAGCGCATCTCAGCACACGGGTTCCGCGCGGGCTTCATCACCGAGGCTTACAGACGCGGATCACGGGACGAGGAGATCATGAGCCATTCGCGGCATCGGGATCTCAAGACGATGCGTGGATACGTTCGCAGAGCCAAGCTTTCCGACGCTCATCCCGGTCGCAACCTAGGCCTCTGAAGGGGACCCGCCGGCGCTGCGACGTTACAGCCGCTGGTCCGATCGATCGAAGTCCATCTCGACCGTTTGGAGCCGTTGCCGACGCTTCTGAAATCCTACCCGGGTCGGCCGGTCCGCGAATTCGACATGCACCAGGGGCAGATCCTCCGCATCCCGAGCTCAATCTGCCGCTGTCGATCCTGACTGGGCGCTCGGAAGGTCCGCTGAGTGGCGGTCTGATTCGCGCCAACGACCGGAGCTGGCCGAAAGCGGAATGACCGCTTCGGAGAAGGCCGGCCGGAAAACCGGACGGCCTCCTACCGACCCAACCCAGCCACTCGGACCACCGTCGGCGCCGCCCAAAAGCAGCCATCCAGCGACTGTCATGACACTTCCGACCGGCATGGTGGAACGAGCAACCTGGCGAGCCTGATCCTCAGAGAGCCCAGCGAGTTCGTCATTCAGTGCGGCATCTACCCGAAGATGAAGCTTGCCCTCCACATTCATTAGATTGCTACTATTGGTTGTTATACGGGGCGGCAAAGTTGTGGCGGGTGCGATCAAGCGTCTCATCGCTTGCGTGACGCCCGCTTAACCAAATTCCCCCTTTCATCGCACTCGTGCCGTCGTGGCACGTGGAGACATCTGCGGTGCCGCTCTTCGACGCCAACCTGCGTGCCTTGATGGCGGCTATCGACAAGTCTAGGGCTCGGATCGAGTTCGCCCCTGATGGGACCGTTCTCGCCGCCAACGACCTGTTCCTCGTTCTGATGGGCTACAGCCTTGCGGAGGTGAAGGGGCAGCATCACACCTTGTTCGTCCCAGCAGCTGAGCGTGACGGCGAGGCATACCGCACGTTCTGGGCCGCCCTGCGGCGTGGCGAGGCGCAGACCCACGAGTTCAAGCGCATCGCCAAGGACGGTCGTACCGTCTGGATCCAAGCAACGTACAATCCCGTGCTCGACCGCAACGGGCGCGTCGCGCGGATCGTCAAGCTCGCCACGGACGTCACGGCGCAGGTGCTGCGCAACATCGATCATGATGGACAGCTCGATGCCTTGCACCGATCGCAGGCAGTGATCGAGTTCGCCCTCGACGGCACAATCCTGACCGCCAACCAAAACTTCCTCGACGCCGTCGGCTATAGTCTGGATGAGGTGAAGGGCCGCCACCACGGCTTGTTCGTCGAGGCCACCGAGCGGGCGGGAACGGGGTATCGCGAATTCTGGGCACGGCTTGCGCGTGGAGAGTTCGCCTCAGGCGAGTACAGGCGCATCGCCAAGGGAGGTCGCGAGGTGTGGATCCAGGCGACCTACAATCCGATTCGGGATCGAAACGGCCAGCCGGTGAAAGTGGTCAAGTTCGCAACCGACATCACGGCGCAGAAGTTGCAGACCACCGACGCGACGGGGCAGCTCGCCGCCGTAAATCGGTCACAAGCGGTGATCCAATTCGCCCCCGACGGAACGGTGCTCGATGCCAACGCGAACTTCCTCAAGGCAGTTGGCTATCGGATCGAGGAGATCCGCGGGCAGCACCACGCCATGTTCGTCGAGCCTGGCTACGCGAAGACGTCAGAGTATGCAGCATTCTGGGACCGGCTACGGGCGGGTGAGTTCTCCACCGGCATGTTCCAGCGCTTCGGCAAGGGCAATCGGAATGTCTGGATCCAGGCGAGCTACAACCCGATCTTCGACCCGAACGGCCGGCTGACCAAGATCGTCAAGTACGCCACGGACGTGACTGCCAACATGGACGCCCGCTCGGTCGCCATAGAGGCGGCCGAGGAGACCATCGACAACGTCCAGGCGGTCACCGACGCGGCCGAGACCATGAACGCCGCTGCGTTGGAGATCTCGCGCAGCATGGCGCAGTCGAAGACCGTCGTCGACGACATCCACGGACGTGCCGGCGAAGCCAATGCCGCCACGGAACGCCTGCAGGCCGCCGCCAGCGCGATGGACGGCGTTGGGGCTGTGATCGCGGGCATCGCCCAGCAGATCAACTTGTTGGCCCTGAACGCGACGATCGAGGCGGCACGGGCCGGATCGGCCGGCAAGGGCTTCGCCGTGGTTGCGACTGAGGTGAAGGAGCTTGCCAGTCAGGCGGCCGCGGCTACAGCCCGGATCAGCGGAGAGGTCGCCGGCATGCAAGCCGTGTCGTCCGAGGTGGCGGCCAACCTGACGACCATCACCGCGGCGATCGATACGATCAGCGCCTACGTCGACGGGGTCAGTGGCTCGATGGACGAGCAGACGCGTGCGACGGCGGAAATCCTGACCAGCATGCGCCAGGCGGCCAGTGGTGTATCGAGCATCAGCACCAGCCTGGACAACTGGACCGTCGGCATGGAGGAGCGGCGCAACGAGCGCCGGACCCGCGTCTTGCTTCCAGCGACCATCAGCGTGCCTGGCCGTGGTTCGATCGCTTGCTCGATCCGCGATCTCTCGAACGGCGGCGCACGGCTCCATGTCCGGATGCACGCTCAGGTTCCGGATCGGTTCGACCTGACCGTCGATGCCGACGGGCGGCGGTTTAGCTGTGATATCCGGCACCGCTCCGGTACCAGCATCAACGTGCAGTTTCGCTCGGCCATCCCAGATGCGATGACACGCGTGGCGTGATGGTTCGGCGAGAGCCGCTTACTCGGCTTTCGCTTCGACGGATCAGGCGACACGCTGCCCCCTCGCCTCCATCGCAACTCCAGGCAGGTGTGAGCGACGTGTCAAAACCCGCGCACGAGACCGGGGTCGAGCCGCCTATCATGTTCTCCAGGATGGCGTAGGCCTTCGCTGTTTCCATGCACGTCGGATTGCAGACTTTGAACCGGTTCACCGTGTCTGCTTCAGCCAGTTTGCGTCTCCAAAGCGGATAGTCGCAAAACCACCCATCTGAGACGTGTAAGCGGGCGTTTCCTGATGGCAGTTGCTGGCCGAAACCTGCCATTCCCCTTTTGAATGCCGCCCCCCGGTCTGCAGACGTTCTCCTCCCTGCCCGAACGCAACCCACTGACACGCGTAGGGTCATGCGAGAATGTGGCCCGTAGCCAAAGGGCAGCTTCCGAGCTTCTGGGCCAGATAGGTCGTACTTCTTGCGGCCGGCTTGAACACAACAACGCTTCAGATGCCGTCGGCCGAGATGGCGTCGGGAAGCCTCCATCCGCTACGCGTCCACGCAGCATGCACGGCCCCAGTCGCCGTATCGGGCTTCGCCGCTCCAATGAAGATCACGACCGGGCCATGGGAGTCGCGCCGGAGATCATAGAAATCGAGCAGACCGGGATGAAGGCGCTGAATGAAATTCGGATGCCGGCCGCTCCGACGCAGCAGGTGGTCGATGACGACCTGATCGCCATGCACGGCGTTCGGCACGGGGCCGCAGGACCCCGGGCTCATCCAGCGGTCCGGGTCGGCCGCGAAGGTCGTGTAGAGAAACGCGAGTTCGTCCCCGGACCATCGCAGCAGCGCGCTGGAGAGGCGCCCCGCGTGGAAATAGTCCTCCATCGCGGCGAGGCCGGGCTCGGCCAGGGCATCGGCCGGGCCGGTCAGCACCGTATCGAGGTCGCACAGGAGGGTCGGACCCGTGCTGAGACCGGGCCGGAACGCTTCCATCTTCGCCCACCAGGCCGGCCAAGCGTGCCGGAGCGGGATCGTCTCCACGCCCGGAACTGCCACCGGCAGATCCGTCAGGCAGAGGATCCGGTCGAACGCCGGGGCGTGGCGGCGGATGCCGCCCGCGAGGCGGGCGACCCAGGTCGCGTCGTAGCGCCCGCCGCCCTTCAGGACGGTGATTAGGGTGGTCATGCGGTCATCGCTCGGTCGGAGATGGCGGATGCACACGGATGCGTCCGGCAGCCTCGGCCTCGGCGAACCATGCGCGCTCGGCCGCCCAGGGATGCCCGGGCCAGCCGGCGAAACCGAAGCCGTAGGCCTGCGCCGGCCGTACCCCCGCGGAGCGGCCGAGCAGCAGCGCGAGCGTCACGAGGAAGCCGGTGCTCGGGTTCGGGCGCCCCGCCGTTTGGGAAGCCAGCAGGGTGTGGGCCTGCTGGTGCAGCGCCGTGGGCAGGAGATGGACCGGGCGGCCCAGCGGCCGCAGCAGCGCCAGCATCTCGCGGGTCCAGCAGATCGGCTCAGGGACGTTGTGCTCCGCCGGCAGCATCGGAAAGGGCAGGATGAAGGCCTGTGCGGCGCGGACCACCGGGCGCTCAAGGAAGCGCCGGTCCGCCAGCCATTCCCGCGTCTGGCCGCCGCGATTGACCAGTGCGAGATGCGTGACGCGGTGGCCGGTGCCGCCGCCGAAGCCGGGCGCGTTGTTGAAGCGGACGATGCTGTCCGCCGCATCGATCGCGGTGGCGCACGCCCCCGTCCCGGGCGCGTTGCCGACGATGGCGAGGGACCCGTCAGCGGGCAGGCCGGCGCGTCCGGCGGAGAGGGGGTCGACGTCCGGGATCACGTGCGGCAGGGGTTATCGGAACCGCGAAGGTAAGGCGCGGGCCCGACGCATCCAGGCCTCTCCTGCCTGATCACGGGCGCGGGAGAAGGATCATGCGGCGGTGTTTCGTCTGTGCGGCCGCCATGATCGGGCCGAGCGACCGGACTCTATCCTATCCGGGTGGGGCGCGCCGCGCCTTCCCGCTAGCCTGCAATGCCTGCGGGGTCCTGCTCGCGGAGAACGGGGATGCGGAGGCCTGCCACGCGCATCTGGCCCAAAGCCTCGCCGGTCACATCTTCGCGCCGGACCGGAGAGCGCCCTACGGCCTCGACCTCTACACTCTACGCAGCGCCGCGACCCGCTGGAGGCTCGGCACCCGCCCCCGCGACGCGGCCGGCCGCGCGGAACTCCGGCACCCCCACGGCACCCGGGCGGCCGAAGCCGAACTGTTTCCCCTCGAGGCAGCCGACGAAAGCCCGGTCTCCCTCGGCCTCCTCTGCCGCCCGGCGGACCGGGATGCGGTCCTGGCATCGCTGCCGGCGCAGGCCGGCTGGACGGACGATGTCGCGATCCTGATCGACGGGCCGGCGCGGGCGGCGGAGCCGGTCCCGGTCGCGGGCTTCGCCGCGGGGGCGGTACGCGTGGCCACCCGGCCCCTGGACGGGGATTTCGCCGCGCAGCGCAATGCCCTCCAGGGCCTCGCCCGCCACCGCTGGATGCTCCAGCTCGACGCCGACGAGGCGCTCGCCCCGGAGACCGGCCGCTTGCTGCCCGCCCTGGCGGCCCTGGCCGAGGCGGAGGATGTCGTCTCGATCGGCCTCGCTCGGGCGAACCGGGTCGACGGAATCCTGTCGGACGTCTTTCCGGATGTCCAGTACCGGTTGAACCGCACCCATCTGGTCTATGCCGGGCGCGTCCATGAGCGCCCGATTCTCGCTGGTGGCTGGCCCGGGAGCCTCATCGCCCTGCACGGCTGCATCGCGCATCGCCTGAGCGCGGCCCATGTCCGGGCCCGGTCGCGGCGCTACGAGGCGCTCGATCCTGGGCGCGGACGTCTGGAGGAAGAGGCCGCGCTGCTGCGCCCCTACGCCGACTGACGGGCCAGAGCCGCCCGGATCCGGGTGTCCGCGCTCAGCCGTCCCGTGCCGCCGCGATCGCCCGCTCGTAGAGCGCCAGGGTCTCGCGCCCGAGGCTCGCCCGGCTGAAGCGCCCGGCCGCCGCCAGGGCGCGGGCGCGATAGGCGCGGCGCAGGTCCGGATCAGTGAGGAGCGGACGCAGGGCGTCGGCGAGGGCCGCTCCGGTCGCGGTTGCAGCCAGGGGGCCGGCGCCGGGCGCGCCGACGAAGGCACGGGCGCTCGCATCCTCGGCGCAGGCCACGACCGGCCGGCCATAAGCGAGCGCCTCCTGGTAGACGAGGCCAAAGCTCTCGTAGCGCGAGGGCGCCAGCACCGCATGGGCCTCGGCATAGGCCGCCGACAGCGCCCCCCCGTCGATCCGGCCCCGGGCGCGGATGTGCCGTCGCGCCGTCTCGGGCAGATCGGCCGGGAGATCGTCCGGTGGCACTCCGACTAGGTCGAGCTGGAAGGCGGGCAGCGTGCCCCCGGCCCGCTCGGCGCCGAGGATCGCCATCGCGCCGAGAAGGACATCGAACCCCTTCCGCGCCTCCGCCCGCCCGACGAAGAGAAGGCGGACCAGTTCCGCCGCCTCCGGATAGGGGGCACCGCTTGCGGCCTCGGCGACCCCGGGGGGCAGGCTGAGACCGATCACCGCTTCGGGTTGCCGTCCGGTCAGCCCGTAGGAACGGGCGATCACCGCCGCGTGCGCCGCGGTGTTGGCGATGAGCCCGGCGCTCGCCCGGGCCTGTCGGCGCTCCAGGCGGTCGGCCGTCCAGCCGTCGAGGCGGTTGCGCAGGCTGCCGGCCGGGTCGCGGGTGAAGGCGGCCGGCGTGGAGCTGCGGGTCACCAGCGGCAGATCCCGTCGGCCGGCGAGCAAAGCGGCCGGCGCGTACCAATTGGTCGCTTCGACCACGGCGAAGGGCGCCCGGCGATGCGCGTCGAGTACGGCACGCCGGAAGGCGAGCGGGGCGGCGAGATGGCCGGCGGAGCCCCAGAGGCGCAGGCGCGCCAGGGCGCTTCCGGACGCCAGGGCGAGGCCCGCCACCGCGACGCCGCCGATCCGCTCGTGTCCGGACTGGTCGAGGGTGAACACCGTCACCGCCGCGCCCGCCTCCGCAAGGCTCTCGGCGATCTCTTGGGCCGCGGTGGAGAGCCCGCTCGGCGATGGTGGGTAGTCCCAGGCCAGGAGGGCGGTGCGCATCAGGCGGCGAGCAGGCGATGATAGAGGGCTAGGTAATCCCGGGCCATGCGTTCGGCGGTGAAGCGCGCCTCGAACCGGCGGCGGATCCCGGCGCGGTCGAGCTGCTCGATCCGGGCCAGCGCCGCGACCGCCTCGGCTTCCGTGGAGACAATGAAGCCCGTCACCCCGTCCTCGACGATCTCGGGGACCGAGCCGCGGTCCCAGGCGACCACCGGGGTGCCGCAGGCCATCGCCTCGATCATCACGAGGCCGAAGGGCTCGGGCCAGTCGATCGGGAACAGGAGCGCCCGGGCGCCCCCCAGGAGCTCGCCCTTCCGGGCATCGTCGACCGGTCCGAGATAGGTCGCGTCGGAGCCGAGGAGCGGACGCACCCGGGCATCGAAATAATCCGGGTTGCCGACATCGATCGTGCCGCCGAGCCGGATCGGCAGGCCGGCGGCGCGGGCGACACGGATCGCCACGTCGGGCCGCTTCTGGTCGGTCATGCGGCCCACGAACGCAACATGGTCGTCCGGCGTGGCGCGCAAGGCGAAGCGCGCCCGGTCGATGCCGTGATGCACGATGCCGGCCCGGTTGGACTCCGGGATGCCGGCCGCCTGCGCGGCCGAGATCGCCGCCACCGGCAGTTCCGGGAAACCCTGAAAGAACAAAGCCCGGTCGAGTTCGTCCACCCGCCAATGGATGGTGGTCAGGCTGTGCCGGCGACGCTCACCCAGGAGCGCCGCATGGGCGAATTCGCCGTGGCAATGGATGATGTCGAAAGCGTCGAGCCGCTGCCGCAGGGCCTCCAGCTGCAGGGCGTCCAGGGCGGCGGGCACACCGGGTGCGACGCGCCCGTGTTGCCGTTCCAGAGCCGCGAGACTCGGGTAATCGCCGACGCGCGGCAAGTCTGTCGCACTGTCCGAAGAACCAAACAATGTTAATTCCACGCCCAAGCTTCGCAGCGCCGTGCTGAGATCGTGCACAACCCGCTCGGTGCCACCATGATGATCCGGGGGAATTGGAAAAATGTTCGGCGCGATCTGGGCGACGCGAAGCACGGCAACCTCTTTACATATGTTAAGCCGAAGCTCGGGAAAAGATTTACATAAGTTAAGATCTCAGGGATACCCGAAAGCCACAGCCCGCGCCTGATGTTCGTCCTGCATATCGCCCTGCAGGGCTGCCTGCGCGGCAACGGCGTCGTCTACGGGCTCACCGCCGATACCGGCGGCCATATCCGCTACCTGCTCGATCTGGTCGCGGCCTCCGCGCAGGACCGCGATCTGACACGGATCGTGATGGCGACCCGCCTGTTCCACGGCCCCCTCGGCGCCGCCTACGCCGTGCCCGAAGAGCCGATCGCCGACAAGGTCACGCTCGTGCGGCTCGCGAGCGCGTCCCCGGACTACCGCGCCAAGGAGGCGATGCACGCCGAGGTCGCATCCTTCGCCGAGAATCTGATCACCTGGATCGCCGCGCAGGACCGGGCACCGGATCTCATCCACGCGCATTACGCGGACGCGGCGAGGGTGGCGGCCCTGGTGGAGGATCGCCTCGGCATCCCCTTCGTGTTCACGGGGCATTCGCTCGGACGCGTGAAGGCGCGGATGCTGGGTGCGTCCGTCGTCCGCCCCGACCTCGCCCACCGGATCGCCGCCGAGGAGGAGGCCCTGGCGCGGGCCCAGCTCGTCATCGCGTCCTCGCGGGACGAGGCGGAGGTGCAATACGCCAACTACGCGGCCTACGATCCCGGGCGCGTCCGCATCCTACCCCCGGGCAGCGACCTCGCGCGCTTCGCCGCGGCCCAGCCCCATCCCCGTATCGATGGGGCGATCGACCGGTTCCTCGACGATCCGGGCAAGCCGGCGATCCTGGCGCTCGCCCGGCCTGTGGCGCGCAAGAACCTCGCGGCCCTGGTGCGGGCCTACGGCGAGAACCGTGCGCTCCAGGCCCGCGCCAATCTCGTGATCGTCGCCGGCACCCGCGACGACATCGATACCCTCGACGGCGACATGGCCGCGACGATGCGCGACCTCCTCGTCCTGATCGACCGCTACGACCTCTACGGCCGCGTCGCCTACCCGAAGACCCATCGTCCGGAGGACGTGCCGGCGATCTACGCCCATGCCCGGGCGCGCGGCGGCCTGTTCGTTAACCCGGCCCTCAACGAGCCCTTCGGCCTGACGCTGCTGGAGGCCTCGGCCGCCGGCCTGCCGCTGGTCGCCACCGACAGCGGCGGCCCGAACGACATCGTGGAGACCTGCGGCAATGGGCTCTTGATCGACCCCCGGGCCCCCGGGGCGATCGCCGAAGCCTGCCTGCGCATCCTCGGCGATCCGACCCTTTACGCGCGCTGCGTGGCCGGGGGCGCCCGCGCGGCGGCGGCCTACGACTGGGACCGGCACGCCGCGCGCTACCATGTCCTGCTGCGCGCGCTGCTGGCCGCGGAACCGCCAGCCCCGTCACCCCGGCAGTTGCTCGTCTGCGACATCGACAACACGCTGGTCGGCTGCGACGCGGCGATGGGCATCTTCCGCCGGTGGCGCAGCCGGCAGGCGGGGCTGGCCTTCGGCGTCGCCACCGGCCGGTCCTTCCACAGCGCCACGGCGGTGCTGGAGCAGCAGGACTCTCCCCGGCCCCAGGTGATGATCACCTCCGTCGGCTCCGAGATCTACCACCTCGACGCCAACGGCGTGACCTACACGGCGGATGCACCGTGGCGCCGGGCCATCGAGACCGGTTGGGATCGGCCGGCCGTGCAGGCGGCTCTGGCCGGGCTCGACGGGCTCACCCCGCAGGGCCCGCTGGAGCAGCGCGCCTTGAAGCTCAGCTATTTCGGCGATCCGGCAGCCGCGCGGCGCGTCCGCGCGCGCCTCGCCCAGGCCGGACTCGCTGCCCGGGTCATCCACAGCCACGGCCGTTACCTCGACGTCCTGCCGGAGGCGGCCTCGAAGGGCACCGCCGTCGATCACGTCCGGGCGCTCTACGACCTGCCGGAGCACGCGGTGTTCGTGGCCGGCGATTCCGGCAACGACATCGAGATGCTGGGCGCCCGCGTCCAGGCGATCATCGTGGCGAACTATTCCGACGACCTCGCGAGCCATGCCGCCCTGAAGCACTCCTACGTGGCCCGCCGGACCCATGCCCGGGGGATCATCGAAGGGGTGTCGCATTTCCGCCGGATGCTCGCCCATGTCGGGTGATTTCCGGGCGGAACCGGCGCCGAGCGTCCTGACCCTGGTCCGCGGCCGGGCCGACCGCCTGCGTAACCTGATGCGCGGGCTCGCCCACCAGACCCTGCCCCCGCGCGAACTGATCATCGCCTGGATGCAGCCGGAGCGTGCGCCGGACCTGCCGGATCCCGGCTGCCCCGTCCGCCATCTCCATGTCCCGGGCGATCCGATGCCGCTCGCCGCCGCGCGCAACCGGGCCGCCGGGGCGGCCGGCGCGGATCTCCTCGTCTTCCTCGACGTGGATTGCATCCCGGCGCCGGGGCTGGTGGCGGCCTACGCGCAGGCCGCCGCGACGACCCGCGGCCTGTTCCTCGGCGAGGTCCTCTACTTACCGCCGACGGCTACGGGCGATCCCGATCCGGCCCTGCTCGACCGCCTCGGCCGGATCCATCCGGCCCGGCCCGCCCTGCCGGAAGCAGGTCTGCATCCGGAGCCCGATGCGGGCCAGCTCTGGGGCTTGTCCTTCGCGCTGCCGGCCGCGTCCTGGCGCGCCGTCGGCGGCATGGACGAGGCCTTTGTGGGCTACGGCGGCGAGGAGACCGACCTCGCCGCCCGGCTCGCCGCCTCCGGGCTGCCGGTCTTCTGGGTGGCGGGCGCCCGCGCCTATCATCAGCACCACCCGGTCCACGTGCCGCCCCTGCAGCATTTCGCGGCGATCCTCGCCAACGCGGCGCGCTTCCGGGCGCGGCACGGGCGCTGGTGCATGACCTACTGGCTCGACCAGTTCCGCGCGGCCGGGCTGATCGACTGGCACGCCGACGCCCCTGCGATCCGCCTGATCCGCCCGCCGACCGGGCCCGAGATCGCCGCCGCCCTGCGCCCCGACGCCCTGTTCTCCTGAGATCGAGCCCGAACCCAGAGCCATGAAGAAGCCGATCGCGTTCTTCGTCCATCACCAGGGCCGGGGCCACGCCAACCGCACGATGGCGGTGGCCGCCGAATTCGCCCGCGACCGGCCCGTCTCGGTGCTCACCGCCGATCCGCGCCTGTTCGACGGGTTCAGCCGCGACATCGAGATCGTGGCGCTGCCCAACATGATCGGCGCCGCGGTGCCGACCCCGCGCCTCTACGCCGAGCCGACGCCGCAGGTGATGCACTGCGTCCCCCTGGGCCTGACCGAGATGCGCCGGACCATGCGGACCATCCTCGACCATTTGGACAGCCGCGATGTCGGACTGTTCGTGGTCGACGTCTCGGCCGAGATCGCCCTGCTCGCCCGGATCGCCAGCGTGCCGGCCGTGCAGATCCGCATGCACGGCGACCGCTCCGATATCGGCCATGTCGGCGCCTACGAGGCCTGCGTGGGGATGCTCGCCCCCTTCGACGAACGCCTGGAGCAGGAGGATTACCCGGCCAGCTTGCGCGCCAAGACCTTCTACAGCGGCGGCCTTTGCACCAGCGTCGACCGGGTGCCGGAGCGCGCGGAGGCTCGCGCCAAGCTCGGCCTCGACCCTGCGCGGGAGATCGTCGTGGCGGTGACCGGCGGCGGCGGCAGCGGCACCCCCTACGCGCCGCTCACGGTCGCGGCCCGCGCCGAACCCGACGCCCTGTGGCTCACCCTGGGGCCGACCCACCGCGAGGGCCACGAGACCGACTTCTCGAATCTGCGCGAGCTCGGCTGGGTGAGCTCGGTCACGGACTACCTCGCCGCCGCCAACATCGTGATCGCCTCGGCGGGCGACAACACGGTCCATGAGGTCGCCCGCGTTGGCGGTCGCCTGATCGTCATGCCGGAATGGCGCTACTTCGCCGAGCAGACCCGCAAGGCCGAGGCGCTGGTCCGCCTCGGGGCCGCCGTGCAAGCCGCCATCTGGCCCGGCGATCTCCAGGGTTGGCGCGACCTCCTCGCCCGAGCCCGCGCCCTGGATGGGACCGCCCTGCGCGGCCTCTATGCCCCCGAAGCCGCCGCCCGCGCCGCCGGCTGGCTCGAAGGACTGACCGACGCGCTCTGGGACCTTGGACCCGCCGCGGTCAAACCCAGCCCGCTTCAGGACATCGCGGCCGAATGAACGCCTCCCTCCCCCCGCGTCGACCGGAGCCCGCCCCCCGCATGTCCACCGTCTCCGTCGTGACCCTCGCGAAGGGCCGGCCGGCCCATCTGCGCAACGTGCTCCTTGGCCTGGAGCGCCAGACGCAAGCCCCCGCCGAGTTCATCGTCGCGGTGATGCAGGACACGCCCTACGACCTGCCCGAGGTCGGCTTCCCGGTGCACCAGATCCTCGTGCCGGGCCGCGAATTGCCCCTGGCTGCGGCGCGCAACCGCGGCGTGGCGGCGGTCGACAGCGACGCCGTGGTTTTCCTCGACGTCGATTGCATCCCGGCCCCCGACCTCGTCGCCGATTACGCCCGGGGCTTGCGCGACCTCGACGGGCTGCTGATGGGCGAGGTGCTGCACCTGCCCGAGCGCGCCACCGCGGGCGCCTGGGACTATAACGGCTTGGAGGCCGTGGCGGAGCGGCATTCCGACCGCCGCGGGCCCCCGGCCTCCGGCATCGAGATTTGCACCGATTACCGCTGCTTCTGGTCACTCAACTTCGCGATCCGGCGGGCCACCTTCGTGGCGACTGGCGGCTTCGACGAGCGCTACACCGGCTACGGCGGCGAAGACACCGACTTCGGCAAGATCCTCGACCAGAGCGGGATCCCGATCGCCTGGATGAAGGGCGCGCGCGCCTATCACCAGTACCACCCGCACCACATGCCGCCGGTCCATCACCTCGACAGCGTGGTGCGCAACGCCGAATTGTTCGAGGCCAAGTGGGGCTACCGGACCATGGGCCACTGGCTCTACGCCTTCAAGGTGATGGGCCTGATCGACGACACGCCCGACCGGCCGATCCGCATCCTGCGCCGGCCCGACGCGGCCGATCTCGCGCTCACCGGCCAGCAGAGTCACCAGCCCTACACGAACGCGGCCTCGGTCATTCGCGCCATCGAGGCCCGGGCGGGCGAGCCCGCGCCGGTGACGGCGTGAGGATCGCGCTCCTCGCCCATCTGCGCCACCCGATCGCCCCGCCCTTCGCGGGTGGCCTCGAAGCCTACACCTGGACCCTCGCGGACGGCCTCATGGCCCGCGGCCATGCGGTCACGCTGTTCGCCTCGGGCGACAGCGATGCGCGCTTCGCCCTGGATCCTGTGGTCCCGGTCCATCATGAGCGGAGCCATGCCGGCCTGGAGCACCGGGGCGATACGGGCCTGAAGGTCCATCTCGACAATGGCTACGCCGCCGCCTGCGACCGGATCGCGGCCGGGGGCTTCGACGTGCTCCACAACAACAGCCTGAGCCGATTGCCCCTGGAGAAGCGGCGTACCACCGCGACGCCGACCGTCACCTCGCTTCACGTGCCGCCCTATGACGCCCTGCGCTGGTTCGTGCAGGCGAGCCCCGCCCCGGGACACCGGATCACCGCGCCATCCCGGGCCCATCTCGACGCGTGGTGGCCGGACGGGGCACCGCCGGAGGCCTCGGTGCTCTACAACGGCATCGATCCCGCCGCCTGGCCCTACCAGTCGCAGGGCGACGGCAGCGCCGTCTGGTGCGCGCGAATCACGCCCGACAAGGGGGCGCATCTCGCGATCGCGGCGGCGCGCCGGGCCGGGCTACCGCTGACCCTGCTCGGCCCGATCGAGGAGCCGGATTACTGGGCGGCGCAGGTCGCCCCCGAACTCGGCGGAGCGATCCGCTACGGCGGCCGGCTCGGCGGTGCCGCTCTGGCCGCGGAAGTCGGCCGCGCCTCCGTGTTCCTGACCACCCCGTGCTGGGACGAGCCGTTCGGGCTGGCGGCCATCGAGGCGATGGCCTGCGGTCTGCCGGTCGCCGGGTTCGCCCGGGGCGCCGTCCCGGAGGTGGTCGGCGAGGCCGGAGCCCTCGCGGCGCCCGGCGACGTGACGGACCTCGCCCGCGCTATCGGCACGGCGCTCGCGATCCCGCGGCCGGTCCCGCACGGGCGGGTCCTGCGCCTGTTCACCCACGCACGCTGGCTCGACCAATGCGAGGCGCTCTACGCGCAGGCCCGCGCCGTTGAGTGACCTCACCACTCTTCCCGAGTGTCTGCCCGTCCTGCGCCTCTCCAACACCCTGAAACCAGAGTGACATGACCCGACAGGACCTGATCGCCGCCCTGTGGCATGGCCGTGACCCCTTCGCGGATCCCCCGGCGGACCTGCGCGCCGGCGACCTTCAAGGCTGGCGTAGCATCCATCCCTATCTCGCGGAGGCGGTGACCGAGTTCCGGCCCCGCGTGGTTGTCGAAATCGGGACTAGGAAGGGAGCCAGCGCCCTCTTTCTCGCGCGATCCATGGCCGAGCATAATGTCGCCGGCACCGTGATAGCGGTCGATACGTGGCTCGGAGCCGTTGATCATTGGGCGGACGGGGCGCTTTTCGCGGAACTCGCCATCGAGCATGGCTATCCGAGCCTCTACCGGACCTTCCTGGCGAATGTGCTGCGCGAAGGCATGACGGACCACATCGTGCCGTTACCGCTCGACTCGGTGAATGCCGCGGAACTCCTGCGTCTGCGCGGCGTAATTGCCGACGTCATTCATCTCGATGCCGGGCACGAAGAGGCGTCCGTCGCGGCGGATCTGCGCGCCTGGTGGCCGGTCCTGCGACCTGGAGGCCTTCTGATCGCTGACGATTACGACCGCCTGGGTGGCCGCTTCCCTGGTGTGACCCGGGCGGTCGATGCGTTCTGCGCCGACGCTGGGGCGCGGGGACCGTGGTCGCTGCAGGGCAAATGCAAGTTTACCAAACCGGATTAGGGCTAATCCAGTGCTTCGCCTGTAGGCCGCCGAGTCCGTCTAGAGCTGCGCCCGAGCGTGTTGGGACGGCTCGGGCTCTGAGACGTTGAGGGGTGAAGGAGCATGCCGATGCCTTCACCGTTGTCCGTCGATCTACGCCAGCGTGTCGTCTCCGCCATTTCGGAGGGGGCCTCCTGTCATCAGGCGGCAACCCGGTTCGGTGTCAGCGTGTCCAGTGCCAGTCGCTGGTCGGAACAGTTCCGCCAGGATGGGCAGCTCACGCCCAAGCCGTCGGGTGGCGATCATGCCTCGCACCGGATCGAGGCGCAGGCCGAACTGATCCTGACGACCTACGAGGCGCAGTCGGCGATCTTCCTGCACGAGTTGCGCGACGCCTTGGCCGAGCGCGGCGTGCAGACCAGCACGAGCAGCTTGTCCCGCTTCTTCGCCCGGCACGGCATCACCCGTAAAAAGGGGCGATCCACGCTGCCGAGCAGGCGCGCGAGGACGTAAGGGCCGCTCGCGAGGCTTGGTTCGAGAACCAGGACGCCCTCGATCCCGACAGGCTGGTCTTCCTCGACGAGACGGCTGCGGCCACCAACATGGCGCGCCGCTACGGTCGAGCCCCGCGCGGTGAGCGCTGTCGCCTCGCCGTCCCGCACGGACACTACAAGACCACCACCATCACCGCCGCCCTGCGCAGCGATGGGCTGTGTGCCACCACCCTGTTCGACGGCGCCACCAACGGCGCACGCTTCCGGACCTACGTCACCGACACGCTCGTGCCCGTGCTCAGGCCCGGCGATACCGTCATCCTCGACAACCTGCAGGCCCACAAGGTGACGGGTGTGCGCGAGGCCATCGAGGCTGCCGGTGCGAGTTTGCTCTACCTTCCGCCCTACAGCCCGGATTTTAATCCAATCGAGCAGATCTTCGCCAAGTTGAAGGGCCTGCTCCGAACCGCGGCGGCCCGCACTGTCCCAGACCTATGGCACACCATCCGGCAGGCCTTCGCTCGCTTCACAGCCCACGAATGCCGCAACTGCATCGCTGCCGCCGGTTACGATACCGACTTGGCCGTTGCTACCTGAGCGGGCACGGCTCTAGCCCCGCCCGGCACGACCGGGCGGGGCCTTCCCTCATGCGATCACGGTGAGCGCTGTTCCGAAGGTGGCCATCCTGAGCGGCCGATCAGTGAGAGGAGGGCGTTGACGGGTCGATCTCGTATTGTCTTGGGATAGTTCCGGTCGCCTCGATCTTGTGAGTCGCATCGCGTACGTGCGTAACCCGCCGCATAGCCCCGGCTTATCTAGCGAGACCATCGCAGGGAGATTTTGTTTTCTTCTTTCCGAACTAGTCTGGCGGCGTAGCAATGATTGACCACATCCTTGGCCCCAACCCGATGGTCTGTGTCATCGACCGTGGGACGGTGTTATGAGTCGAACCGATTTTTCTGACTTGGCGCGCCGCCTCGCCGAGGAGGCCGAGGCGGTCTGTCGGGCCTACCTGTCGAACGGTCGGCGGCAGGGCAACTACTGGCGGGTCGGTGACGTCTACAACGCCGCCGGCGCTTCCCTTCATGTCCGTCTCACCGGGCCCACATCCGGTCCGCGCGCTCGCGGCCGATGGGCGGACGAGGCCACCGGCGAGTTTGGCAATCTCCTCGACCTGATCCGGCTCAACCGCGGCCACGACTCGTGGTCTGAAACTCTCAAGGAAGCACGCAGCTTCCTGCGCATGCCGCGACCGCAGACGGAGCGCTCCGCCACGCCACCGCCGGCGGCTTCCTCGTATGATCCCACCGAGTCGGCCCGCCGTCTCTTCCGATGTGGCCGGCCCCTGAGAGGTACGTTCGCCGCCACCTACCTCGCGGGACGCGGGCTCGATCATCCCTTCGACAGTTCCGCCCTGCGGTTCCACCCCCAGTGCAACTACCTGCACGACGACGGCACCTGGGCGCAGCATCCGGCGCTCCTCGCCGCCCTCACGGATCTGAGCGGGGCGATCGTGGCGATCCAGCGCACGTGGCTCGCACCGGATGGGCGCGGCAAGGCCCACCTCGACGAGCCGCGGCGAATGCTCGGCCAGTCGTTCGGTGACGCCGTCCGCTTCGGCGGCAGCATTCCCGACATCCTGCTCGCCGGCGAGGGGCTGGAGACGGTGCTGTCGGTGCAGGCCGTCCTCCCGGCGGTCCCCGCCCATGCCGCGCTCACCGCCAATCGCCTGTCCGCTCTTCTTCTCCCGCCCGGACTGCGCCGCCTCTACGTCGCCCGCGACAACGACGCCGCAGGCCTTCGCGCCCACGAGGGCCTGCGCGCCCGGGCAGAGGCCGACGGCGTCCAGGTCTGGGAACTCGTGCCGGCGGCCGACGACTTCAACACCGACCTGCAGCAGCTTGGGCCCGCGGGCTTGGCGCTGCACCTGGCGCCGCAGCTCGCCGAAGAGGATGCGATGCGCTTTCTCCGTCTGGAGGCCGTGTAGGCCCCTCCCAGGGCCTGAATCGGTCGAGGATGCGGGGAACCGGCTGCTTGACGGGGATGGGCCTCATGGCCCCGGAGAGCGCGCGCAGCGGCCTTCTCGGAGGGCGACCTATACCCGGGCGATCGTCGGGTTCAACGGCACGCCGTCCGGCGCTGCGCTTGGCCCTCGGGGCAAGCCCTCTTCGGGTGATCCCGCCGCCCCGCCCGGGAGACCGGCCGCCATCAAGGCCGCGGCGGTCGCGGCTTCCATCGCCCGGAGGCCATCCCATGCTCGATCAGCTCGACGCTCCGTCTACCTTCCTCGCAGATCACGCCACCGAGGCGGATCCCAGTCTCCTCAGCGAGCTGCTGACGCAGCACCACCGTCCGTTCGAGGAGCACGCCGACCCGCGGCCGATGCCGAAGCCCGAAGCCGTCGAGGAGGCACTGGTCGGCGCGATGAACGCCCTCGCCGACCTGTTCACCGAGACGCGCCTTGAGGACGACACCGACGATGTTCTGTGGGGCTTCGTCAACCTCTTCCACCGGCGCGTCGAGATCCTTGATCGCAAGCTCGACGACAACGAGGTGGCGCAGCGCCAGTCCCAGCGCGAGCAGGACGGCAGCGAGGTGCGGTCCGTCGAGCTGGAGCGTCAGATCGCCCTGGGGCTCAGCCTGACCGAGCGGCGCAACGCCTTCGAGTTCTCCCGCGACGCCGCGGCCGGGATCTACCGCGTGCTCACCGGCACGCCCTGGCGCCCCCGAACCGGCTCCCAGATCAATCGCGCCACTATGACGGCGGCGATGATCGACTCGCGCGATTTCCTGGCGGCCAAGCGCAAGGCCGACACCGAGCTCCTGGTCCCGCCCGGGCCGCGGATCCTCTTCACCGGCGGCCAGGACTACCAAGATGTGGACCGGATCTGGGCCGTCCTCGACAAGGTGCGCGCCAAGCATCCTGACATGGTGCTGCTGCACGGCGGCAGTCCCAAAGGTGCCGAGCTGATCGCCGCCAAGTGGGCCGACACCCGCAAAGTGCCCCACGTCGCCTTCAAGCCCGACTGGACCCGCCATGGCCGAGCTGCACCCTTCCGGCGCAACGACCTGATGCTCGACCAGATGCCGATCGGCGTCGTGCACTTCCCCGGCAACGGCATCTGCGACAACCTCGCGGACAAGGCTCGGGAGCGGGGTGTCCCGGTCCGGCGGGGTGTCCGGGCTAGCGCATAGCCGCCGGCTTGCCGGTAGCCCTCGATCGGTGTTTCCTCCCACTCAGGCCACGTGCGCCGGTCTCCAAGCCCAAGGCGCGAGGCTGCCGGAGGGCCGGAGCCGGTCGAGCCGGACTTGACGATGAACGCGCGACGGCGGATTGCTGACCGACTGCGCGCGATCATTGAACGGCGACCGGCCTTTATGCCATGATGGGTCATGGCCGAAGCCTCCATCATCACGCCCGATCTGCAAGCCCGCGTCGATGCCATCGCTGCGCGCTCGGGCCGTGCGCCCGCTGCGATCATCGCCGACGCGCTCGAACACGGCCATTCGCTCGACTGGCAAGAGCGCTATGTCGATGAGGTGATGGCCGGCCGTGCCGACATCGCCGCCGGTCGGATCGCCTCGCCTGAGGATGTCGAGCGGGTGTTGAACAAGTATCGCCCGAGCTGATGCAGGTCGTCTGGTCCAGACGCGCGCTCGATCATCTCGAAGTCATCCAGGACTACATCGCGCAGGACAGCCCTGCCGCTGCCTACAAACTCGCCCTCACTGTACATGAGCGCGTCCTGGCCCTGCTGCCGGATCACCCGCTGATCGGCCGGTCCGGACGCGTCGCCGGCACCCGAGAGTTGGTCATCCCGGGCACAGCGTACATCGTGGTCTATGAGGTGAGCGAGCGGATCAATATCCTTGCGGTGCTGCATGGCGCTCGCGAATGGCCGGCTGAGTTCGTGGCGCCCGAACAGTAGGCCTTGACGGGGGGCGAAACAAGACGGGCACAAAGCTTGGCTGGATGAACAGTTCAGTAGCGCTCTGAATTTTAATCGATCTGTATATCAAGGATAATGGTACTATCGTAATCTCCCGGTCTGACTGTAGTTTGCCGCAGCAGAGATAAATATCGACACCGCTACGAGAAAACGCACGTCCTCAATATAGGATAGCTTAGTTGTGATTTCTTGGATGCGCTGCTGGATCGGATTGAGCATCCTCTTCTCATCCGGCAATAGATAATTGACCGGCACGTCGAGAATGTGGGCGATGACGTAGAGCGTCGAGGCTGGAATGCGGCTCAGACCGCGCTCGTACTTCCGCATCTGCTGTCCGGAGAAGCCCAACATCCCGCCGAGCTGTCCATAGCCCAGGCGGCGATCCTGGCGGTGCTTTCGGATCCGCTCGCCGATGTCCCGATCCAGCGGCCCGGCCTGACGGGCGCGCAGATCCTCGGCCTCGATCCACCCCAATGGATTGCTGCCATCCTTCGACATGCCCGGCGCGTCCCGACTCGGGAGGCCCGTGTCTGCGGTGCGCCCCCGCAAACGAGCCTCGACCACCCAACAGTCGGGGAGTTGGAAAACCGCAGAAAGTCGGTCCCTACGACCTTTAGCACCGAGGCGCCTGAACATACGTCGCAGGCTCCCCGACCCAGGAGGTCAAGGATTGCGGTGCCCAAACCGGCGGGCACCAAACCGCTTTCTGTGGGGTTTCCACGCCCCAGGGCGGCGCGTACCACCCCGCGGGTAGAATACGCGATCTCAGAACGGCCATCCAGCGTTCTGTGTCGAAGGGAAAGCCCGGTCGCTTCTTTTGCGAACTGCCGAGAGCCGAGAGATGCTCCCGTACGATCCGCTCTGAGGGACGTGGCTTGGACGGGATCCGGATGACACGGTAGTGGCCCAAAGCCAGCATGGCATCACGCTCGCGATCCTTCGCACCATCATGGCTGGAATCGTCCAGCTCTATGATCGCTTCGACCGATCCCGTATAGGGATCAAGAACGACAAAATCAGTGATTTTCTGGCTGAATTTGTTCCGTGTTCGCCAGAATTCTTTCGCGCTGAGACCCCGCTGTGGCTTCAGTAGAGCGCCCGTGGCGACTTGGCAGGCAATATGATACCTGGGAAGGACTCGACGCAGGATGTTCAATAGGTCAAGTTCGGCCCTCGTCAGAAACGGCTTACGTTCGATCTTGAGTCTGTCTTGGCCACGTATTTTCGAGGTTATATAGTGAGCAAATATGAGCGCGCACCAGAGGGATATTGCGCAGATAATTGGCGGATAGGATGCTATATCAATCCGTGGCATCATGATTAAATTCTTCAGACTGCACAGCCAAAAACTATCATGCCATGCAGCCTTGTCATCGGGGTGCTGATTGAGGGAGTTGAAAATTCGGGCCGTTCGATGGGTGCGTCTTTCCGGTGCCAAGGCCCCTCCAGGCCGGGCTCTACTCGCCCCGCCGGGGCTCCCCGAACCCGCTGCGCGGTTTCGGCCCCTGCGGGGTAACGATCCCTCGCACAACGCGCAGCCGCGCGTGCGGCAGGCGCTATGCGCCTCTGCGCCCTCTCGGGAGGCAGAAGCCGCCGAGAGTCTCCCGCGGGTCACCCGCAGCCGTATGGCTTGGGGATCGGCCGGCTCGGCCCGGAGCCTGTCGGGGATTCGGTGCTGCCCGTGCCTCATGCGGCACCGACGGCTCGGCATCGCTCGCGTCCTCTCTGGCGGCCGGACCGTCCCCGGCACGATTGACGACGAGAGATCACGCCCCGGGACCGTCCGATAGCCGCCGGGCGAGGTTTTTCCCCTGCCGGCTCCGCCGGCATTCCTCGCGCACCAACAAACCCCGCCCTGGGGCCCCTCTACGCTCCGCTCGGGGCTCCTCCGGCACCTCCGCTACGCTCCGGGTCCGGCGGAGTATCGGACGATCCCGTTGCGCGATTGGAGGTCGTCATCGCGCTTGGGACGGTCCCGAGCGCACGGGGGACACGAACGATGCCGAGCCTCACCGCCACCTCGACCGCCAACCGCAACCTCCTGTTCCAGATCGAAGAGCTCCGGGCCGAGCTGGCCTCCGTCACCTGCCCGAAAGAGCGCCGTCAAATTCAGCGTGAGTTACGCGCCGCGAAAGCCCAGCTCATCGCCTGACTGTGGGGGCCGCCTCCCCGGGCGGCCCGTCCTCCATCTCATGGCAGACTGCTTCGCAGGAGGTCGGAGCATAGTCGCGACCATGCATCTGAGTCGGAACCCAATCAGCTTGAGCATGAGATAGCCGCTTTCGACCCTTCTCGGGCGTTCGGAAGTTCTGCTTACCGGCGGTCTGATTGGCCCTGAATGACCGGGGCTGGCCGAAAGCGGCCGGTCCGCTCTGGAGGGGGCTTGCTGGAAAAACGGACAGCGTCTTACCCGATCCAATCCGGTCATACCGTCGAGGACGCGCATTCGCTGAAAGCTGTCGGGCGGCAACGTGGGCGAACGTGCCCAGTACCACAGCTGGGCTTTGTCCTCGCCCGGATTTGGAAAGCTCGATCTGGGTGAGGCCTGGGAGGCAGGTGACTCCAAATAACCCTGTCAACGAACCTGACACCGCCTCCTGCCCCCCCCCACGGGAAAGGGGGCCGGCACCCGGCCTCGCGACTGTGTGTTTCAAGGCCAATCAGACATTGTCTTGTGGAGACTTAATTTCTGCTCAAGACAGGTGTGACGAAGCGGGCGATGACGTCGGCAGTTTCTGCCAACGCTTCGCGATGTGGGTGATGCCCAACATTCGGCATCTCATAAACAGTCAGCAGACCGGCGGGGCAAAGTCTGCGAGCGGCACCAATCTGGGCCTTAGTTCCGTAAGCATCCTTCGTCCCCTGGATGATGATTGCCGGGACGGTCCATCGCGTAAGGGCTGTCTCGATTGTCCATCCGCGCCGAGCCGGATCCAACCAGGCGTCGTTCCAGCCGCGAAAGGCTCCCTCGACATCGGTATGCCGACGGCCGAGACGGACCTTCAGATCGCCATTGTCGTAGGCGTCCCGGGCCCGTCGGGCCCCGGCCAGCGTCGCCTCCTCGACGAAAAAATGGGGCGCGATGAGGATGCCGCCCCGCACGCGGGTGTCGCCCTCCGCCAACGCGAGGGCCGCGATCGAGGCGCCATCGGAATGGCCGATCAGCAGGCCGCTTCGCAGTCCCGCGAGGTCGAGGACCTGGGGAAGTATGGTGCAGGCTTCATGTTCGAGAAAGTCGGTCCGGCGGGGCAGAGGCACCGGACTCGAGGCCCCATAACCCTGGCGCGAGAAAGCCAGGACACCGCATCCGGTCTTCTCGACCAGAATTTCCGGCAGCGGGCCCCACTGCGTGGCAGAACCGAGACCCTCATGAAGCAACACCAGCGTCGGCGCCAAGTCCGGCTGCGGACCGACGAAACGGTATTCCAGCCGTAGGTCGGCCACCGCAAAGGCGCCGAATGTGTCGAGAGGGATCATCCCATCTCCACCATCATCCTCTCCGCGATCTTTTCCGCAATCATCAAGGTCGGGACGTTCGTGTTTGCGCTAGGAAGGCGGGGCATCACCGATGCGTCGGCGACGGACAGGTTGTCGGTTCCGATGACGCGTCCCCCCGGATTGACCACCGCGCCGGGATCGTCGGCCCGGCCCATGCGGCACGTACCGCTCGCATGCCAGACCCCGAAGACGTTGTCCCGGACAAAGTCGTCGAGAGCGCCATCGTCCTGAAGCACTGTCGCCCAAGCGTGGCCGCCTAGGACGGCGCGCAGCAGCGGGGCGCGCAGCATGGCCGGTGCATCGAACACGGGGGCGAGGAGGCCGGTGAGCCGCCGGTTGCGAGGGGAGACGGCGCTCAACCAGCGGATCAGCGGCGAATAGTTCGCGGGGAAGAGGTCGTCGGAGCGGGGGTTCAGCGTGGGCGAGACCACGAGGTCGCTGAGCAGCCGAATCCCCGAGGCGAGGCGTTCGAGATCGCGGCGATCCGAGAGCAGGCCGAGATCGATGTCGGGCGGGCCGGACGGGTTCGCCGGATCGAGGCGCAGGCGCCCGACCGAGTGCGGTTGGTTCACCCAGAGGAAGTAGAGCGCAAGGCGTCCGCCGAGGGCGTGCCAGCCGGCACGGGCGGAGGCAGTGAGATACATATCGGAGGCGCAGCCTTCGGGATGGCCGGACGAATAGCGCAGGGCCAGCAAGCTCGCGCGCCGGAAGGTCTCGGGCAGCCGGAGCGGGCGGGGAAGGACCTGGGCCATCGTCAAAGCGGGATGGTCCCGCAGGTTCTCGCCGACGCCCGAACGATCCAGCCGGACGGGTATCCCGCAGGCGGAGAGCGCATCGCCCGGGCCGATCCCGGCACGCAGGAGGAGCACCGGCGATTGAAGAGCGCCGGCGCACAGGACTACGGAGGCGGCGCTCACTTGTTGCTCGGATCCGTCGCCCCGCCGCAGCACGGCCCCGGTCGCGCGGCGCCCGTCCATCACCAGCGAACGGACCTCGAGGCCGGCGGCGATGGTGAGATTCGGCCGGGCCCGCGTACCCACGTCCAAATACGCGGCGGCGGCCGAGACCCGCGCGTCGTCCCGGTTGGAGAAGGCCGGCGGGAAGATCCCGTCCTCGAACTCGCCGTTCTGATCGACGCGCCGGGGCAGCCCCGTCGCATCGAAGGCGCGGGCGACCGCATGGGCGAAGGGAGGCCATGCGGGCTCCAGGATGCGCCGGATCGGGAGCGGCCCATCATGGCCGTGCAGCGGACCGCCGCAATCGAGGTCGGTCTCGAGCCTGCGGAAATACGGCAGTACGTCGTCCCAGGCCCAGCCCTCGGCGCCGAGCGCGGCCCAGGCCTCGTAATCGCGGGGCAGCCCGCGGTTGGCCGCCTGGACGTTGATGCTGGACGAGCCGCCCATCACCCGGCCCTGCTCGTAGGCCCGCCGCCGCATGCGACCGCGGGAGTCGCGGGTGACCGCCGCGTCGAGCCCCGGCCAGATGTAGGTGTCGCCATGGAACAGCGGCATCGGATAGCTGTCGAGAATCTCCGCCGGCACCCGGCCCGGCGGTGTATCGATGCCGGCTTCGACGAGGAGCACCCGGCGCCGCGGGTCGGCGGAGAGCCGGTGGGCCATCACGCAGCCGGCAGAGCCCCCGCCGACGATCAACACGTCGACCGTTTCGGGCAAGGCGTTCATGGGATCAGCCGATCGCCGCGCGCCAGTCGGCGCCGGACGCGAGCACCGCGTCGAGATCGACCTCGGCCTCGCCGGGAACACGGATGCGCTTGAATTTCATGGGGGGCGCGTCCAGCGGAACGGTCGCGTCGAGACCCATCTTCGCGCCGACCCCCTCGCGGCCTGATGGATCGAGCTTCGAGCCTTGGGCGTGAGGGATGACGACGAGGTCTCGGTCCGCCTGGAACCGCGTCGAGACCGCCCATTCGACTTCTTGCGGGACGTGGATGTCGACATCCGTATCGACCACGACTGCGTGCTTGATGTCGTAGTGGGCCGCGAAGGCCCCGAGCAGCACGTTCTTGGCCTCACCCTCCTGTGTCTTCCGCAGGCGGACGTAGAGGTGGTAACGGCCAACTCCCCCCAGGGACAGATGCACGTCCTCGACACCGGGGAAGCTGCGCTGCAGCGTTGCGAGGATCGTGGCCTCCCGGGGGATCGCCCCCAGCAGCAGATGCTCAAGGCCGCCGCCGACGATCATATGAAAGATCGGATCGCGCCGGTGCGTCACCGCATCGACCTGCATGACGTGCCGCTTGGCCCGCTCCCCGTAATATTGCGGGAATTCTCCGAACGGCCCTTCCGGCTCGCGGATTTCGGGCAGGAGGCGGCCCTCGATCACAATCTCTGCGTTCGCCGGAACGCGCACGCCGTTCGTCAGGCACTTGACCACGTCGAGGGGTTGGCCGGTGAGCGCCCCGGCGATCTCCAACTCGTCGTGGCCGAGGGGCACGATGGCCTGGGAGGCGAGGAGGCAGGCGGGATCGACGCCGACCACGAGGGCGACTTCGAGGCCCCGGCCCTGGGCCTCGGCCTTGCGGTAGAAATTGTCGGTATGCCGGGGCAGGACCAGCACGCCGATCCTGTCCGGACCGCTGATTTGGCAGCGCAGGATGGCGACGTTCTGCAGGCCGGTCTCTGGGTCCCGGGAGATCATCAGGCCCGCCGAGATGTAGGGCCCGCTGTCGTGCTCGTTCAGAGTCGGCACCGGCAGGATCTTCAGGATGTCGAGTCCCTCCCGGTGGACGACCTCCTGCGCGGGGGCGGAGTTGTGTTCGTGCCAGGGGAGCGGCTGGGCGGCGGCCTGCTGGAAATGGGCGACGAGGTGATCCTGCGTGGTGCCGAGGGCTTCCGCCATCCAGGCCCGGCTCGACACGAGCCCGGAGACGATGGTGCCCGGATGCCCCCCGGGCTGCGGAAATAGGCTGGCCTGCCGGCCGTCGAGGCGGCTCGCCACCGCCGCTGCCTCGTGGCGCAAGCCGATTCCCGGCCGCGCGATGGCGAGGCGCCCATCCCCGGACAGCCGATCGAGCCAGTCGCGGAGGGAACGAACGGGAGTGGGCGCGTTCATGCTGTCCTCACGGCGGGGTCTTCTCAACCAAGCTTGCCATGGGAGTAAGCGTTAAGCTCTTCTCGCAGGCGGGAAAAATAACGATTGGTGATGCCGCCCATCAGCCGGTTTGAATTGCGCCGACCGGCCCGCACATGGTCCTCTGGCGCGTTGCTCGTGTCGCCTGGGTCCCGTGTATGGATCTCCGTCAGATCTCCTACTTCGTCGCCCTGTTCGAGGAGGGCAGCGTCACCCGCGCCGCGCAGCGGATGAACGTCGTCCAGCCCGCGCTCAGCATGCAGATCGCCAAGCTGGAACGGGAACTCGGCCAGCGCCTGTTCGACCGCCAGCCGAAGGCCATGGTGCCGACAGCCGCCGGCCGGACGCTGCACCGGCTGGTCCACCCGATCCAGCGGGATGTCGCCGACGCCCGGGCGGCCATGGCGCGCCTGTCCCAAACAGTGTCGGGCCGCGTCACGGCGGGCATCCTGTCGTCCCTGTCGATGAGCGTGATCCCCAGCGTCCTCGCTCGCTTCGCGGCGGCCTACCCAGAGGTCGAGCTATCGCTGGCCGATGGCTACAGCAGCACCTTCATCGAGGGCGTCGGCACCGGCGCCCTTGACCTCGCTGTGATCAACCGGCCGGCCCGACGCCTCGGCCTCGTCATGGCCCCCCTCCTCGACGAGGAAATGGTCGTGGTCGGCGGGCGCGACACACCGTTGCCGGTGCCCCTGCCCATCCGGATGGCGGACCTCGCCGCCCTTAACCTGATCCTGCCTTCGACCCGACACGGCCTGCGCGTCGAACTCGACCGCCGTGTCGCCGCCGCGGACGTGACCCTGTGCCCGAAGCTCGAACTCGACCTGCCCCCCGCGATCGCGGACTTTGTGGCGCGCTCGACGCGTTTCACTGTGCTGCCGAGCATCGCCGTCAGCCGACAGCTCGCCGACGGGTCCCTCAAGGCCTACCGCATCGTCGCGCCGCGCATCGCCCGCGAATTGGTGATCATCCACCATCCGCAGAAACCGCTCAGTTACGCGGCGCAGCTCCTCATCGGTATCCTTGAGGAGGAGTTGAACGCGGCGGCGGCCGCACTCCAGGCCCATATCATCACCGGTTGAGCCCCCCGGACTGATGGCAGCGATCAGCCGACGTTATTCGACACGGGCGAGCACACCCCGATACTGTCACCGGCAAGGTCGCCGCGCCCGTTGCGGCCGGGAGGAACGATGACACCGCTGCCCCTCGTGGTCGGCATCTCGGGTGCTTCGGGTGTGATCTATGGGATCCGTCTCCTGGAAATCCTGCGCGACCTCGCGATCCCGGCCCATCTCGTGATGTCGCGCTCGGCCGAGGTGACGCTGGCCCATGAGACCGACCTCAAGGTCGCCGACGTCCGCGCCCTGGCCGCCAAGACCTACGCCCAGGGGGACATCGGCGCCTCAATCGCCTCCGGCTCCTTCCGGACCCGCGGCATGGTCGTGGCTCCCTGCTCCATGCGGAGCCAGGCCGAGATCGCGACCGGCGTCACATCCGGCCTGCTGACGCGGGCCGCCGACGTGACCCTGAAGGAGCGCCGCCGCCTCGTCCTGATGGTGCGGGAGACTCCCCTCCACACCGGCCACCTCCGCACCATGACGGCGCTCTCGGAAATGGGGGCGATCATCGCCCCTCCGGTTCCGGCCTTCTACGCGCGTCCGGAGAGCCTCGCCGAAATGGTGGACCATACGATCGGGCGGGTTCTCGACCTGTTCGACATCGATGCACCCGGCGTCCGGCGTTGGCGGAGCGGAGAAGGCTGACCGGCGCTCAGCCCTCCAGCGCCGTCGCGAGAACCCGCAGCGGTGCCTCCGGCCAGGTCCGGCCGAGATAGGCGGCATAGAGGGCCAGCGCCTCGCCGCCCGAACTCACCGGCATATCTGGGACCGGCGCGGCCTCGAAGAGAGCCGCGAGGGCGAGGCGCTCCGCCTCGATCTCCGCGAGCTTGATCCGCTCCCGGAGCGCCTCCGTCCCCTGGCCCGGCATGAGGTCAGACCGCATCGCCCGGCGGATCGCCCGTAAGGGAATAATCACCTGTCCGCGCCAGGGGCCAATCCGGGCTTCCGCTCCGGCGAGCGCCGAGGCGTCTAGCCTTCGTCCGGTCCTCCCGCACCAGATCAGGTACAGGAGCAGGGGCACATCGGCGCCGCCCTCGTCCTGGAGGGCGAGGCAGGCCGCGGCGACGCCGGGCCGGCCATAGAATGCGCAGGCGAAGGTCCAGAGGGGATCACTCGTCATGGGAGGCCTCCGCCCGCGCAGAACCGTATCGTCAGGCCCGGTCGAGATTGCCCTGCGTCTCGTCGGTCAGGAAGGCACCGACAAGATAGACCAGGGTGACGCCGGTCGTGATGACGGCCAGCACCATCGGAATTTGCGTCGGCCCGTCGGCGACAAGGGAGACGAGCGTCGGCAGCATGCCGCCCAGCGCGAAGCCGATGTTCCAGGTCAGGCCCGTCCCCGTGGCCCGCACCGCCGTCGGGAATTTTTCGTTGAGGAAGATCAGCAGCGGCCCGTAGCTGCCGTTGGCGATGAGCGCCAGCAGGAAGGCGCAGGCCGCGACCCCAACGAGGCTCGTCGTGTTCGCCATGGTCAGGAACAGGGCGGGAAAAGCGAGCAGGCGGATGACGCCCATCAGAAGGAACGACCGTTTGCGCCCGATATGCTGGCTCAGTTCGCCCATGCCGCAGGCGCCGATCGCCGCCGCGACGTTGGCGCCGATCAGGATCATCGAGGCGGTGGCGTTCGGCACGCCGTTCACGAGCTTGAGGAGGGTCGGCAGGTAGCCGGACGTAAGGTAGTAGGCTGCGCCACCACCGAAGGAGATGAGAGTCGCGACCGCGAAGCTTCCCCGGTTGGACGGTGAGAACAGGGAGCGGATCGGCGAGGCCTCCGCCGGAGCGCCTGCCCGGAGCGCCGCCTTCCGGGCCTGCAGTTCCTTGAAGATCGGGGATTCCTCGAGATTGCGGAAGAGGATCAGGCCGATCACCGAGGTCAGGAGACCCGAGAAGAACATCAGCCGCCAGCCCCACTCGGCGAAGGCTTCTCCCGGCGCCATGAGCGAGACGACATAGAAGACCAGGGAGGCAAGCAGGCCGCCGATGGCCGAGCCGCCACCGCCGACCGCCCCGGACATCAGCCCCCGCCACCGCTCCGGGACGGATTCCGTCCCGATCGTGTGGGATGCCGCGACGACGCCGCCGACGAAGATGCCCTGGACGAGGCGGAAGAAAAGGAAGACCGCAGTCGCGAGCCATCCGATCTGGCCGACCGTCGGCAGGAGACCGAAGACCGCGGTCGATATGCCGACGCCGACCACCGCCACCATGAGGGCGCGACGGCGGCCGAAGCGGTCCGCATAGGAGCCGAACAGGGCCGAGCCGAGGGGCCGGATCAGCAGCGTGACCGCGAAGGACGCATAGGCGCCGGCCAGCGACAGCATCGGCTTGTCCGCCGGGAAGAACAACGTGCCAACGACCGGCGCGACGTAAAGCAGGATGAACAGGTCGAAGAGATCGAGCCCCCAGCCGAACAGCGAGGCCATGGCGGCGGTCACCGTCTGCCGGCCTGTGGGTTTGGCGAGGGCGGGGGGATCGGATGCGAAGGTGGCGGCGGTCTGCATAGATTTCCTCCGGGGGATGCGGTCGTTGCCGCGGGGGGGCCGGTTCGGGCTCTGGGTCTGGGCGGGAGCCATTCGGGCGTGCGTCGTCGTTTCCCGCCTGGGCGGGATCGAAGCGGTGCGGTAGGCGTCACAGGATGGGGGGAACCGCTCGGCAGCCCCCCCGGCGCGGCCGGACTATGAGCCGGTGAAGCGCGGCGCGCGCTTGGCGTGGAACGCCTCGACGCCCTCGCGGAAGTCGTCGGCCTGACGAAGGCGGCTGTAGCAGTGTCCTTCGAGCTCGATGGCGATGGACAGGCTCGCGTCCTCGGTGTCGTTGAGGAGCTTCTTGGCGGTGCGCTGGGCGATGGGCGAGAAGGCGCGCAGTTCCTCCACGAGGGCGTCGGTGGCCTTCTCCAGGTCCGCATCGGGTACGCATTCGGTGGCGATGCCCCAGTCGAGGGCCTGCCGCCCGGGGATGCGCTTGGAGCGCATCACGATATCCTTGGTCCGGGTGATGCCGACGATCTTCTGGAGCCGGGCCGAGCCGCCGGAGCCGGGAATCTGGCCGAGCTTCTGTTCGGGAAGCGCGTAGCGGCAGGTCTCGGAGACGATGCGGAAATCGCAGGCCAGCGAGATCTCGAAGCCGACACCGAACGTGTAGCCCCGGTTGGCGGCGATGACGGGCTTCGAGCAGCGGGCCGGCGCCGCTATGTTCCAGGCGAGCTTCGAAACGTGCTCGGGCGAGGCGTCGAGGAAGCCCTTGATGTAGCCCCCCGACGAGAAGTGCTCGCCCTCCGCCCGCAGGACGATGACCCGCACGCGGGGATCCTCGTCCAGCGCCTCGAAGACCTTGCGGATCTCATCGCGCTGGGGCATCGCAATGACGTTCATGGGCGGCCGCGCCAGGATCACGTCGGCGCGCTCGCGCTCCGAGTCGATCTCGACGCGGAACCCGTCGAGGTTCGTCAGGCGCGGGTCGATGGTGTGGGTGTCGCTCGTCATGGGTTTGGTCTCTCGCTTGTGATTCGGAGTGGGGGCGGGACCGTCAGGCAGCCTCGTGACCTTCGGCATGGGGCTCGGCCCCGCCTTCCAGGACGTACTCGCCGGCCACGAGTTGGCGGCGCAGCAGCTTGCCGACCGGCGATTTCGGGATCTCGTCCACGAAGACGTACCGGCGCGGCAGCTTGTGACTCGGCAGGCCGCCCGCCCGGCAATGGGCATCGAGCGCCGCTTCGTCGGTGCTGCCGCTCCGCTTGATGAAGGCCGCGACGATCCGACCCCAGCGCTCGTCGGGCAGGCCCACAACGGCGACTTCGGACACGGCCGGATGCAAGGAGAGGCGGCTCTCGATCTCGACGGGCGAAACGTTCTCGCCCCCGGTGATGATCATGTCGTCCACCCGGCCGGTGACGTAGAGGTCGCCATCGGCGTCGGCGAAGCCGGTATCGCCGGTGAAGTACCAGCCATCACGAAAGGCCTTCGCGTCGGCTTCGGGGCGATGCCAGTAGCCCTCGAAGGCTTCGTCGCCCTTGGCGATGACGGCGATCTCGCCCTCCTCGCCCGGCGCGGCGGTTCGGCCTGGGTCGCCCCCCATGGGTACGACGCGCACCATCGTGTTGAGGCCCGCCCGCCCGGCCGAACCGGGTTTCACCGCCGCCTCGTGGTTGATCGTAAAGGTGTAGACCTCCGACGAGCCGTAATGATTGACGAACAGATCCGGCCGGAACGCCTCGGTCAGGCGGGCGAGCAGGCCGTCCGTCATCGGCGCTCCGGCGAAGCCGAGCTTGCGCACGGAGGTCGTGTCGGTCGCCGGGAAATCCCGATGGTGCACGAGGTCGTGATAGAGGGTCGGCACGAGGTAGAGGTTGGTGATCCGCTCGGCCGCGATCAGCCGCAGCGCGCCGGCCACGTCGAACCGGGGGAGGCAGACGAAGGTCCCGCCGATCAGCGACATGGCGAGGAGCGAGCGCACCCCCATCGTGTGATAGAGCGGCATCACGCCGAGGGTGCGCTCGCCGCGCCCGTAGAGGTTTTGCGCCACATGGGCCACGGCCGCCGCGCGCTCCGCCCGGTGTCGCCGCGGGACCCCCTTGGGCTTGGCGGTGGTGCCGGAGGTGTAGAGCATCAGCGAGATCGCCTCCGCGTCGGCCCGGGGCGTCACCGGAGGCCCCTCGGTGGCGGCGAGGTCGGCGAAGGCCGTCTCGCCGGGGCCGGGTGGCGTGCCGACGGCGATGCGCGGGATTCGCTGCGACGCCGCGCTGTCTCGCAGGCTCCCGGCCGAGACCGGTTCGTAGGCGATGGCGCGGGCCTGCGCGTTCTCGACCGCGTAATCGATCTCCTCGGCCTTGGCCCGCCAGTTGATCGGCGTGATCACGATGCCCGCGAACTGGCAGGCCCAGTGGAGGGTCGCCGCCTCGTGCCGGTTCTGGAGGACCGTGACGAGGTGGTCGCCGGGCTTCAGCCCGAGCCGGTCGAGCCCGGCCACGGTTGCGGAGATGACCCCGAACCACTCCGCGTAGCTCAGCCGGGTCTCCCCGTCGACGAGGGCCAGGGCGCGGGGATCGCGGGAGACGCTCGCAAGGAAGCTGGTGCCGAGATCAAGCATGGGCGGCCTCCGGGGATGACGGGGCCGGGATGTCGCCCCTGAGTTCCGCAGCCGCCTCCAGGGCGGCCTCGATGATCGGCGCGTAGCCGGTGCAGCGGCAGAGATGGCCGCCGATCACTTCCGTGATCTCCCGGCGCGAGGGGTTCGGCCGGAAGGCGAGATAGGCGTCGAGCGACATCAGGATGCCGGCGGTGCAGAAGCCGCATTGCAGGGCGTGCCGCCGCCGGAACGCCGCCTGCAGCACCCCGAGGCGGCCGGGCTCCGGAGCCAGACCCTCGACGGTCCGCACGGCGCAGCCCTCGACCCCCACGGCGAGCGTCAGGCAGGCCCGGGCGGGAACCCCGTCGATGGACACCGTGCAGGCGCCGCAGACGCCGTGCTCGCAGCCGACATGCGTGCCCGTGGCCCCGAGCCCGTGGCGCAGGGCGTCGGTCAGCAGGGTGCGGGTCTCGACCTCGACCGTGGTCTCGCGCCCGTTGAGGGTAAAGGCCACCGTGTGACGGCCCTTCGCGTCTAGCTGTGGCATGGCACGGCCTCCTGATGGGTGTCGCCGCGGGCGACCTTGACGGCCTGTTCCAGCACCCGGCGGCCGAGGCTGCGCACGAGCTCGCGGCGGTAGCGGGCGGTGCCGTGGAGATCGTCCCCCGCGCCGAGGTCCCAGGCGAAGGCGTTGAGGGCATCGTCGAGCGCCGACCCGTCGAGGTGGGGGAAGTCGCGGGCGGTGGGCCGGTCGGCGACGCCGCCGACCGCGAGCCGCATCCGGGTGCCGTCCACCACGGCGGCGCAGGCGACGATGGCGTAGTCGCCGTGCCGACGCCCCACCTCGGCGAAGGCCGTGCCGGTGCCCTTCCGGCGCAGGGGATAGGCGATGGCCTCGATCATCTCGTCGTCGGCCCGGTCGGTGACCATCATGCCGGTGAAGAAGTCCTCGGCCGCCACGCGCCGGACCTTCCGGCGGCTGCGCAGGTGAATCTCGCCCTGGAGCGCCACGAGGCAGAGGGGGATTTCCGCGCTCGGATCGGCATGGGCGACGGAGCCGCACAGCGTCCCCCGTGCCCGGGTCTGGATGTGCCCGACCCACGGCAGGGCAACAGCCAGCAGCGGCAGGTCCCGGGCGAGACCCGGCCGGTCGAGCAGGATCGCCTGCCGCACGCCCGCCGGAATGACGAGGGCGCCCTTGTCGGGGCGGGGCTCCTTGAGGGCGGGGATGCGCATCACGTCGACGAGCACGGCGGGCTTCGTGAGCCGCATGTTGAGCATCGGCATCAGGGACTGGCCGCCCGCGATGATCCGGGCCTCGGGGCCGTGCTGGTGCAAGGCTTCCAAGGCGTCGTCCAGGGACGTGGCGCGCAGATAGGCGAAGGGCGCGGGCTTCATGCGGACACTCCCAGGCGCGCGAGGAGCCACCGCAGGGCGGCCGGAAGGCGGAGCCCGCGCACGCCGGACCCGCCGGCCCGCCGAGCGAGGGCCGTGAAGAACCCGCCGATGATCACCCGCGCGGCCCCGTCGAGGAGGCGTCCGCCCACCGCCGCGACCTTGCCGCCCACCGCCGCCTCGTAGACGTAGGCGATCCGCGTGCCCCCCGTGCCGTCGGGCTCCAGGGTCAGGCGGCCGGTGCCGCCACCGCTGCCGAGGCCGCCCGTCACCGTGCCGGTGAGCGTCACCGCCCGGGGCTCGTCGAGGTCGGAGAGGATCACCTCGGCCTTGTAGCGGCCCTTCACCGGGCCGACGCCGAGCGTGACGTCGGCCTGGAACCGCGTGTCGGAGAGCTTCCGCACCCCATGCGAACCGGGGATGACGGAGGCGAGCACGTCGGGGTCGAGGAGCATCGCCCACACCGTCTCCGGCGGAGCCGTGACGGCGGCCGAGCCCTCCCCGCGCAGGGTGCGGTCGCCCGCCTTGGCGGCGGGCTTCGGGGCGGCGTGGCCGGAGGGGGGCCCCCGCTCCTCCCCGCCCGCCGCGAGGGCCGCGAGCTTGGCGGGCGTCAGGGGCAGGTCGATGGCTTCCAGGCCCAGGGCGTCGGCCACCGCGTTGGCGAGGCAGACCGGCGTCGACATGCAGTTGCCCTCACCGACCCCCTTCGCGCCGAGCGGCGTGAAGGGAGACGGGCTCTCGACGTGCAGGATGCGCAGGTCCGGCACCTCGGTCGCGGTGGGCAGCAGGTAGTCAGCGAAGGTGCCGGACAGGAAGGCGCCGTCGTCGCCGTAGGCGAGTTCCTCGTAGACCGCCGCGCCGAGCGCCTGCGCGAAGCCGCCGCGCACCTGCCCCTCGACCATGCCGGGGTGCAGGATGCGCCCGCAATCGTGCATCGAGACGTAGCGGTCGATGGCGATCTTGCCGGTGACCCGGTCGATCTCCAAACCGCAGATGTCGAAGATGAAGCCGTGGCACAGGGAGGAGTTGATGTGGTCCTCCGCGTCCGGCGCCGTCAGCTCCGGGGGTGTCCAGAACACCGTCTCGCGGATCACCGCGCCGAGCTCCTCGGGCACGAGGCCGGGCGACCAGTGGCTCGTGGCGGCGACCCGCGCGAAGGGCAGACCCGCATCCGGGTTCACCCGCGAGGCGATGCGCCCGCCCGCGAAGACGAGATCCTCCGGGCGCAGGTTCAGCTGCGCCGCCGCGATCCGCGCGAGCCTGTCGCGCAGGCGGGTGGCGGCGAGGTGCGCGACCCCCGCCACGGCGGCGGCGAAGCGGCTCGCGTAGTTGCCGGAGGCGATCGACCACGCATCCTTGGCGGTATCGAGGTCGGCCGTGACGCGGACCTGCTCCATCGGGAGGCCGAGCACGTCGGCCACCACCTGGGCCAGCACCGTCCGGTGCCCCTGGCCTTGCGGCACCGAGGCGACCTGAACCGTCACCGAGCCGACGGGATCGAGGGTGATGGTGGCCGTCGATTGCGCGCCGTTCTTCGGTCCCGCCTTGGCGCGTTCCTCCGCCGTCAGCACGGTGGTGATGTAGCCCATGTTGGAGACGCTGGGCTCGACCGCCGCCGTCAGGCCGATCCCATAGAGGCGGCCCTCGGCGCGGGCGGCGTCCCGCCGCCGCTTCAGCTCATCGAGCCCGCCGTCCCGGGCGGCTTCGTCGAGGGCGCGCTGGTAATCGCCGGAATCGTAGAGGGCGCCGGTCGCGGTGCGATAGGGAAAGGCGTCGGCCGGAATCAGATTCCGGCGGATCACCGCGAAGGGTTCTAGGCCCAGCGTCAGCGCGATGCGCTGCATAAGCCGTTCGAGCGGATAGTAGACCTGCGGCCCGCCGAAGCCGCGCACGAGGCCGGTCGGCGTCTTGTTGGTCAGCACCACCCGGTTGCGCACGGCGACATTGCGGATGGCGTATGCGCCGGTAAGGTTGCCGTGCATCCGGTAGAGCGTGGCGGGTTCGGGCGCCCGCAGGTAGGCGCCACAATCCTCGATCTGGTCCCAATCGAGGGCGGTGACGCGCCCGTCCGCCTCGAAGGCGGCGCGGAGGGTCGTGACCCGGTTGGTGGCGGAGACGGAGGCCGAGAGGTGCTCCAGCCGGTCCTCGATCCACTTCACCGGCTGGCCCACGAGGCGCGCCGTGGCGGCGATCAGGACGGCGTAGGGCGCGACGCCCTGCTTGACCCCGAAGCTGCCGCCGGAATCGGGGGGCGTGCGCAGGCGCAGGCGGTTGCCCGGCACCTTGAGCGCCCGGGCCACCACTGCATGGATGCTGAATGGCCCCTGGAAGTTCGCGAGCACGTCGTAGGAATCGTCGGTGGGATCGTAGGAGGCGACGACGCCGTAGGTCTCCATCGGCGAGCCGGTGTTGCGCGGGTAGCGCACGGTCACGGACAGGCTGCGCGGGCTCTCCGCGAAGGCCGCCTCGGGATCGCCGTAGCGGAAGCGTCGGTCGCTGACGCAATTGGCGCCGACGCCCTCGTGCAGGATCTCGCTGTCGGGGGCGAGGGCCGCCAGCGGATCGACCACCGCGGGGCGCACCCGGTACTGCACCTCAATCAGGTCGCAGCCGTCCTCCGCGAGGTAGCGGTCTCGGGCGACGACGATGGCGACGGGCTCGCCGACATAACGCACCCGGTCCACCGCGATGGCGCGGGCATCGACGACCGCCCGCAAGGCCGGGACGAGGCCGGTCGTGACGGCGTCGAGGTCCCGGCCCGTGACCACGGCGGTGACGCCGGGCAGCGCCTTGGCCGCCTGAACATCGAAGCCAAGGATGTCCGCATGGGCGTGGGGCGAGCGCAGGATCGCCGCGTGCAGCGTGCCGGGCCGCATGCCGAGGTCGTCGATGTAGCGCCCGAGCCCGGAGAGCAGGGCTGCGTCCTCGACGCGCTCGACCGATCGTCCGACATAGCTCGTTGACACGATGCCCAAGCCGCTTCCTCCGCCGGACCTCTCGATGGGGTCCATATCTCGGGGAGAATGGCGGCTCCGTGTGGGCGCAGCGATGCCGAGGCGTCTCGCGACTTACCGAAACGTCTCATTCTTTGATGACAGCGCCGTCAGGCAGTGGGCTGGCCGCCCCGCCGGACGATACCGCGGAAGATGCTCGGGGGTACGCTGACGTGGTCCCGGAAGAAGCGCGAGAAATGTGCGGGCGCGGCGAAGCCGAGGCGCATGCCGATCGCGGTGAGGGGCTCCTCGCTGCTCACGATGGCCTCGACGGCCTGTTCGATCCGGATCGCGTTGAGGAAGACATGGGGCGGGGCCCCGGTGGATTGCTCGAACAGGCGGTAGAACTGGGCGCGGGAGAGGCCCGCCTCGCGTGCCAGCGCCTCGGTGCCCAGCATGGCGCCTGGCTCTGCCCGCACCCGTGCGATGGTGCGTCGGATGCGCCAGTCGCCAGCGTTGCGCCGGGCGGCGGCACGGAGGGAGAGGGGCTCCTCGCGCCAAGCCGTGAACCGCTCGATCACGGCAACCATCAGGTTCGACAGTAACTCGTCCTGGATGTGGGAGGAAAGCGGTGCATAGACCATCTCGGCGGCGAGGTCGTGGGCGAGCCGGTGAATCGTTGGTGTGACGGCGCCCGACGGTTGTCCGAAGAAACCGGGCGCCCCGCTCGCAGCCCAATTCCGCCGGAACGCGCCGAGCCAGTTGGGCTCGATGTACAGGGCCAGGATCATCGCCTTGGCCCGCCGGGGATCGTGCAGGTAGGCGTGGGTCTCCCAGGCGTTGATCAGGACAGCCTGATCGTCGGTGAGCGCCACAACCTGATCACCGACGAGGAACTGCGTGTCGTCTCCCTCGACCTTCAGGAGCACGTGGCAATGCGGGTGCGCGTGGCGGACAAGGCTGCGGTCCATGTCGAGGAGCGCGACGCGGCCGAAGGCGCCATGGGCGATCTCAAGAGCCTCGGACATCTGCACTATTTAGCATGGTCCGCGGGGGGCAGCTAGATCGCCGCCGGGACACCCGTCCCGTCAGGGCGCCGCAACCTGTTCGTTCCGGAGCGTGGTCCTCTTCCGGAGTTCGGCTGTACCCATCACCGCTAGTGCAGTGACGCGGACAGAGGATTCACGCGTCCGATGAGACGTGCGAGTCTGGGCCATGGCTCAGACGGTCTGTGTGCTTCTCGATGCGAGCGATGCGGCACGACTGGTTGCGATCGCCAGCGA
>Ga0207953_10096_pt1 | contig 40603 bp, 45 predicted proteins | sample AntDryMetagUQ313_FD_188091 | JGI IMG/M metagenome (GOLD analysis project Ga0207953, IMG submission 188091) | Polar desert microbial communities from Antarctic Dry Valleys - UQ313 (SPAdes) | ecosystem: Environmental > Terrestrial > Soil > Desert | place: Antarctic Dry Valleys | collected 2008-12-31
CGTTGTTGTTGCGGTTGCTGACGCTGACGACGCCGGCGGTGCCGGGCGAGTTGATCAGCGAGCCGCCGGGCAGGGCGTAGCTGGTGGTGTTGCGGCTGTTGGCGTCGAAGCCGTAGCCGGCGTTCACGCCGACGTAGAAGCCGGTCCAGGTGAACACCGGCACCGGCGTGAACACCGGCGGCGGCGCGGCGCGGCGCGGCAGGTCGGCGGCGGACGCCGCGGCGGTCAGGGCAGTGAAGGCGGTCAGGGAGGCGAGGAGCTTGGTCATCACGGGCGATCCGGGTTTCGATCTGGTGATAATACTACCAAGCTCTGAGCAGAATAGCTGTAGTTTTACGGACACACAGCTTCGCCGCGTCGGTAAAATCATGGTAAATGGCCGATTAACTTCAGTCGACTCGGTTAAATACTGGTGAAGTTCTGGCCGCATGCTCGGGGGCGTCCGGGCCGCGAGGCGGCCGCGTCGGCCCCCGGGGCCGGACTCCGACGGGCGGGAGCGACGCGCAGACATTCGTCGGCGCGCCCCTCTCGGCCACTGGGGCGGGAAGGGTTCGTCGTCGCGGCGTCCCGCGCGCCACCCTACCCCGTCCGGTCGCGCCGGGTGATGTGCTTGACCAGCTCGGCCAGCCTCTCCTCGGCCTTCTTCAGCGCCACGCGCGAACCGTGTCCGGGCGGCGTTCCGTCGGCAGCCGTGCGAAGTTTCGCGATGGTGGCCTGGGTGTCCTCGACCTCGGCATCGAGCGCGGCACGCTCACCGGATCTATCGATGGCCATATCGATCCTCCAGGTGTTCTGCCCCTAGCGGCCGCCAGGGCGCCACGTTCTGAGGTAGGCGGCAGGCCGACCCTGGCGAGACTCGCGGGCGGTGCCGGAACCGGGCTCCCGGTCCGATCCGGGTTCGGCGACCCCCGTCGCCGCCCGTGCGCCACGGCACGCCGCGGCGTGATCCCGGCGCCCTTGGCCGGCGTTCTACCGGTACACCCACCGGAGACGGCCGCCATGCTGATCCTCAACCCCCTCACCGGCCAGACGGTCGACGTGCGCGTACCCCGCCCACAGCCCAGGAAGGCGTGAGCCCGCCCGGCGCGGGGTCTCGCCGAGGCACCCTCCCCGGTCGCGCCGCGGCCTCGGGCTCGCCCAGCCGCACGATCCCGGCACGCCGGGCCGCCGTGCGGCGCGACCGCTCACACGGAGCGCGGGGGCCGGCGCGCCAGTCGCTCGGCCTCCGCCTGCCACGCGTCGCGCTCGGCCTGCAGGGCCTCGATGCGGGCGTGGAGGTGGCCGGCATCGATGGCGGTCTCCATCAGCATGTCCTGCGCGGTGGCGAGCTGCTGGCGCAGCTCGGCGTTCTCGGTCGCGAGCGCGAGGAGCAGGGCCGCCACGTCATCGCTCATCCTGGCCCCTGCGCCGCCACCAAGCCGGCGCGTTTAGCCCCGGCGCGACCGGGCCACAACCGCCCCGCCGGCGCCCACGGACCGGTCGCCGTCCCGGTCGACTCCGCGCGGTCGAGCGACTGCCGCGTCGCGCGTCAGGCGGCCTCGTCGGACAGGAGGCGCCCGACATAGTGGCGCCCGACCGACTCGATGACGGGCGTGAACAGGCTCGCCATCCAGGGCACCAGCGCCTCGACCTCCAGCGCGTCGTCGGCCACCTGGATCGCGACGCGCGCCGTCTGCCCGTAGCCGCTGCCCGAGAAGGCGCGGCGATTGCCGAGCCAGTCCTCGGCCTCGACCCGGATCTTCTCCGCCTCCAGGCGCCGGAAGGCCCAGTCCATGTGCAGGTCGATGCGGCGCCGAACCTCGGCGGCCCCGAGGGCGTGCGGGACGGTGATGGTCAGGCGCTTCGGCACCGGGATCTCCTCGCGAGCAACGCCCGTGAGGTGCGGCCGGACGGTTAACGATTGGTGATCGGCGCCACCCGATCGGCCCGTCGGGTGGTCCGTCGGCGCTCAGTACCGGACGGTGCGGACGCCGCCGGCCCCGCCGCCCACGACGCTCCGGATGACCTCCTTGGTCGACGGGCTGATCCCGCCGTCGCCGCGCAACCGGCGCCCGTCCGCTCGCTCGAGGCGCGCGACGTCGTCGGAGCACCGGTCCAGGGCGTGGCGGACCTTCGCTGACAGCGGGCCGCCGCGTTCCGCCTGGGCGCCGCCCATCTCGAACCGCAGGCAGGACGCCAAGTAGCCTTTCAGGTCGTCGAAGGCGGCCGCCTGGGCCCCCGACGTCAGGACGATGAGCATCAGGGCGGATCGGGCGAGCATCACGCGCTCCAGGGCAGGCGGTCCGCGCGGACAACGCGCGAGCGGGGCGTTGGTCCCCGGGGCGGCGTCACGCCGCCACGTTCAGCCGCTGCGGCGCGGTGCCTGGGCGGCGTCGCGCCGCTGATCCTGGGTGCCCCGACACTGCACGTATTCCGGCGTTCCCGGCTCGGCGCCGTAGCTCCGGCAGATCGCGTCGTCCTTCGCGGCGATGTCCGCCTCGCTCATGAAGAGTTCGCCGCGACCGGGCCGGTTCGCCGCGTTGCAGGCCGTCAGGGCCGTGGCCGCGATCGCCAGAACGATGATGTGCTTCATGGGACTCCTCGACGCCGATCAGCACCACAGCGCCGCGACGCTGTCGATGACGCCGCCGCGGCATCCACAAGCCGGCGGTCGACATGGTTATCCAAGGATGGCCAGGGGGTTAGCGCGGCGCCACGGTCCGGGCCGCCCGCCGCACGGGGCGGAGCTGTCCCGGCATGCAAGCGTAACGCCGTCGTGACCGGCAGTGCCTGCGTGGCCGGCATGTCGTGTCGCCGGTGCAGCCGCGGCGCAACGCCGGCTAAGCATCCGCCCCTGCATCCTCCCGAAGGCAGACCCACCTTCAGCCCCGCCGGCAGCGCCGCGCGGGGCTTTTTCGTGCGCCGGGCGCCGCCGGGCACGAAGGTGAGCGGCGTCGGAAACCCGGATCGCGCGCCCGCGTTCGGGCATGGAGGCCCGTGCGCGCGGCACAGTCAGGGCCGGGATGCCAAGGAGCACATGATGCGTCATGCCCTCTTCGCCATCTTCGCGCTGGTCGCGGCGTCGCCCGGTTCGGCGCAGACTGACAGCGGTCCCGCACCGATCCGGCAGCCCGGACCGCCCCAGCGGGTGACGCCGGGCACCCCGGCCGGAACCGTCGTCGTTCCCGGCGGCGGCCAGAACAGCGGTCCGGGCAGCACCGCCGTCGTCGCGCCCACCGGGACGGGGGCGGCGACCGTCACGACGGACTCGGCCGCGGGCGGAAATGCCAGCCAGCCGGAGCGCGGCGTACCCCAGGTCGGCAAGGGCGGCGAGGCCGGCGGCGGCAGCTGATCGCCGACTCCGCTCCCTGAGAGTCCGCCCCGGCCAGGTCGGGGCGGGCCCGTGCGCCGTCCCTTTGCCGGTGTCCGGATGCGGCGGGCGACGGCGCGCGTGCGGGCACCGGGACGTGAGCGCCGCGCCGTTGACCTGCCCCGGAGCGGTGCGCCGACGCCGCCTTCAGTTCAGATGTCGGGCAAGTTCGTGGCCGGCCATCGAATTCTGACCGCTCTGGCTATGTCAGGTTCTGCAATCAATCTAAAATAATCATAGGCGCCCTTTCCATTGGTGCAATTATACCGGTAAAATTCAATTACAATTCGTTGATGCAGTTCTCGAACTGGCGCGCTATAGAGGTGTCAAAGATTTGTCGCGACGACGCCGTGCGTCTGCCGGAGATTGCGTTGGCGGATCCTGAATTCGAGGATGAGAGAGGTAGGCCGAACGACAAGAGATCGATGCTCCGGCAGATCGCGCACGCACTCGGAACGCCCAAAGACGCCTTTCTCGACGAATCCGAGGCGTTCGCCACGATCGAGATGACGGGGGACTTGCTGTGCGTCTGGTCCGCGCTCACCCTGTCGGACCGCCGCTTGCTGCTGGAGATGGCGCGCGGGATGATCTCCCGCGGCTAGAACGGCCACGGCTCCTCCTGTGACCCCTTCCCTGCCCGCTCGCCCGGCACCACGAGGTCCACGATCTCGTCGAGCGGCTGCGTCACCCGGATGGTCCGACCCGCCGCGGTGATGAAGGTCTCGTTGCGCATCAGGTCCGTGTCGCTCAGCGCCTGGACGCTGGTCACGCGCAGCAGGTGGCGGCAGCCGTCGCCGTCCTGCACCTGGAGGAAGTTCCCGACCCGCCGAACCGCCGACATGGCGCTCTCCCACCCCGCTGGTGATCTGGGCCTAGGCGCCCTGCAGGCTCTCGGCGAAGTCGTCGGGGATCTCGCCCCACTGGCCGAGGATCGTGACGCCCTCCAGCTCGCCGGTCTCGTCGTCGGCCACGACCTTCAGCGCCGCCGCGCCCGGCATCCGCTTGGCCATGTTCTCCGCCTTCTTCACCGCCCCGCTCTCGGTCTGCGCCGGCTCCTGCCGGGCCGGTCGCAACCGCTTCCGGTGCACCTCGAAGGGCTGCACCACGAACGCCGTCCTCATCGCCATCGCCGTCCTGTCCCCCGGTTTGTCACAGGTTCTCCACCGACCCTACCGGCCGGCCAAGGGCCGCCCGCGACAGGTGTTTTCGCGCCGTATTCACATTCGTCCACCGGCCCGGAAGAAACTTCTCGCCCGCAGATTGTGCCCGGCCAGCACCTGTGATCTGTTCCGCTTTCGTTCTAGCACGGCGAGGCGGCGGGCGCACCTCTCCCGGATCAGCGCGGCGGGGCCGGCGTGCCGATGCCGTCCGCGTGCCGCCGATCGGGCCGGGGTTGCGCCGGCCTCCCCGCGCCTGTTGGCGACCGCCCGCCGACGACTGCCTGACGCGCGTCGGACCGGCCCGGCCAGGTCATACCAAGGTATGGCGTCGCCCCGCGTCGGTATAAATGTCCGGCTCCGTCCCGGTCGCTACACTTTCCGTCATCCAACAGCGCAGACGGAGAGTTGTCATGACGGATCGTGCCAAGGGAATTGCTCTGATCACCGGCGCTTCGGGCGGGATCGGTGCGATCTATGCCGAACAGCTCGCCGCGCGCGGCTACGATCTCATCCTGACCGCCCGGAACGCGGATCGCCTGGAGGCGGTCGCGGAGACGGTGCGTCGGGCCTCCGGCCGCACCGTCGAGGCGCTCGCGGCGGACATCAACGACCGGGCCGGTCTTCGGCGCGTCGAGGACCGGCTGCGGGGCGAAGCGGCGATCACCCTGCTGGTCAACAACGCCGGCTTCGGCTCGGCGGCCCCGCTGCTCCAGGCGGATCCGGACGAGATGGAGCGCATGATCGGCGTCAACGTCACGGCCGTGACGCGCCTCGCCTACGCGGCGGCGCCGGCCTTCGTCGCGCAGGGGCACGGGGCGATCATCAACGTCGCCTCGACCGTCGCCCTCAATCCCGAGCTGCTCAACGGCGTCTACGGGGCCAGCAAGGCTTACGTCCTGGCCTTCACCCAGTCGCTGCAGCACGAACTTGCCCCCAAGGGCGTCCGGATCCAGGCGGTCCTGCCCGGCGCGACGGCGACGGAGTTCTGGACCGTGGCCGGCGTCGGCGGCCACCGGAACCTCCCGGCCAGCATCGTCATGACGCCGGCCGATCTGGTCGCGGCCGCGCTGGCCGGGTTCGATGCCGGCGAGGTCGTCACGATCCCGCCCCTGGAGAACGGCGCGGCCTGGTCCGCGCTGGACGCCGCGCGCCTCGAACTCGCCGCCCAGCTCGGCGCGTCGGCGCCGGCGAGCCGGTACCGGAGCGCGCGCGCCGTCGCGGCCTGAGGTGCCCGCGGGGGCGCCCCGACCGGGGGCCCCTGCCCGCTCCCCTCGGCGGATCGGTCAGGCCCGGGCGAGCGGCAGGCGCACCGTGAACCGGGCGCCCGGCGCCCCGTCGCGGGAACGCGCGTCGATCGAGCCGCCGTGGGCCGCCACGATGGTCCGGCAGATCCGGAGGCCCAGGCCGAGCCCCTCGGTCCGCGTCGTGAAGAAGCCGTCGAACAGCCGGTCGACGGCGTCGGGATCGAGGCCCGGCCCGTTGTCGACGACGTCCACCGTGATCGATCCGTCCCGGCAGGTGGTCTCGACCGTGATCTCCGGCCCGGGCATCCGCGCCTGCCGATGGATCTGGATGGCGTTCATCAGCAGGTTGACGAAGACCTGCTGCAGCTGGATCCGGTCCGCGGAGACCTGCGCGGCCGCGTCGGCCGGGACGACGGTGAGCCTGATCTTGCCGCGGTTCAGGTCGTGCGCCACGAACTGCGCGGCCTCGGTCAGGATCTCCGCCACGCAGACGGGCGCGCGGACGCTGTCGCGTTTCGCGGCCATGCGCCGAGTGCGATCGATGATGTCCCCGGCCCGCGTGACCTGATCGACGATGCGCTGGCATTGCCGCCGGAGCAGGTCGCGGTCGAGATCCGCGCGGTCGAGCAGGCGCAGCATCGCCCCGGCGGTCATGCCGATCGACGACAGGGGCTGCCCGATCTCGTGCGCGATCGACGCCGAGAGCTCGCCCAGCGTCGAGATCCGGGAGACGTGGGCGAGCTCGTCGCGCAGGACTTCCAGGGACATCTGCCGCTCGACGTGCTCGGTGATGTCCACGAAGGAGGCGAGCCAGAGGCCGGAGCTGGCGCCGTCCGCCCGCGGGACCACGCAGAACAGCGTCTCGAAGCGCGAGCCGTCGAGCCGGACGCTGTGCGCCTGCTGCTGGAACGCGGTCGCGCCGGCCGCGAAGGCCCGGGCGGAGTTGACCTGGGCGGTGCAGAGGGGGTCGAAGAAGCGCTGCGTGCGCTGCCCGATCATGTCCGCGCGGCCGCCGGCGCCGAACATCCGCACCGCCGCCTCGTTGACGTCGAGGATGACCATCCCGTGCCGCAGGCGGTCGGCCACGTCCGGACGCGCGTCGAGATGGGCGGCGATGTCGGTGATCCCGGCCGCCCGGAGCGCGTCCAGGGTGGCAACCCGCTCGCGGGCATCGACGACGACGAAGCCGATCGTCGAGACCTTCATGCAGACGAGGTACCACGCGTCGTTCCAGTCGGCCTCGCTGGCCACGACGATCCGGTCGTCCGTCGGCGTCAGACCGATGCTCATGTCCACGGTTCCCGGGGCCGGCCCCAGTGCTGGCCCGCCGCACCCCCGGTATACGGCATGCGAAAATCCCGCTTCCAGTCGCGAAGCGGGACTTTCGCGGGGCGGCGGCCTCGCCGGCGTCAGGCCCCCGAGAGGGTCTCCTTGGCCAGGGGCAGGCTGCGCAGGCGTCGGCCGGTCAGCGCCGCCACCGCGTTGACCACCGCCGGCGGCACGCCGGGCAGGCCCGGCTCGCCGATGCCGCCCATCGGCGCCCCGCTCTCGACGATCGCCACGTGCACCCGCGGCATCCGCGCCCGGTCGAGGATCGGATAGGCGTCGAAGTTCCGCGCCTGCCGCTGCCCGCCCTCGTAGACCACCTGCTCCAGCAGCGTCGACGAGAGGCCGAGCGCCGCCGCGCTCTCGACCTGGCGCTTCACGATTGCCGGGTTGACCACCCGGCCCGGATCGATGGCGATCCAGAGATCGTGCACCCGGGCCTCGCCGTTCTCGAGCGACACCTCGGCGATCGTCGCCGTCTCCGACCCGAACGGCGAGGCCATCGACACGCCCCGCGCGCGCCGCGTGCCGTCCGCCGCCTGGAACGGCCCGCGCGTCCAGCCGCCGGCGAGGTCGGCCACCGCCTGCAGCAGGGTGCGGTGGCGGGCGCTGTCCTTCAGGAGCGTCATCCGGAGGGCGAACGGGTCCTGGCCGCCGGCCTGCGCGATCTCGTCGAGGAAGCTCTCGTAGAAGTAGTCGTTCATCGAGTGCCCGACCGAGCGCCAGAACGCGATGGTCACCGGGTGCGGCACCTTCACGTAGGTGAGCCGCCGGTTCGGGATGGCGTAGGGCTTCTGGTCGAGGCCCTCCACCACCGAGGAATCCACCGGCCCCTTGAACAGCGCGCCGAACCAGCGCCCGATCGGGCCCTCCCCCACCGCGGTGGTCTCCAGCGCCACCGGCATCCCGTCCGGCCCGAGGGCCGCCTTGAACCGGGCGAAGCTCAGGGGGCGCAGCGCGTCCATGCCGAACTCCTCCTCCCGCGACCACAGCACCCGCACCGGCCTGCCCGTCGCCTTCGCGAGCAGGATCGCCTGCGGGAACGGGCTGGCCGGCCCGTAGTGGAAGTGGCGCCCGAAGAAGCCGCCGAGCATCGGCGAGTGGATGCGGACCTGATCCGGCTGTAGCCCGGCCGTCTTGGCGGCGACCTGCTGGAACAGCTCCGGCATCTGGTTCGGCACCCAGAGGTCGAGGCTGCCGTCGGGGGCGAAGCGGGCCACCGCCGAGGGCGGCTCCAGCTGCGCGTGCGCGAGGTAGGGGGCGTCGTACGCGGCCTCGACGACTCGGGTCGCGCCCGCAAAGGCGGCGTCCGGGTCGCCCGCCTGCTCGGCCGGAACGCCGGGGCCGGGCGCGTCCCGGAGGGCGGCCAGCATCGCGGCCGAGGAGAAGCCGGCCGAGACGTTCGCGACGCCGTCGGGCGCCGGCCGGCTCCAGGTCACCTGCAGGGCCTCCGCGGCCGTGCGGGCCCGCCACCATGTGTCGGCCACCACCGCCACCGCGCCCGGCAGGCGCTCGACCGCCTGGACGCCCGGCATCGCCCGGACCTCCGCCGCGTTGGTGATCGCCTCCGGCTCGGTGCCGAGATGCGGCGCGTGCCGGATCGCGGCGTGAACCATGCCGTCGAGCCGGATGTCGATGCTGTAGACGGCCCGGCCGATGGACTTGTCGCGCATGTCGAGGCGCGCCACCGGCTTGCCGATCCAGCGGAAGTCCTTCGGATCCTTCAATGTCACGTCGTCGCGCGGCTGCAGCGCGAGCGCCGCGGCGGCGAGGACGCCGTAGCCGAGGCTCCGGCCCGAGGCGGCGTGGATCACGCGGCCGTTCCCGGTGGTCAGGCTGGCCTGCGGCACGGCGAGTTCGGCGGCCGCCGCCCGCAGCAGCATCTCGCGGGCGGTGGCGCCGAGGCGGCGCATGGCTTCGAAGCTCGAGCGGGTGGAGAAGGATCCGCCGGTCATGCGCAGGCCGTTGACGACCGCGTAATCGGGGCCGGGCGGGGCGCATTCCACCGCGAAGCGCGCCGGGTCGAGGTCGAGCTCCTCGCCGATCGTCTGGGCGAGGCCGGTGTTGATGCCCTGGCCCCCCTCCACGAAGGGGCTGAGCAGGCGCACGCTGTCGTCGGGGCGGATCTCCAGGAACGCCGCCACGCGGGTCCCGGGTTTCGGGGCGACGGCCGCCGGGCCCTCGGCGCGGGTCTGGGCGGCGGCCGGCGCCAGCCGCAGGCCGACCCCGAGGACCAGCGCGCCCGAGGCCGCCCCCAGGAAGCCGCGGCGGGAGAGGTTGCGGACCGGTTCGCGGCGGTCCGGGCGGGTGCGGGGCGAGCGGTCGCTCATCGTGCGCCTCCTCAGGCCGCGGCCTGCCGCACGGCGGCGGCGATGGCGTTGTAGGTTCCGCACCGGCACAGGTTGGTCATGGCGCCGGCGATGTCGGCCTCGGTCGGTTTCGGGGTCTGCTTGAGCAGGCTCGTGGCGGCCATGACCTGCCCGGACTGGCAGTAGCCGCACTGCGGCACCTCGATGCCGACCCAGGCGGCCACGACCCGGGCCCCGACCGGATCCTGCTCGATCGCCTCGATCGTGGTGATGGCTTGGTCGCCGACGCTCTCCAGCGGGACCTGGCAGGAGCGGGTCGCCGCGCCGTCGAGGAGCACCGTGCAGGCGCCGCACTGCCCGATGCCGCAGCCGTACTTCGTGCCGGTCAGCCCGAGGCTGTCGCGCAGGACGAACAGCAGCGGCGTGTCCGGTTCCGCGTCCACCGTGTAGCGGCGCGCATTGATCGTGAGCTGGACCATCGTTCGACCTCGTGGAATGGGGGACGGCGCGACGTGTCTCGGCGTGCGAACCGGCCGGGCGACGTGTCTCCGGGGGCGGCCGAAGGCGCGGCCTGTGTCGTGTGCTGTATCGCGAGAGGTACAGCCGCTCCCGGCCGCGCGGAATCATACGAAGGTTAGGGGTCGTCACCCGAAACGGTGCCTCTCTGTGGCCGGATCCGAGATCAGGGCCGGCCGAAGACAGTCCATCGCCCCGGGTCTCGGTCCTGAAAGCTTCAGGCGGCCGCACGCGGGCGGCCGTTCACACCTTCGCGGCGAGGGCGGGCGCCGGGGCCCGGGCCGCCGGCGCGGACGCCTCGCGCAGGACGGCGCGGGCGCTGTCGGCGAGGACGAGCCAGGCACCGGCCATGAGGGTGACGTCCTTGAGGACGAGGCGGCCCGCGCCCGACAGGTAGGGGAAGCCGTGCTGGGCATCGCCGAGTGCGGCGACCCAGGCCTCGGGGGTGGTCACGAGGAACGACAGGGTCACCACCGGGGTGAGGAAGGCGAGCACCGCGCCGGCCAGGCCCAGCCGCCGCGACACCAGGCCGGCGAGGACGAGCAGGCCGATCAGCAGCTCGACCGTGCCGAGGCCGCGGGAGAACGCGTAGGTGTGGTTGGCTGTCTGCCACGCGCGGGCGGCGAGGTTGAGCTCGCCTTCGTGGGTGAGGTGCTGGGCGTACTGGTCGGGATGGGCGTAGAAGAACGCCATGACCGGGCTGTTGGCGACGAAGGGCGTGATGCTGTCGGCCTCGTAGGGCGCGAACTTGAGCGCGCCGATCCAGAGGAAGACGACCGCGATGGCGACCCGCATGGCCTGGAGGCCGAGGCGGTTCGAGCCAGGCCCGGAGACGAGGCCGAGGGCGCGGCGAACCTGCGTGTTCATGGATCTGATCCTTCGAAGCTGAGGGCGCGGGACGGCGGGAGGCCACCCTGCAGAGGCGCCGGCCGGGACGGATGATCGGGCGGCGGCGATGGGATGAGCTTCGATGATGGGCCGATCCGGCTCAATCATACGCAGGTTTGGGTCTGATCATCCGATATTCGACCGGAACGCGGCCGTGGGTTCGGCAAGACATCTGTGTTCCGAGGTCGAGCGCAGGCATGCGGGTCCGTGCTCGACTTGCTGCCGGAAGGGATCGCGCCGCGCGGCGCGGCCGCGGGCGCACGAAATCTGTGCGCCGGCCGGTCAGGACCGGTCTATCATACCGACGCATGATATCCGGCCGATCGCGATGCCTTTACGTGTTTGCGAAATCTCGGATCCGCGGAGGATGGACGATGGACGACCACTACGATGCGCTCGTGATCGGCAGCGGCGAAGGTGGCAAGTTCCTGGCTTGGCACTTAGCCAAGGCCGGGCAGCGGGTCGCGGTGGTCGAGCGCCGCTGGATCGGGGGCTCCTGCCCCAACACCAACTGCCTGCCGAGCAAGAACGAGATCTGGAGCGCCGAGATCGCCCATCTCGCCCGGCACGCCGACCGGTACGGCATCGAGACCGGCCCGGTCGCGGTGGACATGGCCCGGGTGGTCGAGCGCAAGCGGGCGATGGTCCGCGACCTCGTCGACATGCACCTCGACCGCTACCGCGACAGCGGCGCGGAGCTCATCATGGGAACGGCCGCCTTCACGGGTCCCAGGGCGCTCACGGTCGCGCTGAACGCGGGCGGGTCGCGCGCGCTGATGGCCGAGCGGATCTTCCTCAACCTCGGCACGCGCCCGACCATCCCCGACGTCCCGGGCCTGCGCGACGCGGAACCGCTGACGAATATCGAGGCGCTCGAACTCGACGCCGTGCCCGCCCACCTCGTTGTCCTCGGCGGCGGCTACGTGGGCCTCGAACTGGCCCAGGCCTACCGCCGGTTCGGCAGCGCGGTGACGGTGATCGAGCACGGGGCGCAGATCGCGGGCCGCGAGGATCCGGACGTGGCCTCCGCGCTCGCGCAGCTCCTCGAGGCCGAGGGGCTGGCCATCCGCACCGGCACGGAGGTCGTGCGCGTGAGCGGCCGTTCGGGCGACGCCGTGGAGATCACGGTGCGCGGTGGCGACGGCGAGGCGGTCATCGCCGGAAGCCACATCCTCGTCGCGGCGGGCCGCGCGCCGAACACCGGTGGGATCGGCCTCGACCGCGCGGGGGTGGACCTCACCGAGCGGGGCGTGATCAAGGTCGACGACCGTCTGCGGACGAGCGCGCCGGGCGTCTGGGCCATCGGCGAGTGCGCGGGCAGCCCGGCCTTCACCCACGCCTCCGCGGACGATTTCCGCGTGATCCGCGACGATCTCGCGGGGATCGCGCGCTCGACCGCGGGGCGGCTGATGCCCGCCTGCCTGTTCACGGACCCGCCGCTGGCGCGGGTCGGATCGACCGAGACCGAGGCGCGCGCCCGCGGTGATGCCGTCCGGGTCGCCAAGCTGCCGATGGCGGCCGTGCTGCGCACGCGGACGACCGGGCAGACCGAGGGCTTCATGAAGGCCGTCATCGGACCGGACGATCGGATTCTCGGCTTCACGATGCTCGGCGCGGAGGCCGGCGAGGTCATGGCCGCTGTCCAGGTCGCGATGCTCGCCGGCCTGCCCTACACGGCTTTGCGCGACGCGATCCTCGCCCACCCGACCACCGCGGAGGGGCTGAACAGCCTGTTCTCGGCCGTGCCCGCCGCCTGACCCACTCCCTGACCCGCTCTCCGCGGTTCAGGCGCTCGCCGCGGCGGGTTCCGCCGCGCGGCTCTCTTGGTCCGGCTCGGCCGCCGGCAGATCGACCGCGAAGGTCGCGCCGGGACCGTCGTTGTTCCGAGCGGTCAGTGTCCCGCCATGGGACTCGACGATGGTCCGGCAGATCGCGAGGCCGATGCCCATCCCGTCGCGTTTCGTGGTGAAGAACGGGCTGAACAGCTTGGGCAACTGCTCTGGATCGATGCCGGTGCCGCTGTCGGACACCGCGATCCGAAGCCGACCGGGCGCGGGAGCGCTGAGCGCGATCTGCAGCTCGCGGCGTGTCTCGGGCGCATCGCGCATGGCGTGCAGGCCGTTCGTCACGAGGTTGACCACGACCTGCTGCATCTCGACGCGATCGGCCAGGACGCGCGCCTCGGTCGCGGCGATCAGAGTCCGCACCATCGCCCCGGCCGCCAGGATCTCCCGATCGAGGAGCGCCACGACCTCCGCGAGGAGGGGCTGAAGGTCGACGATCTCGGGCTGGCTCCGGTCGCGGCGGAGCTGCTCGCGCGTCCGCTGCACGATCCGGCTCGCCCGCATGCCGTCGCGGACGGCGCGCTCGGCCGCCCGCGCGGCCGCCTCCAGATCCGGCGTCTCGCGCCGCAGCCAGCGCAGGCAGGCCTCGGCGCTCATCACCATGGCGCCGATCGGCTGGTTGACCTCATGGGCGATGGAGGCGGAGATCGCCCCGACGGTCGAGACCCGGCCCGCGCGGGCCAGCTCGGCCTGGGCGGCGAGCAGCGCCTCCTTCGCGCGCTCCCGCTCGGTCACGTCGATCATCGCGCAGGCGACGCGGTCGAAGGCCGCCGGGTCGTCCGGCAGCGCCACGACGAGGATCACGGTCACCTCCCGCCCGTCGCCGCGAACGAGGCGGCCCTGCGCCTCGAACCGGCCGCCCGCCCGGTCGAGCCGCTGCAGGAGCGGCAGGACGAGATTGTTGCCCGGCGGCAGGAAGCGGCTCATCGAGCCGAGGACCGCGTCGCGGGACCGGCAGCCGAGGAGCTGCACCGTGGCGTCGTTGACGTCGACCAGCGCGATCTGCCGCGCGCAGGCGGCGGCGAGCACGGCATCGGCCTGTCCGCGGAGGTCGGTCCCGGACCCCCCGGCGGCCCGCGCCTCGGCGAGGTAGGCCTGCGCCCCGGAGAGATCGACCTCGCACAGCGCGACGTGGCTCTGCTCGAAGAGCGCGCGGTAGCGCCGCTCGCTCCGCGCCAGTGCCCCCAGCGCGCGCTGGCGGGCGCTCGTGTCGAAGGCGATCAGGCTGATCCCGCCGGTCAGCGCGAGGTAGAAGCCGACCGCGGTCAGGCCGCTGCGCTCGGCGAGCGACTGCGCGATCATCGGCGAGAAGGCGCCCCCGATGATGCCGCCGACGTTGAACGCCACGGAGGTGCCCGTGTAGCGCACCTGCGGCGGGAACAGGCTCGGCAGCCACGCGCCGAGCGGCCCGTTGACGAAGCCCATCACCCACAGGGCGAAGGCCAGGAAGACGAAGATCGTCACGAGGGAGCCGCTGCCGAGCATCGGCGCCAGCAGGATCCCGGAGGCGATCGTCCCGGCGCAGCCGACGATCAGGACGCGGGCCGGGTCGAGCCGGTCGGACAACCAGCTCGCGACGACGATGGCGGCGGCCATGAACAGGATCGCGCCGAGCTCGACCGTCAGGAACGAGGCCCGGGAATAACCGAGCGTCGTCGTGCCGTAGCCGAGCGCGAAGGCGGTGGCGGTCCAGAACAGCGAGAAGCACGCGACGACGCCGAACATCCCGGCGACGACCTGCCCGGCATGGTGGCGCAACAGCGCGACGAAGGGGACGCGCGGTGGCTGTGCGTCCTTCACGGCGGCGGCGAACTCCTCGGTCTCGCCGAGATTGGTGCGGACCCAGAGCCCGAGCCAGACGAGCGGCACGCTGAGCAGGAACGGCACCCGCCAGCCCCAGTCCGCGAACTGCTCCGCGCTGAGGGTCAGGGTCAGGACGAGGAACAGGCCGTTGGCCACGAAGAAGCCGAGGGGCGCCCCGAGCGGCGCGAACATCGCGTAGCGCGCGCGCCAGCCCGGCGGGGCGTTCTCCAGCGCCAGCAGGGCGGCGCCGCTCCACTCGCCGCCGAGCGCCAGCCCCTGCCCGAACCGGAGGAGGCAGAGTAGGACGGGCGCGAGCCAGCCGGCCAGCGCGAAGGTGGGCAGCAGCCCGATCGCCGAGGTCGAGAGACCCATCAGCAGGAGCGAGGCGACAAGCGTCGCCTTGCGCCCGACCCGGTCGCCGAAATGCCCGAAGACCGCGCCGCCGATCGGCCGGGCCACGAAGGCGAGGCCAAAGCTCGCGTAGGCGCTGATCAGCTCCGCCGATTGCAGCGCCGCCGGGAAGAACAGCGGCCCGAAGATCAGGCTCGCCGCCGTGGCGTAGATGTAGAAGTCGTAGAACTCGACCGTCGTGCCGATCAGGCTCGCGAGGAGGACGCGCGCCGTCTTTTGTCTGGGAGGCGCGTTGCTCACCGCAATCATCTCCGCGCCTCGCTCCGCAGCCTGCCATACGGGTGCACGGCCGGACGGGGCGCCCGCGAGCCCGGGGGCCGGGACATGCTGATCGCGTTGGAGGTTGAGCCAGTCCCGGGGGCAGTGCAACCGCTCATAGCCACAAGCTTGGCCGCAAGTCGATAGGCTCGGCCGGGTGCGGCCCCTGCGTCCGGCCTCTGCGCCCGGCCTTTGCGTCCGGCCTCTGCGGACCGGCTGTGCCGTCCGAAGACGGTCGGCTTGATCGGGCGCGGATTCAACCTGTAAGCACTGTCCTCGCGGACAGCCTGGCAGGGGCGCGCGGGGGCTCGTCGATCACGATGTCAGGCAACGTCCGGGGTGGCGCGGCGAAAGCCGGCGCCGACACGGCCTCACCGCTGGTGGTCATCGTCGAGGACGACGAGGGCGTCCGGGAGGGGCTCCAGGATCTCCTGCGCTCCGTCGGCCTCGACACCCTCGCCTACGGCGCGACGAGCGAGCTCCTCGCGGCGACGCTGCCGGACCGCCCGGGCTGCCTGATCCTCGATGTGCGGCTGCCGGGATCCAGCGGTCTCGACCTGCAGGCGAAGCTGGCCGCGCTGGGCAACCGCATGCCGATCATCTTCATGACCGGCCACGGCGACATCCCCATGACCGTCCAGGCCATGAAGGCGGGCGCGCTCGACTTCCTGACCAAGCCGTTCCGCGATCAGGACATGCTCGACGCCATCGCGGTCGCGATCGAGCGGGACAGGACCCGGCGCGCCTCGAGCGCGGGGGTCGCCGAACTCGAGGCGCTGGCCGCGACCCTGACGACGCGGGAGGCCGAGGTGATGGCGCACGTCGTCAAGGGGCTGCTCAACAAGCAGATCGCCTACGCCCTCGGCATCAGCGAGATCACGGTCAAGATCCACCGCGGCAACGTCATGCGGAAGATGGAGGCCGGCTCCGTGGCCGACCTCGTGCGCAAGACCGAGCTGCTCAAGGCCCGGGCGACCGTTTGAGCCCGAAGCCCCCCGCAGCCGCCGGCCCGGGCCGGGCCAATCGGCGCGGAACGATGCCGGGTATCACCGCGTTGGCACCCACACGGGACAGATTTCGTCGACACGATCTAGTCGAGTGGCGGCGGAAAAGTCCCGACTAGATTCGCCAAACCCATGTCTACCGGATCGCATCGCGGCGCTCCGAGGCCTGCTTTGCTGTGGCGGGACTCGGTTCATCAGGATGTGCGTCCGTCGCGCGCATCAAACCATCGTATAATATCGTCGGCGCGGCCGCTGGCCCACACAGGTGGGATCGACGCGCCTCCGAGAGGCTCCGGAGGGAGATTCGTGCCGGTCGGGAAGAAAGCGGTCGCGGTCGTGGACGACGACGAGGCGGTTCTGGACGCGACGTCCAGCTTCCTCGAAGCGTTGGGCTACGACGCGCGCGCCTTCAACTCGGGCGAGGCCTTCCTGGGCTCCATGGCCGGCAGCGACGTCTCGTGCCTGCTGACGGACGTGAACATGCCGGGGATCAGTGGCATCGAGTTGCAGGACCGCGTCCGGCAGCAGCGCCCTGCCCTGCCGGTCATCATGATGACCGCGCTGACCGACGACGCGCTCCGGCGTCGGGCCCTCGCCGGCGGCGCCCGCGATCTCCTGCGCAAGCCCCTCGTGGCCGACGAACTGATCCGCTGCCTGGAAGAGGCGATCGGGGCCTGAGGATCGGCCGCGTGAACGTCGGCCAGGCTGCGCGCGGCCGTCACGCGCCTGCGCGCCCGGACGATCCGATTAGGACATCAAACCTCCGTATGATTTCGGCGCGAACGGCCACGGTGCAAGGTCGCGCCATGGAAGGGGCGCGCCGCACGCGGGCCGGACGAGGAGGCGGGGATGGGACTGACGATGGCGAGCCGGAGCGGTGCGGGGTCGGACGAGGCCGTGCTCCGCGCGGAGACCGCCCGCAGCGCCATGGCCCGGCTCCTCGCCGTCGCCGGACACGATCTCAAGCAGCCGCTGCAGGTGGCCCTCATGGCCATCGACCGCGCGGTCTCGGACGGCGTCGGCCCCCGGGCCGCGGCCCGGCTCGGCCTTGCCAGCGACGCACTGGTGCGGCTGGGCCGCGAACTCGACGACTTGGCCCGCTCCTCCCAGACCGGCGCCTTGCCGCCCCGGCTCGGTCCCGTCGCCCTCGTCCCGCTCCTGGAGGCGGTGGCGGCCGAGTGGCAGCCCTACGCCGACGCGGTCGGAGTGCGGGTGCAGGTCTGCGCCACGGCGCTGACGGTCCAGAGCGAGGCCGCCATGCTGACGACCATCCTGCGCAACCTCGTCGGGAACGCCGTGAAGTATGCGGGCCCGGGCGGCCGCGTCGTCGTCGGATGCCGCCGCCGGCAGGGGCGGGTCACGATCGAGGTGCACGATGACGGTCCCGGCATCGCGCCCGAACGGCTGGCGGGCATCTTCGACGCCTTCGACCGCGCCGGGCGCCGGGACGGGGCCGGTCTCGGGCTCGGCCTGCACATCGTCCGGCAGACCGCCGCGGCGCTCGATCACCCGATCGCCGTGCGATCCCGGCGCAACCGGGGCTCCGTCTTCGGCGTGACCGCGCCCCGTCACTGTCCGGCATCCGCGTAGATTTCCCGGGTCGATCCCGACGGCGTTGCCGCCGCGGAGCAGGTCCGCCGTCCCGGCACTGGAGGCCGCGAAACGCCCGGACCGCGTGCGCAGCCCATCGAAATCCGCGGCGTCCACGGCCGCGCAGGCGTGCCGCGCCCGCACGGCTTGCTCGCCAGGGTTGCTTGTGGAACCGTGTCGGCCTGAGACCCCGAAGAGGCGACGGATGCTCCGCACCGTGCTTTCGCAGACGGAGCGCGACCTGACATGACGGCTGGTGATCCGCCCAACAAGATGGCCGAAGTCGCCGGACTGGCGGCCGCGATCGCCGACCACATCCTCGCGCAGCACGAGGCCGGGACCACGATCCCGCCGGACCAGTTCCGGATGCTGGTGAGCGCCGCCCGGATGCTCCTGGACAACGGCGTGCCGTGGCCGCCGTCGGTGACCTACCTCGTCATGGAAGTCGCCCGACGGGTCGAGGAGGCCGAGCCGCCGCCCAAGGGCGACGAGGTCGTGGCGCACCTGGAGCAGGCGCTCGACGCGGCGAAACCGACCTGAGACTCACCTGAGACCGACCGTCATGCGGCGGGCGCGCCGATTTCCTGCGGGATCGGCGCCCTATATGGGCCCTATGCCCACACTCGGTCTCAAGCTCCCGCTCCGGATCTGCGTCCTCGAGAACGCCGCCTGCGTCGAGGATGCCGGCGGCCGGCGCACCGGCTACGTCTACTGGGACGAGGGCCGTTCGGGAGGCGGTGACAGGCCCTTCACCCGCGCCGAGGCCATCGAGCAGGTCCGGATCATCGCGGGCGCCTGGGCCGGCGCCCTGGTCCACAGCGGCACCCTCGACACCGGCCCGGCGCCCGAGCCGGGTGCCGCCGCCGCCGAGCCGTCTCCGGAAGGCTGACCCGCCCCGCGCGGAGAGGGATCGCCGCTACAGGCCGGTGCCGCTCGAATACGAGACCGGCGCGCCCGGGCCCGAGCTCATCGCGGAGGCCGCGACGGTGGCGGCGATCCAGTCCCCGTCGCTGGTCCCGTGCACCCGGCACGCCCGCGCCATGGCCCGCACTTGGCGGCGCCAGAGCCAGAGGCGGAGGGTGTGGATGAGGTCGTACATGGTCGGCCCCGCGCTGCCGCTCCCGCCCATGTGGTGCGCGCGGGCGGACCGCTCAAGCCTGCGACGCCCGACCGGTCGAGTCCAGAAGCCCCGCCTCAAGCGGCGCGGTGCTTCATCACGAAGTGGAAGCCGAGTTCGGGGTTCTTGCTGAAATCGGCATCGTAGAACGCGTTCTCATTGCCGGAACCCCGGCAGAAATCCTTGAACTGAAACATGGTCATCGGGACGAATTCGAGCCCGTGCTGCCGGACGAGGTCGCGCCACCACGCCTCCGGCTTGACTGTAGGATGGTAGCTCACGCCGTTGGCGACATCATCGTAAGTTGCGGCGGAGCCGACGAAAAGACCGTCATCGGCCAAGTGAGATCTCACGTTTTCAAACAACTGTGGGAGTAACGATTCCTCGATATGCTCGAGGACTTCCCACATGGTGATCACGTCAAACTTGGCTTTCTTCCCGGTCCTCTGATCCACCAGAGAGAACGGTTTCGTGATGTCGCATGTCTTCAGGTATTCGGGAATGATGGACCATTCGGCTCGCTGTGCGCGAAGGGAGTAATCGCTCCCTTCGATGCCGAAGGCCGCGTTGCCCCTGATGAGGAAATCGAAAACAAGGCCGCCGCCCGCGCAGCCGAGATCCAGGGCGGTTACCTTGCGGCCGAAATGACTCTCGACGGAATGACAAAACCGCTGGTTGCGCGTGTTGTCATCCTTTGTTCCTCTCGGAACTGTGTGGTCATTGCTTTCATACGCAATGGGATGGTCTGTCAGGAGGCAAAGATTGTTCTTCGGCGCGAGCTGCACGACGGCGAGGCGCCTGACATCTTGCATCTGCGCGAGCTGCTGCGCGTGAGCCGCCATGATCTTGCTGTCGAGGGCGGCGTAGAGCTGGCGGCCCACGTCAAGGATCTGCTGGGTGATGAATTGCTTGTCTTGGTCGTCCATCACAAATCCCTGACGATCGATCTCGGTGTGACGCGGCGTGGCTGAACCCGAATTTATCCCAGATCCTGTATCAAATCTTTACGCGGCGGTCTGAATCCGGGGCGAGAAGCGGCGGCGCCCGCCCGACGGCGCGCTTCGTCCGGGACCTGTCGCCAGCCCGGTCGGGTGGGCCGACCGAAGGTCTCATGCCCCCGCCCCGGGCAGCCCGGTCCAGGCCTCGCGGACGAGCGCGAGGCGCCGCTCGGCCCGCGCCGCGTCGGCGTCCGCGACTTGGTGGAGGACGGCCTCCAGCGCCTCGGACCCGCCGAGCGCCGCGGCCGCCTCGCCCTGGCGGCGCATCGCGGAGCGGTGCGCCCGCATCGCCGGTCCCGCCTTCGGCCCGGCCTCGATCGCCTCCAGGGTGGCGATCAGGGCGGCCGCGAACGGGGCGACGTCGCGCCAGGACGCCGCGGGCGCCGATTCGGGCGGGCGGGCCTGCTCCGGCGGCGGCGCGGAGAAGCTGGTGGTGAGCGGGCGCTTCATGACGAACCTCCACGGGCGCGGTATAGGGGGCCATCGGCCGGCGCGGAGCTGTACGAGGAGCGCATGGCCGAAAGGCGGAAGGCCACCGGATCCGGCGAGGATAGCCTATCGCGCCACATCCTCCCCAATGCCGGCACGATGGTCGGCGTCTGCACTACGCTGATCGGCCTCGTGAAGATCGCCGAGGGCTGGATCGGGCCGAGCCACGTCGACGAGGCCGCCGCCCTGACGGCGATCCTGTTCCTGGTCAGCGCGATCGCGTCGTACCTGTCGATCCGCCTGGGCAACGGCGGCGACCTCCCGGTCAGCCTGGAGCGCTGCGCCGACATCTGCTTCGTCATCGGGCTGATCGGCCTGACGCTGATCGCGGTCCTGTTCGCCTATGAGACGATCTGACGGCGCGCCGCGCGGCGCCGGTCGGGCAGGGCTTCGCTATCGGTCAGCGCCGCCGCGAGGACCGCGAACAGGCCGAGATGCAGGCCGAGCGCCGCCAGCCCGGGATCGCGCAGGGACCACAGGCCGGCCGCCCCGAGCGCCATCAGCGGCGGTCCGGCCACGTAGACGAGGGTGCGCCACCCGGCGGGCCGGCCGAGGCGCCAGAAGCAGCCGGCCAGCGCCGCAAGGGCGAAGCCGCCCTTGAGCAGCGCCATGAACCGGATCACCCGCACCAGATCGGGGTCGACGGGAGCGGCGGGGGGGCGCCCAGCCGCGACCCAGGCCAGCGGAAGCGCAAGGATCGTCAGCGCGGCCAGCAGCAGGCGCGCCGCCGGGGTGCCGCGATTCCCGCGGCCGGCCGCGGCCGGGATCGTCATCGCCTGAACCCGCATCGGCTTCCTCCTGCGCGTGCCGCGAAGGGGCCGAGTCTAGGCCCTCCGGAGGCTCCGGTCACCGCGCGGGGGAGGGCGGCGGCCGGACCGCGCCGTCGCAGGGCGGGCCGGTCCCAAGGGCGGCCCGCGGCTCAGCAGCCGCGGAACAGCGCCACGCCGAAGGCGGTGAACTTCAGCGGCAGGTGGCAGTGGCGGTCGGGGTCGTCGAGCCGGAAGCGGATCGCGGCCTCCTCCAGGAACCCCTCCCCCGCGGCCCCGACGAAGTCCCCGATGACGAACACGACCTCGTAGAGCCCGGCCTCGAGCCGCGTCCGCACGACCGGATGGTCGAGGGTCCCGTCCGCCCCGAGGCGGCCCTCGGCGATCACCCGCCGCCGTCCTCCGGCCGTAAGGACGCGCACGCGCATCCCCTCGGCCGGCCGGCCCGTGGCGGCGTCGACGGCGTGGAGGGACAGGCCGGTCACGGGGCCTTGCCCTCCCAGACCATCCGCCAGGGATGGGCCGCCTCGTAGGCCGCCGCCATCGCCACCAGGGTCTCGTCGCCGCCCCAGGGCGCCACGAGCTGGAACCCGATCGGCAGCCCGGCGCTCGACGGTCGGCAAGGAATCGAGATCGCCGGACAGCCCGCAGCGTTGACGAAGCCCGTGAAGGTCGCCGAGCCGCGGGGGCCCACCGGCACCCCGGCGATGCGCGGCGGATGGGTGTCCTCCGCCCGCCAGGGCAGCGCCGCCGCGGCGGGCGTCATCAGCAGGTCGTGGCCGGCGAACAGGGCGGCGAGGTCCCGGCGCAGCGCCAGCGCCATCCGCTGCACGTCGAACAGGTCGGCCGCCGAGAGGGCCGCCCCGGCCTCCGCCAGGGCGCGGATGTCCGGGCCCAGGTCGTCGCGGCGGCCGGGATGCGCGCGCATCAGCCACGCGATGCCCGCTTGGCCGAGGACCGGCCACGCCTCCGTGATGGCCGTCGCCGCGTCGAAGCGGCCGGTCTCGACCCGGTGGCCGAGGCCGGCGAGGCGCCCGGCCGCCTCGGCGACGCTGTCGGCGATCTCGGGATCGACCGGGGCCGTCCCGAAGGCCGGGACGTGGAGGATCCGCATCGGGCGCTCCGGCACGGCTTCGCGCCCGAACGGGCCGAAGCCGTGCGGCGCGACGGAATCCGGGTCGGCCGCCCCGAGGACCCGCATCGCCGCCGCGAGATCCTCGACGGTGCGCGCCATCGGCCCGACCACTTCGAGGTCGAGCATGATCGGCGGCAGCCCGCCTTTCCGCGGCACCCGGCCGGCGGTGGGTTTCAGGCCGACGAGGCCGGTATGGGAGGCGGGGCGGCGGATCGAGCCGCCCGCGTCGGTCCCGAGCGCCAGGGGGCCGATCCCGGAGGCCACGGCCGCGACGGCGCCGCCGCTGGAGCCCCCGGGCGTCAGCGCCGGATCCCACGGGTTCCGGGTGACCCCGTGGACCGGGTTGCCGGTGTAGCCCTGGACGGTCAGCTCCGGGACGTTGGTCTTGCCCAGGATCACCGCCCCGGCCGCGCGCAGCCGCGCCACCGGCGTCTCGTCCCGGTCGACCGCGCGCGCGGTCCCCTCCCCCGCGTAGAGCCGGCTGCCCCAGCCGGTCGCGAACCCGGCGACGTTCAGGCTGTCCTTGACGGTCAGCGGCACGCCGTCGAGGAGCCCGAGCGGGCGTCCCGCCCGCCAGCGCGCCGCGCTCGCGGCGGCGGCGCGCTCCGCGCCCTCGGGATCGACGGCGACGAGGGCGTTGAGCGTGGGGTTCACGGCCTCGGCCCGCTCCAGGCAGGCGCGGGCGGCCGTGACCGGGCTCGCCGTCCCGGCGGCGTAGCGGCGGCCCAGGGCCGCGGCCGAGAGGGTCCAGAGCGGGCCCGCCGCGTCGATCCGGGTCATGACTCCTCCTCGCGATGCGCGATCCAGCGGGCGAGCGGCCCGGTCAGACCCGTAGCGGGCTTCGCGGGCGGCCGGGCGAAGCGGCCGGCCCGGGGTGGCCGCGTCCCGAGCCGCACCAGGGCCTGCGCCTGACCCAGGGCGGCCGCGAGCGGATCGACGAGCGGCACCGGCACCGCGTCCCGCAGGGTCGCGGCGAGGCCGGCGAGCGGCGCCCCGGCCAGGATCACGACGTCGGCCCCCTCCCCGACCGCCCGCTCAGCCAGGGCCAGGATCTCGGGCCGCAACTCGTCCTGCACATCGGTCACCGCCGCGAACGGCCGGCGCACCGCGTGGAGGCCGGCGCAGCGGGCCGACAGGCCGGCCAGGGCCACCGCGTCCTCGTACCAGGGCAGCAGGGCGGGCGCGAAGGTGACGATCGCGAACCGCGCCCCGAGCTGGCAGGCGGTCAGCATCGCGGCCTCGGCCATGCCGACCACCGGCAGGTCGAACAGCTCCCGCGCGGCGACGAGCCCGGGATCGCCGTAGGCCGCGATCACCGCGGCGTCGTGGCCGGAATGGTGCGCCGCCAGCGTCTCCAGCACCGCCGCCCCGGCGAGCTGCGCCTCGGCCCGGCTGGCGATGTAGGGAAGGCCCGTCGCCGCGGTGAGCGCGGTGATGTGCGCGTCGGGGGCGAGCGCCGCCGCGGCGGCCCGGGCCATGCGCGCGGTCATCGCCGCCGAGGTGTTGGGGTTGAGGAGCAGGATCCGCATGCGAGGGCTCCGGGCACTTCAGCCGGCCATCCGGCGGGACAGGCCGGCGGCCCGCTCCATCACGGCGGCGAGCACCACGGTCGCGAGGATCAGCAGGCTGGAGGCCGCCGCCACCGTGACGTCGAGGCGGCCCTCCAGGTCCTGCCACATGCGGATCGGCAGCATGTCGGTGGCGGCGTCGCGCAGGAACAGCGAGACCGGGACGTTGTCGAAGCTCGCCATGAAGGCGATGAAGCCCCCGGCCAGGATCCCGGGCCGGATCAGCGGCAGGGTCACCCGGCGGAACGTGTAGAGGCGCGAAGCGCCGAGGGAGGTCGAGCTCTCGAGGAGCACCGGGTCCATCTGCGACAGGGCCGCCACGGTGGTGCGGACCACGTAGGGCACGCAGACCACGGTGTGGCCGAGGACGAGGGTCAGCGGCGAGACCGGGATCCCCGCGAGGCTGAACAGCATCAGCGCCGCGAGCCCGAAGGCCAGGGCCGGCAGGACCAGCGGCGACAGGAACAGGCTGTCGAGGAACCGCGCGGAGAGCCGCCGCGACCGGGCGATGGCGAGCGCCGCGGCGGTGCCCAGAACCACCGACAGCAGGGTCGTCCAGCCCGCCACCACGAGGCTGTTCCAGGCGGCGGCCTGCAGCTGCTCGGCCTCCGCGAGCGCCGCGTACCAGCGCAGGGCGTAGCCGGGCGGCGGGAAGCGCAGGGAGAAGCCGCTGGTGAACGACACCACCACGACGATCACGGTCGGCGCCGCCAGCAGGACGAGGCAGAGCCCGGCGAGCAGCAGCACGGCGCCGTGGAAGCTGAACCAGTCGAGATCGCGCCGCAGGCTCGTCCGCATGGTGACCTCCCGGTGACCTCCAGGTGACCTCAGGCCTGCGCGTAGCCGCGCGACAGGCGGCCCGCGAGGTTGAGGAGCGTGACGCAGGCGAGCACCGCCACGAGGAAGACGATCGCGATCGCCGCCGCGAACGGCCAGTTGTTGAGCGATGAGGCCTGCTGGTACAGGTACATGGGCATGAACAGCATCTGCCCGCCGCCGATCAGCGACTGGGTGATGAAGGCGGTGATCGCCGCCGCGAAGGTCAGCAGGCAGCCCGCCACGATGCCGGGCAGGCAGAGCGGCAGGGTCACCCGCACGAAGGTGCGCCACGCCCCCGCCCCGAGCGCCGCCGAGGCGTCGGCGAGGTTGGGGTCGATCCGCGACAGGGCGGTGACCAGGGGCAGGACCATCAGCGGCAGCTGCACCTGCGCCAGCGCCAGGACGAGGCCGCCCTCGGTGTAGAGCAGCTTCAGCGGCGCGTCGGTGAGGCCGAGGCCGAGGAGCGCGGCGTTGACGATGCCCTGGCGCCCCAGGATCACGATCCACGCGAAGGTCCGCACCACCACGCTCGTGAGCAGCGGCAGCAGCACGATCAGGGTCAGCAGGCCGCGCAGCCGGCCGGGCGCCCAGGTCAGGAGCAGCGCCAGCGGCAGGCCGAGCAGGAGGGTCAGCGCCGTGACCTCGGCGCCGAGCCACAGGGTCGCGCCGAGCACCCGCAGGGAGAACGGGTCGAGCAGGAACCGGGCGTACTGGTCGAGGCCGAACCGGGTCATGGCCGGATCGGCGTAGAAGCTCACGAGCAGCAGCAGCGCCAGCGGCGCCAGGAAGAAGACGAGGAAGAACGCCCCGAGCGGCAGCGCGAGGCGGATGTCGTAGGCCGCCGTCCAGGCGCGGCCCGGGCGGAGGGGCGCGGCGACCGGGCTCGCCGCCGCGATGGCCGGCCCGGCCGTCACACCCGGATCTCGCGGTTGAAGCGCTCGATCCAGGCCGGCCGGCCGCGGTTGATCGCGGCCCAGTCCTGGAACACCGACTTGCGCTTCAGCTCCTCGGCGTCCTTCGCCAGGACCTTGGCGACCTCGCCCTCCATCGCGACCTTCCGGTTGGTCGGCACGATCAGGTAGGGGCTCTGCATCAGCTTGGCCTGCACCTCCGGCGACAGGGCGGCCTCGATCAGCTTGAAGGCCAGCTCCTTCACCGGGGTGTTCTTGACGATGTGGATCGTCGTCTTGAAGGCGATGATGCCCTCCTTGGGCGCGGCGAACTCCACCGGCACGCCCCGGGCCTTCAGGATCTGGATCGCGTTGAAGTTGCCCGGCCCGATGTCGACCTGCTCCTGCTGGTAGAGGGCCGCCAGGGCGCCCGGGTTGGCCGCGACGGCGGCGAGGTTCGGCTTGAGCGCCTCCAGCGCCTTGAAGCCCGGCTCGACGTCGGTCTCCGAGCCGCCGTGCATCCGGGCGATCTCCACGAGGAAGCCGGTGCCGAGCGTCGAGTTCAGGTTGGTGATGCCGACCCGGCCCCTGTACTCGGGCTTCCACAGGTCGGCCCAGGAGGTCGGCGGCGTCTTCACCTTCTCGGGATTGTAGGTCAGGCCGACGATCTGGAAGAACGGCGCCGGGCCCATCGGCTCCTGCGCGTCGGCGATCAGGTCGCCGTAATGGGCGGACTGGGCCGTTGGGTAGGGCTCGACGAGGTCCTGGGCGATGGCCGTGAGGGCGGGGCCCGGATCGTGCAGCATCACGTCGATCGGCGGGTTGGCGCGGGCGGCCTGGACCTTGGCGATCTGGTCGACCGAGAGCATCGGATCGAGGATGACGTCGCCGCCCGAGCTCTTGCGGAAGGCCGGCACCAGCACGGCCCGGTGCGCCTCCTCCCAGCTCCCCGTGAAGGTCGCGAAGACGAGCTTGCGCGCCTGCGCGTGGGACAGGCCCGGGAAGGCCTGGGCGGCGCCGAGAGTCAGGGCGCCGGCGAGGAGGCTGCGGCGGTGCAGGGTCATGGTCGGCTCTCCTGGCTCGGTGTCGACTGGCGCGGCTGCGGCGGGCGCGGCCTCAGTGGCGGGGATCGGGGAAGACGCTGACCCGCTCGGGGGCGGTCGGGCGCAGGCGCACGCGGGTGCCGGGCGGCCGGGGCCGGGCGCCCGCCGCGCGCGGCTCGGCGGTCTTCAGGCGGGCGCCGCCGTCGAGGCGGATCTCGTGGACCAGGGTGGCGCCGAGCGGCAGGCCGACCTCGACCGCGCCGTCGAGCCCCTCCCCATCCCCGGACCCCGCTCTCTCTTCCGCGAAGGCGACGTGCTCGGGTCGCAGGCAGGCGGCGACCCGGGTCCCGTCCGGCAAGGACGTGGCGGCGGGGAGCAGGCCGCCCGCCTCCAGGGCCACCACGCGGGCGCCGCCCGGCTCCGTCGCGAGCCGCCCGTGCAGGACGTTGGCCGTGCCCACGAAGGTGTTGACGAACAGCGTCTCGGGCCGGTCGTAGACGTCGGTCGGGGGGGCGAACTGCTCCAGCCGGCCGGCGTTGAGCACGGCGACCCGGTCGGCCATCGACAGGGCCTCTTCCTGGTCGTGCGTGACGATCAGCGTGGTGGTGCCGGCGCTGCGCTGGATGCGCTTGATCTCGATCTGCATGTCGAGGCGCAGGTTCTTGTCGAGGGCCGCGAAGGGCTCGTCGAGGAGCAGGATCGACGGGCGCACGGCGAGCGCCCGGGCCAGCGCAACCCGCTGCTGCTGGCCGCCCGACATCTCCCGCGGGTAGCGCCCGGCGAGGTGCTCCAGCCGCACCAGCGCCAGCATCTCGGCGACCCGCGCCCTCTGCTCGGCCCGACCGACGCCCCGCGCCGCGAGGCCGTAGGCGACGTTGTCGGCGACGCTCATGTGGGGGAACAGGGCGTAGTTCTGGAACACGATGCCGACGGTGCGCCGGTTCGGCGGCAGGTGGTCGACCGCCTGACCGCCGATGATGACGCGCCCCTCCGTGGGCTTCAGGAAGCCCGCCACCGCCCGCAGCAGGGTGGTCTTGCCGCAGCCCGAGGGCCCGAGCAGGGCGACGAGTTCCCCGCCCCTGATGTCGAGGGTCACGGTGTCGACGGCGAGGGCCGAGCCGTAGCGCTGCGTGATCCCGTCGAGGATCAGGGTGGTCCCGGCGCTCACGGACGGCCCTCCCCGCCCGCCGCGAAGGCGCGGCCGTGCGCGGCGAGGTGCGCGGTCGGGCAGCCGGCGAGGTCCAGGCCCTTCCACAGGGTCACGGCCACCGAATCGACCACCGGCACGCCGAGTTCGGCCTCCAGGGCCGGGGCGAGCGCGGCGCCCGCGAGGTTCGTGCACACGATCGCCACCGCGTCGACGCCCTCGGACGCCACCGCGCGGACCATGCCGGCGATGGCCTCCGGACCGGTTTCCGCGAAGGCGAAGTTCTCCGACAGGCCGAGATGGCGCTCGGCGCCGCAATCGAGACCGGCCGCGCCCCAGTTGGCCTGGATCCGGCGCTGCACGTCGCCGGTATAGGGCGTGACGAGGCCGATCCGCCGGAAGCCCCGGGCGCGGAACAGGTCGCGGAAGGCGAGCGCGGCGGTGGAGGCCGGGCATCCGGTCCGGTCGGTGATCGCGGCGCTCAGGCGCTCGTCCGCGTCGAAGCCGAGCCACGCGCCGGAGGTGCCGTTCCACAGGATCGCGGCGACCCGGGCATCGGCGAGTAGGTCGGCCGCCGCCAGGATCGGCTCGGGGTCGAACTGGTCCAGGGCCGCCGGCGACAGGCCGATCTCCGTCACGCGGAAGCGGGCGAAATGGGCGCTCACGCCCGCGTGCCCGGCCAGCAGATGGGCGGTGGCCGGCTCGAGGACGCTGTTCGACGAGGGCGTCAGCATGCCCAGACGCGTCGTGCGGTTCGGTCGTTCCATCGCATCCATCCCCGATGCACCGAGCATCCGACAGGCCTGGACGGGCGACAAGATATTTTCTGCATGCTGCATGCAATTTGCGCAACTGCATGATATGTCAGCGCAACAGGCTGAAAAATGGAACACCGATCGGGTGGCCGGACGCGCTAGGCTGGCGCGGTGGAACGGGAGGATCGATGGACGTGGTGGCACGCCGCCGGGGCCGGCCCCGCAAGGCCCTGGTCGTCCCGGCCGCGCAGGTGCCGCGGACCGCGCTGCACGCGCAGGCGGCGGCCCGGCTCAAGGACATGATCGTGCGCGGCGCGCTGCCGGCCGGCGCGACCCTGGTGGAGACGGACCTCTCCGCGGCGCTCGGGATCTCCCGGACCCCGCTGCGGGAGGCCCTCAAGCTCCTGGCGGCGGAGGGACTGGTCGAGCTGCACCAGAACCGCAGCGCGCGCGTCCCGGACTGGACGCCGGAGGAGATCCTCGAACTGTTCGAGGCGCTCGCCGGGATCGAGCGGCTGACCGCCGAACTCGCGGCGCCGCGGATCTCCGAAGACCTGATGGACCTGCTGCGCGGCAAGCAGGCGCAGCTCGACCGGATGCACCGGGACCAAGTGCTCGACGCCTATTTCGCCCTGAACCAGGAGATCCACCGGACGATCGTCACGGCCGCCCGAAACCGCCCGCTGGCAGAGGCCCACGCGGCGCTCCAGGCCCGGGCCCAGTGGGCCCGCCTGCGCGCGCTCTCCAGCGGCAGCCGCTGGGAGGAATCGGCGCGCGAGCACCGGGACCTGTTCGAGGCCCTCGCCGCGCGGGACGCCGCCGAGGCCGGATCCGTCGCCCATCGCCACGTCCTGCGGACCGGCGTGGTGATCGCCGAGACGCTCCAGGCGCGGCGCGCGGACCCCGCGGCCCGGTAACGAAGCGTTAACCCTGTCGCCGCATCGGTGGGTCACCAGCCGGACGCTGGCCTTCCACGCCCATCCGATCCGCCCCTCAACACGGGTGGGCGTGGAAGCCTCGGCCGCCGCCCGTCAGGCGTCGCCGAACGCGACCCCGAGCTCGGTCTCCTGGCGCCACGTGACGCGTGCCGGCCGCCGCTGGCCGTCGGCCCCGTAGGCCAGCACGAACGCGTCGGGCACGCCGATCACGCTGACGACCCTGAGGCGGGCGCCCCCGTCCGACATGTTGCGGATCGTGCAGTCGATCACGCCGCCTCCGGCGAGTTCGATATGGCCCTCGAGCAGGGTCCGTCTGCGGGGCGCGGCGCGTCTGTCGTCCATCCTCGTTACCCTATGGTTGCGGGCCGGACCCCACCGGATCCGCGCGCGCTCCGCAGGTCCGCGGCACGGAGGGTCGCCACCCGCCCGCCTCGTCCCGACGCGACGACGTCGGGCCCTCTCCGGGCCGGCCGCCATCCCGCCCAGGAGACCACGAAGTTCGTGTCGATTCCGTCAAAGCGCTCCGCGAAAGCGCGCCGGCGCGCGGGTCAGGACGTCCGCACCAGTTGAAGGGTTCCCCGCGGGGGCGGCGGCGCGACGCTGCGGGTCTGATTGCGGCCGCCGTTCTTGGCCTCGTACAGGGCGCCGTCCGCCAGCCGGTACGGGTCCGGCATGGGCGCGCTCCGGTCGCTGCCCGGTCGCACGGAGGCGAGCCCGATGCTGACCGTCACGGTCCCCGCCCCGAGTCCGGCCGACTCGACGGTCAGCTTCGCCACCTCGGCATGGACCGTGTCGGCGACCCGCAGGGCGCCGGCCTCGTCCGTCTCGGGCAGGAGCAGGGTGAACTCCTCGCCGCCGATGCGGCTGACGAGATCCTGGGGGCGGTGCACGCTCGCCGCGAGGCAGCGCGCCAAGCCCTGCAGGATCGCGTCGCCCACCGGGTGACCGTAGCGGTCGTTGAAGCGCTTGAAATGGTCCGCGTCGACGATGAGCAGCGACAGGGGCTGACCGTCGCGCCGGGCCGCGTCCAGGTTTCGCCGGAGGGCGTCCTCGAAGCAGCGGCGGTTCGGCAGGCCGGTCAGGGCGTCGGTGCGCGACAGTGCGGCCATCTCGGCCCTCAGCGCCTCGCGGCGGCGCAGCTCCCGCCCGAACAGGAGCGACAGCGCGATCGTGAGGCCGCACAGGGCCAGCACGATGCCGCCGATGATGGCCGCCTTCGCGGCCCAGTCCGCCTCCACGTCCTTCGTGGACAGGGCGACGTTCAGGATCAGCGGCAAGGTCCCGATCCGCGTGAACGTGTAGCTCCGCTCGACGCCGTCGCGCACGGAGGCGCTGACGAAGCTGCCCCGCCCGTCCCGCAGGAACCGCCTGAAGGTCGGCGCCTGCGCGATGTTCGCCCCGAGATCGGCCTCCACGTAGGGATAGCGCATGATGCGGGTGCCGTCGGTCAGGTACAGGTTGATGGCCCCGCCCGGCCCGAGGTCGATCTCGCTGAACAGGTGCATGAAGTAGGACAGCTTCACGGTGCCGAGAACCACGCCGCCGAAGCTGCCGTCGGGCTTGTCGATGCGGCGGCTGAACGGCAGCATCCGCTCGCCGTTCAGCCGCGACACGATCGGGCGCCCGACGTAGAGGCCGAGCCCGGCGCTCGCTTGGTGGACCTGGAAGTACTCGCGATCCGCGTAGTTGCCCTTGCGGGGCGGGACGGCCGCGATGTCGGCGACGACGTCGCCCCGCTCGTCCAGGATCAGCATCACGCCCATGTCGCGGGCGGTCGCGGCGCGATCGAACAGGATGAGCTGACGCAGGCGCGGATCGGCCTCGGTCAGGCCCGGCACCTTCAGGTTGTCGACGGCAGCGCGGATCGAGAGATCGTACATCTCGATGTTGCGCGCGATGTCGCGTTCGAGAACCTGCAGGAGGTTCCAGGATGTCTGGTCCGCGCTGGCCCAGGCGTCGCGCCGCAGGTCGGCCAGCATCAGGCCGGACGTCACGACCATGCCCAGCGGGGCCAGGATGCCGAGGGCGATCCAGGTGCGCGCCGAGCGGAACCACGGGGCGACGCGTCGCCAGACGTTCATCGGCCCTCCGCGGACTGCGCTTCGTCGCCGCGCTCTGGCATGGAGAGCCTTAACCGCGGCTTTCGCGGTTTTCCGGCCGAGGCCGATGGGTGCGAATCGCGGTGGACGGCGGCAATCCGCGCCGCGGTCATCGCGCCGCCGCCCCCGCGGGATCGGCGCCGGCCGGCGGGAAGCGCAGCGTGACCAGACAGCCGCCGCCCGCCGCCTCGGCGATGGTCACGGGGGCCCCGTGGAGGTCGGCGATCGCCGCCACGAGGCTCAGGCCGAGGCCGTGGCCGGCGGTCCGGCGCGCCGCCTCCGCGCGGTAGAAGCGGCGGAACACCTGGCTGCGCTCCCCCGGCGGCAGCCCCGGGCCGGTATCGGCGACGGTCGCGACGATCGCGGTCTCGGTGCGCTGCAATCCGACCGCGACGCGGCCGCCGGGCGGCGTGAACTTCAGGGCATTGTCGAGGAGGTTCGAGAAGGCCTCGAAGCACAGGTCGCGGTCGCCGTGGACGGGATGCGGCCCCGGCGGCACCGCGAGCGCGAGGTCGATGTCCTTCTCCTCGGCGAGCGGCGCGTGGAACTCGACCGCCACGGCCGCCACCTCGCCGAGATCGACTCGCGCGAACGCGCCGCGGCGCCGGCCGTCCTCCATCTCGCCGATCCGCAGGACGGCGGTGACCATGGCGAGCGTCTGGTCGATCCACACGAGCCCCTGGTCGATGGCCTCGTGAAATTCCGCGACGGTTCGGGCCTGGGACCGGGTGCGCTCGAGCCGGGCGCGCAGGCGGGTGAGCGGCGTGCGCAGGTCGTGGGCGACCGCGTCGCCGACGCTGCGGACCTCGCCCATGAGGTGCTCGATCTCGTCGAGCATCCGGTTCACGGTCCGGGTCAGCCGGTCGAACTCATCGTCCCGCGGTCCGACCGGCAGGCGCTTGCCGAGATCGCCGCGCATCACCTCGGCCACGGCGGCCTCGGTGGCGGCGAGGCGGCGGCGGGCGCGGCTCGTGAGCAGCAGGCCGCCCAGCAGGGAGAGCGCCAGCGTCGGGACGAGCCCGAGGCCGAGGGCGCGCAGGGTCGTGGCCCGCACCCGGTCGATCTCGTCGGTGTCGTGTGCGATCACCACGGTGCTGCCGTCCGGCAGCTTGAGCGCGGCCGCCCAGATCTCGTCCTGGAGCCGGCGCCCGGCGAGGTCGACCGTCGCGCTCACCCGGTACGCGTCGCCGTCGCGCGCCAAGCGGTCCGGGATCGCCCCGAGATTGCCGACCCGGCGCGTCCCGTCCGGGGCGAACAAGCCGCCGTAATGGGTGGCGTGGACATCCATGGCGATCCACGTGTCGACCCGGTTCGCCGCGGCGGCGGGGTCGGCCGCGGCCGACCGCACCTCCAGCCGGAGCGTCTCGGCGAGTTCCTCGCGCAGGTAGTCGGCCGTCTGCCAGTAGACGAAGGCGAACATCGCCAGGGCGAGCAGGGCCGACCACAGGGCGATGCCGAGCGCCCACCGAAGCGCGGTGGAGCGCAGCAGGTCGGCCGGGCGGGGCAGGTCAAGCATCGGGCGACAGCGTGAACCCGGTGCCGCGCACGCTGTGGATCAGGGGCGGCTCGCCGGCCGCCTCCAGCTTCCGGCGCAGGCGCCCGACATGGACGTCGATCAGGTTGGACTTGGGCGTGAAGCGGTAGTTCCAGACCTCCTCGAACAGCATCGCCCGGGTCACGATCTGGCCGGGGCGGCGCATCAGATATTCGAGGAGCTTGAGCTCGCGCGGCAGCAGCTCCAGGTCGCGGGCGCCGCGCCGGCCCGTGCCGGCGATCAGGTCGATCGCGAGGCTGCCCACGTGCAGGACGGTCTCGCGGCTGTCGACCGGGCGCCGCAGCAGCGCCTCGATGCGCGCCGCCAGTTCGCCGAGCGCGAAGGGCTTGGCGAGGTAGTCGTCGCCGCCGGCCCGCAGGCCGCGGATCCGCTCGTCGACGTCGCCCAGCGCGCTCAGGACCAGGGCCGGGGTCCGGTCCCCGTCGCGGCGCAGATCCTGGAGCACGCCCAGGCCGTCCTGCCCGGGCAGCATCCGGTCGAGGATGATCGCGCCCCAGCCGCCGTCCCGGGCCGCCCGGGCCCCGTCCGGTCCGGTCGCGGCCCAGACGACGTCGTGGCCGCGCCCGCGCAGGTCGTCGCGCACGTCCGCGGCCGTCTCCGAATCGTCCTCGATCAGCAGCAGCTTCGCCACGCGCGGCCCCCGCTTCGGTGCGTGCTTCGCCCCGATGCCCCGCCCCGATGCCCCGACGCGGGTCACCGACGCGCTTCCCTTGTGCCGGACTTCGCCGCGCAAATCGCCCCGGGCGGGCCACCATGAACCCGAATTTAATGGCACCGCATCGGCTTGGCCCCCTTTATTGGAATGACTCTATCCCGTACCGGCGCCCCCCTCGGCCGCCGGACGGCGCGCCTGCCGGATACCCCCGATGCCGACCCGGTCCCGCCGCCCCTGCCCGCCTCGCGGCCGCATGCCCCTCGCGCGGATGGCGGCGCATGCCTAGGAAGCGGCGCCCCCGGCGCCTGATCAACCGCTACGCCGGAAGCCGCCTCTACGATGTCGAGACCGGGACCTACGTCACCCTCGACCGGCTCAAGGAGATGCGCGGCGCGGGCTACGAGGTCGTGGTCCGCGAGGTCGAGACCGGCCGCTTCGTGACCGAGGACGTGCTCCGGCCGGGCCTCGACGCGTGAGCGGGCGCGGCACGAGTGCGCGCGCGCGGCGGCCCGGGGGAGCCGCCGGCGGCAGGAAATCCCGGCGGTCGTGCCCATGGCGCTGACCACCGAGACGGATGCCGGCGACCGTGACGTCGACTGCCGCGACGCCGGGCGCGCCGACGCGGGCGCAGCGTCCAGGCGGGAGCCGGACGCGGCCGGCGCCACGGAGGCCCGCGACGTCGGCCGCCGCGGCGGCGCGCGGGTCTGGCTGGCCCTCGTCCTCGTCGTCCTCGCGGCGGCGGGCTGGGTCTATCGGGACGCGCTCCGCGAGCGGCTCGGCGTGGCACCCGCGGCGCCGCCCGTGACCGGCGCGGCCGACGCCGCGCCGGCAGATCCCGACCGCGTCACCCTGGACGCGGCGGGACAGAAACGGATCGGCCTCGCCTTCGGGACGGCCGAGACCCGCCGGATCGTGCTGCCTTTGCGCGTCCCCGGCACCGTCGCCTTCGACGAGCGGCGGGTGACCCATCTCAAGCCGCGCACGCAAGGACGGGTGCTGAGCCTCGCGGTCCAGCCCGGCGACCGGGTCCAGGCGGGCGAGACTCTCGCGACCCTCGACGCCGCCGGCCTCCTCGACGCGCGCAACGGCTTTCTCGCCGCGCAGGCCTCCCTCGGCGAGGCGCAGGCCTCCGAGGCGGTAGCCGCGCTGCAGCTCAAGCGCGGGCAGGAGCAGCTCAAGTTCGGCGGCGTCGCGCAGGCCGAGGTGGAGCGGCGGCAGGTCGACCTCGCCAAGGCCCAGGCGGCGGTGAAATCGGCCCAGGCCAACGCCGAGATGTACCGGGCGCAGTACCAGCGCCTCGCCCCGACCGAGGGGGCAGCCCCGGGCACCAGCGCCGTCGTGACCCCGATACAGGGCGTCGTGACCAGCGTCGGCGTGACCCTGGGCGAGGTCGTCGACACCACCCGCGACGCCGTCACGGTCGCCGACCCGACCCGCATCCTCGTCCTGGCCAATCTCTACGGACCCGATCTCGGGCGGGTGAAGGCCGGCGACACCGCCTCCGTGGAGAGTCCGATCCCGGGCCAGGCTCCCCTCGACGGCCGCGTCCGCTCGGTGAACGCCGCCCTGGATCCGAGCACCAGCACGGCGCCCGCCCGGATCGAGCTCGACAACCCCGGCGATCTGCTGCGCGCCAACATGTTCGTCTCCGTGACGATCGCGGCGGATCTCGGCCGCGACGGGATCACCGTCCCGGCGGCCGCGGTGCAGCAGACCGAGCAGGGGCCGATCGCCTTCGTGCGCGTGGCCGAGGACCGGTTCGAGCGGCGCGCCCTCAAACTCGGGATCCAGCGCTCCGACTGGGTCGAGGTGCAGAGCGGCGTCGCGGCCGGAGAGAGCGTGGCGACGCAGGGCAGCTTCGGGCTCAAGGCGATCCTGCTGCGCAGCCTGCTCGGCTCGACGGATTGATGAGGCCCCCGATGCGGTCGTGGTTCGCCCTCCTGGTCCGTCGCCGGTTCCTGGTCCTGATGATCGCGCTCACCGCCGCGGCGGGGGGTGTGGCCAACCTCGAAGGCCTGTCGATCGACGCGGTGCCGGATATCTCGCCCAAGCAGGTGATGATCCTGACCCTGTCACCGGGGCTCGGCGCGCTGGAGGTCGAGCGGCTCGTCACCTTCCCGGTGGAGAACGCCATGGCGGGGGCGCCGGGCCTGACCGGGATCCGCTCGACCTCGCGGGCCGGGGTCTCGGCGGTCTACGTCACCTTCGCGGACGGGATGTCGATCACCGAGGCGCGCAGTCAGGTGTTCCAGCGCCTGCCGGCGGCCAAGGGCATGATGCCGGCAGGCATCGGCGACCCGCAGATGGGCCCGATGGCGACCGGCCTCGGCGAGATCTACCAGTTCGAGCTGCGCGGGCCCGCCTACACGCCGATGCAGCTCCGCCGCACCCTGCAATGGACGATCGCGCCGAAGCTGAAGCTCACCCCCGGCATCGCCGACGTCAACATCTACGGCGGCCAGATGCCGACCTACGAGGTCCGGGTCTCGGCCGACGCGCTCCGCCGCTACGGCGTCGGCCTCGCCCAGGTCTTCACGGCGCTCGCCGACAACAACGCCGCCCGCGGGGGCGCCTATATCGAGCACAACGACCAGCAGGAGACGATCCGCGGCCTCGGCCTCGCCAAGGGGCCGGAGGACATCGCCGACATCGTGGTCGCCACCGGCCCGGGCGGCGTGCCGGTGACGCTCGGGACGCTGGGACAGGTGGTGGAGGCGCCGAAGGTCCGGCTCGGGGCCGTGACGCACGACGCGCAGGGCGAGACGGTCGTGGGCATCGCGCTGATGCAGCTCGGGGAGAATGCCAGCGCGGTGGTCGGGCAGGTCAAGAAGACGATCGACGACCTGCGCCCACAATTGCCGCCGGGCATGGAGATCGTGCCCTACTACGACCGCAGCGCGCTCGTGGACCGCACGATCCGCACCGTCGAGCACAACCTCCTCGAGGGCGCGGTGCTCGTCATCGTCGTCCTGCTGCTGCTGCTGGGCAACCTCCGCGCCGGGCTGATCGTGGCGGCCGCGATCCCGCTCGCGATGCTGATGGCCTTCGCCGGCATGCGGCTGCTCGGCCTGTCGGGCAACCTGATGAGCCTCGGCGCCATCGATTTCGGCCTGATCGTCGACGGCGCGGTGGTGATGGTCGAGAACGTCCTGCGCGCCCGCGGCGAGCGCCCGGACCGCCCGCCCGCGGACCTGATCCGCGACGCCGCCGCCGAGGTGGCCAAGCCCGTGATGTTCGCGGTGGCGATCATCATCCTGGTCTACGTGCCGATCCTCGCGCTGGAGGGCGTGGCCGGCAAGATGTTCGTGCCGATGGCGCTGACCGTGATCCTGGCCCTGTCGGGCTCGCTCATCGTCACCATGACGCTGATGCCGGCGCTCGCCGCGATCTTCCTCTCGGGCCGGGGTGTCGGCGAGCGCGAGACGCGCCTCGTCCGCTGGGTGCGGGCCGCCTACACGCCGATGCTGAAGGCCGCCGAGCGGCACGCCTCCGTGACGGTGCTGGCGACGCTCGCCCTCTTCGCGGGCTCCTGCGTGCTGGCGACCCGGCTCGGCGGCGAGTTCCTGCCGAAGCTCTCGGAGGGCTCGATCGTCGTCACCTCCGAGAAGTTGCCGGGCATCGATCTCTCGGCCTCGCTCGCCACGGTGACCCGCATCGAGCGGGTGCTGAAATCGTTTCCGGAGGTGAAGCGCGTCGTCTCGCTCACTGGCAGCGCCGAGATCCCGACCGACCCGATGGGCGTCGAATCGACCGACAGCTTCATCACTCTCACCGATCCGGCCACGTGGAAGACCGCCGAGACGCAGGAGGGCCTCGTGGCGGCGTTCGACAGGCGCCTCAAGGAGGAGGTGCCGGGGGTCGCCTACGCCTTCTCGCAGCCGATCCAGATGCGCATGGACGACCTGCTGGAGGGCGTGCGCGGCGACGTGGCGATCAGCCTCTACGGCGACGACCTGAAGGTCCTCAAGGATACGGCCGACGCCATCGTTCGCGCGGTCTCCGGGGTCGATGGGGCGGCGGACGTGAAGGCCGAGGCGCAGGCCGGCATGCCGGCGCTCACGATCCAGGTCGACCGCGCCAGGGCGGCCCGCTACGGCATCAACGTGTCGGACGTGCTCGACATGGTCGAAAGCATCGGCGGCCGCACCAGCGGCGTGGTCTACGGCGACGACAACTCGATCACCGAGATCGTGGTCCGGCTCGATCCGGCCGACCGCAGCGACATCGAGCGGATCCGCGCCCTGCCGGTCGGCCGGTCCGGCACCGGCGATCCGGGCCGGGAATCGGGCAGCCGCTTGATGGTGCCGCTGTCGATGGTCGCCGGCGTGGACGTCGCCTCCGGCCCGGCGCAGATCAGCCGCGAGCGCCTGCAGCGGCGGATCTCCGTGCAGGCGAATGTCCGTGGCCGCGACGTTCAGAGCTTCGTGGACGCCGCCAAGGCCGCGGTCGACCAGCAGGTCAAGCTGCCGCCGCGCTACGCGTTGGTCTGGAGCGGGCAGTTCCAGAACCTGCATGAGGCGACCGCCCGGCTGACCGTGGTGGTGCCCGCGGCGCTCGCGGCGATCCTGGTCCTGCTGGTGGTGATGTTCGGCGACATCCGCCTCGCCGGGCTGATCTTCCTCAACGTGCCGGTGGCAGCCACCGGCGGCATCCTGGCCCTCACCCTGCGCGACATGCCGTTCTCGATCTCGGGGGCGATCGGCTTCATCGCGACCTTCGGCATCGCGATCCTGAACGGCGTCGTGCTGACGAGCTACATCCGGGACCTGGAGGCGTCCGGCCTCGGACCCCGGGAGGCGGCGACGCGGGCGGCCGAGATGCGGCTGCGCCCGGTGATGATGACGGCCCTGGTGGCGGCGCTGGGCTTCCTGCCGATGGCGCTGTCCACCAGCGCGGGCGCCGAGGTGCAGCGGCCGCTCGCCACCGTGGTGATCGGCGGACTGATATCGGCGACCCTGCTCACCCTCGTGGTGCTGCCGGCAATCTACCCCGCGGTCGCCGGTCTGCGCCTGCCCTTCGCCCGACCCACGCCACCCGCCGGGCGACGGCCCGGCGGCGGCGAGGCGCACCGGCGCGCGGTGGCCGATCCGTGACCGCGATCGGAACGCGACAACGTATCCGCAATCGGTATGTGGATACGCAATTCTGTGCTGATGCCCGGACGATCCGCAGAGGCCTATGCTGACCCGACACGGAGCGGGAGTCCGGCATGTTGGACGGCGACGCCTTTGCCCACGAGATCGCGGCGCTCCTGATCGCCGACATCAAGACCTCCGGCGCGCGCACGCGCGGCGAGCTCGAGGAGGCCTGCCGGATCTCCCTCGAGAGCCTGCTCGGCGACGCCGCGGTGCCGCCGCAGATCGCCGTGCTGATGCCGATCGGCCTGGAGCGGTGGCCGCGGGTGGTCGTGAAGGGGCGGCCCCTGCCGGACGTGTAGGCCGGCGCGGCCTGCCCGCTCAGCGGCCGATGACGCCGGTGCCCCCGGTCGGGCCGATGGCGTTCGGCCCGGTATTCGGTGCGGGCGTCGCGGCCTGGTTCCGCTGGATGTCCATCCGCAGCGTGTTGCCCTGGGTCGTCTGCTCCTGGCGCAGGGCGCGCATCTGGCCGCTGGTCTCCATGGATCGGTTGGCGGCGTTGGGATTGTTCTGCTGCACCTGGGCCAGGGCGGGCGTCGCGGCGAGACCGAGGCTCGCGGCAGTGAGCGTGACGATGAGGCGGCGCATGGAAGGGCTCTCGCGCTGAGGGATCCTGCCGTGTTGACCCGCACGGAACCCGCCAAGTTCCATCCCGCTCGCGGGCGAGCAGCGTCTGCCGACCTCGGGAAGGTTAGTCGTTCCCTTTCAGCTGCGCGCCATCTTCACGCCTTGTTAACGCATCGGCGCAAGGCTCGCCGTGGCGTCGAGCGTGGGACGTTGGAGAGGGGCGTGATGCGGGCCTTGTCGGCGGAGGATGAACAGGCTGTCGATCGGCTGACGCTCCAGCTCCTTCACGACGCCTATTGCGACCTCGCGGCGGTCCTGCGCGGCGCCCAGCCCCAGGCGGCTGCGGCGATCCTCGGCGTCATGGAGCAGCGCGTGACCGACGTCCTGACCCGGATCTGCCGGCAGAACTCGGAAGGGGCGGCCTCGATGGAGATCGCCGTCGCTGTCGGCGAGCGGATCGGCGAGATCATGGATCAGGCGCACGGGCGGGACGTGGCCGGCACGCGGGCCGCCTGATTTAAAAGATTGCGGACGCCTGCGTTATCAGCAGGTTTAACGCCCGTGCATAGTCTAATATTTGCGGTTCCATTGAACTTATGGATCGCGCGATGGCCAATTTGTGGGCCGGCGCGGGTCAATGATAAAGGTTAGAAAATTTGCACGTTTGCCTGAGGCCCTGTCGAATTTCTTATTCATAGGTTCGGTCGGCTGAGATTTCTAGTCGCGAGAAAACTTCTAATTAGGGGTGTGTGGTTCGAAAGCATGACGTGTCGCTTCGCAAGCATGTCCAGGCATATTTATAACGTACCTAATCATTGGGATTTGAAGTTTCGACGGATGTATAAATCGGGCTCTAATGTTTTGTGGCACGTCCAGTTGGGTGCAACATTTTACCTCTCAAGGTATTAAGCGTTCCGTTGATGAGGTCATTTTTAATAGAGCTTCAATGATTCGCCGATGCGAAAATTCGCTAAGAGCCCGTCCGGTAAGGGTCTGAGGCGGGGTTGAGTGGCCGGGATGGCGATGATTCCAGGAGGGTGCTGAAGCCTGACCTGGAAGCGCCATGTGGACCCCGACCACCCGGCGGCAGCTGAGAAGCGTGGGCCTTCGCTATGAAACCGACCTTACCGACGCCGAGTGGGCGGTGATCGAGCCACTGATGCCGAGGCCAGCGCCCTGTGGCCGGCCTCCGCTCTGGACGACACGGGAGGTCCTGAACGCCAT
>Ga0207953_10100_pt1 | contig 36694 bp, 31 predicted proteins | sample AntDryMetagUQ313_FD_188091 | JGI IMG/M metagenome (GOLD analysis project Ga0207953, IMG submission 188091) | Polar desert microbial communities from Antarctic Dry Valleys - UQ313 (SPAdes) | ecosystem: Environmental > Terrestrial > Soil > Desert | place: Antarctic Dry Valleys | collected 2008-12-31
GCCGCCCGGTCTCACGCCCGCGTCCGAGGCACGCCCCGCACCGGTCCGCCGCCCGGGGCGATGGCGGCTGAGAGCCACCGACGCGGGCGCCGCCCCGTCCCCGGACCCGACCGGTCAGCCACCGGGCAGGCCCCCGAAGGACGCCCCGGGATCGCTCCCGAAACGCCGCGGACAGGTGCGGTCAGGAAGCACAGAATAGGAAGATTGTCAAGTCTCGAAGGGTGATGGGACACCGCTCCGCGGCCGGCGCGTCGGGGCGTCGACCCGATCCCGGGCCCGCCGACGCCGTCGGCGCGGGACGCCGCCGCGGGACGCAGCCCGCCCTCGACGGGCGCCGTCGACGTCGCGCCTGCGCCGGGACGCCGCAAGCTCGCGGGCGTAGAGCGCGCGCGTGAAGCTGTTCTCCCCTCTTGAGGCCGGCAGTATCGTCGCGTATGAGCGCGACGTGTCCTGTATTGCCGGCCTTCTTCTGCGAGATTCTGCGCACTAAATCCTATAAGTTGCTCATAAGAACATAATCATGGACGTTTGATAGTGTAATATTGTCGACGAAAGCATTATTAGACCGAAAGATATTAATCTATAATGGTCCCGGCGCAATCCAATACCGGTCCTCGGATCGCCCTTCAGGGCGGCCGGTTCCGTCCGGCGGACAGGCCCTCCGCGAGCCGCGCGGCAGCCGCTCCCCGAGTCCCTTGATGCGCCTGGTCTTCTCGACGGCCGGGATCCATCCCCGGACGCGCTTCAAGCTCTGGCAGGAGGTCGTCGCTGACCGGATCGGGCCGGTCGAGCAGCGCCGCCGCGCCGACGGGCCGTTCGCGGGCGAGATCGAGATCGGCGCCGTCGGTCCGCTGACATTCAGCCGGATCACCCAGGGCGCCATCACGACCACGATCACCGCCGACACGGTCCGGCGCCGGCCGGACGGGCTCATCCGCGTGAATTTCCGCCTCGCCGGGTCGTCGACCTTCCAGCAGCACGGTCGCGCGGCGCTGCAGGGAGCCGGAGACTTCACCGTCGTCGACCATCACCCGGGCGTGCTGGACGCGCGCACGGATGGCCAGACCCTGGTCATGGCCCTGCCGCGGGAGCGCCTCGAGGGCGTGCTCGGGCCGGCTCGGCTGTTCGCGGCCCTGACGATGACCGCCGAATCGGCGACGACCCGGCTGGTGACGACCTTCTTCGGGGATCTGCTCCGGGTGAACCGGCGGCTCTCTCCCGAGGCGGCCGAGCGCATGGCGGCCATCGGCGTCGATCTGATCGTGGCCGCCCTCGCCGAGCGGATGGCCCGGGAGGTGCCGCGTACCCTGCACGGCAGCGTCGTCGTCCAGCGCGCCAAGGCCCATGTCGAGGCGAATCTCGGCGATCCGTCCCTCGATCCGCCCCGGCTCGCCGCCGCGATGGGCGTGTCCCTGCGCCGGCTCCAGGAGCTGTTCCACGAGCGCGGCCAGCACATCTCCGACTGGATCTGGGAGCGCCGCCTCGCGGCCGCGGCCAGGCGCCTCTCCGATCCGGTCAGCCTGCACCGCCCGATCGGCGTCGTGGCCTACGAGTGCGGCTTCGCGAGCCAGGCCCATTTCGCGCGGCGCTTCAAGGACCGCCACGGCCTGTCGCCCCGCGCCTACCGGGAGGCCGCCGCCCTGCGCCTGTCCGGCAGCCGGCCGGATCCGTGAGGCGCCGCGATGTCGGTGCCCGTCGCGGGCGGCCGGGGCGCGGCGGCGGGACGAGGGGCGCCCCGGGGGCGGCCCTCGGGGCCGCGGCCCCCCGCCGCCCTCACCCGGCGCAAGCCGCCTCCGGCCGCGCCGCGTCCCCGGCCGCGTCCCCGGCCGCGCGGTCCGCCGCGTCGAAGAGCGCGCGGCAATACGCGACCAGGCGGTCGGTCCGGTCCGCGCCGCTCCGGAAGGCGATGTGCCCGTCCGGGCGCACCAGCACGAGCGCCGGCCGGCCCTCCAGCCCGTAGGCGCCGTGCGCCCGGCCGTCGAGGTCCGACAGGACGGGCACCGCCCCCGCCGCGATCAGGGGGCCGGCGAGGACGAGCCGCGGCCGCAGCCAGGGCCAGGGCGCGACGGCCCGGACCGCCTCCTGAAGGGCGGGGGCCGCCTCGGGGGAGCGTCCGTCGAAGCACAGGAGCGCCCAGCCCGTCGTCCATCCGTCCGGGTTGTAGAGGAACGGGAACAGGCGCGTGCGCGCCCCGTCCCGCGTCACCGGCGCGTCCGGCGCGCGCTGGCCCGGCTTCGGCCCCGGCCGCAGCAGGTGTCCCAGGTCCGCCAGGCCGGACAGGTGATCCGCGTTCAGGAGGCTCCCGGGATAGGCGACGCCCATCTGCTGCATGTCGTCCGTCCCCTGCAGCAGGGAGCCCAGGTTCGGCAGCGCCTTCGCGGCCAGTCCCAGCACCGTGTCGGTGACGGCGCCGCGGTAGACGGTCCACCGGAACCCGCGCACCTGCTGGGCGCTCAGCCGGGCGTGCTCGCCGCCGCGCTCGCCGTCGTAGGAGTCGAGGATGGCGGGCGCCGCCTCGCCCCGCAGGGTCATGGCCAGCCGCCACGCGATCTCGACCGCGTCGTGGAGGCCGGCATTCATGCCCTGGCCGCCGATCGGCAGGGACAGGTGCCCGGCATCGCCCGCCAGGAACACGCGGCCCCGCGCGTAGCCGGGGGAGACCCCGTAGGCGAAGCGGCTGTGGGTGAGCCATTGCGGGTCGCTCAGGGTGAGGGTCTCGTCGCCGGTCACCTCCCGGGCGAGCGCCTGGATCTCGTCGAGCGTCGGGTCGCGGTCCGGCACGCCGGCGTCGTCGGCCAGGAAGAACAGCCGGTGGTAGCCGCCCCAGACCGGCATGATGCCGGCGAAGCCGCGCGGGTAGTAGAAGAACCAGAGCTGGTCCGGCTCGGAGCCGCGCCGCCAGGACAGCCGGGCGTCGACCTGCCGGTTCATGCAGCCCGCGAGCCGCTCGGGCTCGAAATCCAGGCCGAGCCGGGCGCGGATCGTGCTCCGGGCCCCGTCGGCGGCCACGCAGTAGCGGGCGCGCAGCCGCGTCTCCGGCCCGTCCGCGCCCCGCCGGAGGGTCACGGTGACCCCTGCCCCGTCCTGGTCGATGCCGGTGACCGTGCAGCCCCGCTCCAGCCGGCCGCCGCGGGCCTCGAACGCGTCGATCAGGGTCCGCTCGATCACGTCCTGCCCGCTGTAGAGGACGTCGGGATGGGGGCTGGCGACGTCGGCGATGGGGATGGGCGTCGTCGGCGCGCCGTCGACGAAGAAGTTGATGGTGCGGACCGCGTAGGCGTTCTCCGCCAGGGCGTCGCGCAGGCCGATGCCGGCGAGCAGCTCCTGCGGGCGGGCCCAGAGGTTGTTGGCCCGCGAGTACGCCCTGACCTCCGTGCGCTGCTCGAGGAGCAGGCACGACACGCCGTGATGGCGCAGGGCGCAGCCCGCGGTCAGGCCGATGGGGCCCGCGCCCACGACGATCACGTCGGTGTCGTAGCCCGGGGCGGCGTTGGCGTCGGTCATCGGTCGGTCTCCGGTCGGGTTTCCTGTCGGGTCTTCTGCGGGGTCTCGTGCGGGCTCTCGTGCGGCGTCTCGCGCGGGGTCTCGTGCGGCCTCTCCTGCCGAGCCTCCGCGGCGATGGACGCGATGGCGCCGTGGGAGGCGCCGATCCGCCGCTGCAGGCTCTGCAGGAGCGCGGCGGCGGCCTCGACGGCCTCGGGCGCGAGACCCGCGGTGAGACCGTCCGACCAGAGGGCGTTGCGCGCCATCGCCTGCCGGTAGGCCTCCGCGCCCCGCGGGGTCATGGCGACGAGGGGCGCGCGGCGGTGGTGGGGGTTGGGCGCGAGCCGGATCAGCCCGTCGGCCCGCATCTCGCCGACGAGGCGCTGCACCGACTGGCGGGCGAGGCCCATGTTGCGGGCGATGTGGGCGACGGGCAGCGGCGCCGGCGCGAGGGCGATGGCCCCCAGCACCTGCCAGCGGGCGCTGGTCAGCCCGAGGTCCTGCACCAGCGCGTCGCCCGCCGCGAGCAGGTCGCCGTTGAGGCGGAACACCGCGACCACGAGGTCCGACAGGGCGTGCCGGGTCCGGTCGCGGTCGGGCGCTGTCCGGGGCGGGTCGGGCTCCATGGGGCGCGTCCTAGTGGCAGGGTGTTGTCGAAATGACAGTATGCTGTCATCGCGCGGACAACGGGGGGCGGGCCGGACGGTTCCACGCCGGCGGCAGGCCGGATCCGGACGCGGGATCCGGACGCCGGAGCCGGGCGCCGGATTCGGGAGCGAGGACGGGTGCCCGCCGGGCCTACGCCACCGCCGCGAGATCCCCGAACAGCGACAGCACCACCGGGCGCCGGTCGAGGTTGTAGATCGCCGCCTCCCGGGCGGCGCGGCCGAACCGGTCGGCGACCTCCACCAGGGCGGCGAGGCGGGCGGGGGGCTCGTCCCGGCGCCGGTCGATCTCGGCCGAGACGAAGCGCAGGACCGCGTCCTGGGCGGCCTCGAACCGCGCCTCGGCGTCGCGGCCCGCCAGGGTCTCGGCGAGCTTGAGCACCCGGCCCCAGTCGGGCGTGCGCGCCCGCGCCAGGAGGGTCTCGATCTCGGCCACGAGGCCGGCGGTGACCGGGTCGAGCATCGCGAGCGCGCGGGCGACCGAGCCCTCGCACTGGGCCAGCGCCCGGGCCAGGGCGGTCTCGTCGGGCTGCGGGAAGGGCTCGGGCAGGCCGCGCACCACCCGGGCGACCTCCTCGGCCGGGAGGGGGCGCAGCATCAGCGCTCGGCAGCGGGAGCGGATGGTCGGGAGCAGCCGGCCGGGCTGGTGGGACAGGATCAGGAACAGCGCGCGGGGCGGCGGCTCCTCCAGGACCTTGAGCAGGGCGTTGGCGGCGTTCACGTTCAGATCCTCGGCACTGTCGAGGATGCAGACGCGCCAGCCGGAATCCGCGGCCGTCGAGGCGAACAGGTCGAGGGCGCGGCGCACCGCGTCGACCGAGATCTTGGTCGGCAGCGTCTTGGCGCCGGCGCTCCGGTGGCGGCGCAGGACCACGAGGTTCGGGTGCGACAGGCCCGCCACCTTGCCGAGGACGGCGTCGCCCGCCGGCACGGCGAGGCCCGCCGGGCCCCCGCCCGCGGGGTAGGCGAGCAGGCGCCGGGCGACCCGGTAGGCCAGGGTCGCCTTGCCGATGCCGGGGGCGCCGCCGATCAGCCACGCGTGGTGCAGGCGCCCCGCCGCGATGGCCGCCGCGAAGGCGTCGGCCGCCGCCGCGTGGCCGACGAGCCCGAGGGTCTCGCGCGGGCGCGGGATCCCGGCGAGGTCCCCGGGCTCGACGTCGTCGGCGGCGCGGTCGGTCGGCTTCATGGGGCGGGCTTCATAGGGTGGGTCTCGCAGCGCGGTCCAGCGGGGCTCCGGTCCAGTCCGGTCCGGTCGGCGCGCCCGCGGAGGCCGCCCGCGCGGCTGCTTACACGGCCGCCGGCCCGGATGGGACCGGTCGGGCCGGGAATCACCCCGCTCGCCCCGCCGCTCACCCCGCCGCTCACGCGGCGTCGCCGCTCCGGCCCGCACCCGCCGGCCGGTCGGGCAGGAGCGCCGGCAGCCGGGACGCGACGGCGGCGCGGACCGCCGCCTCGACCGCGTCGGGATCGCGGGACGCGTCGATCACCGCGCAGCGGTCCGGCTCCGCGCCGGCGATCGCCAGGAAGGCCTCCCGCAGCCGGACGTGGAAGTCGAGGGCCTCGGCCTCGAACCGGTCGGCCCCCTGCCCCGTCCGGGCGCCGCGCCCGGCCGCGCGGGCGAGGCCGGACTCGGGGGCGAGGTCGAGGATCAGGGTGAGGTCGGGCCGGGTCGGTCCGACGACGACCCGCTCCAGGGCGTCCACGATCCCGGGGTCGAGCCCGCCCGCGGCGCCCTGGTAGGCCCGGGTCGAGTCGATGAACCGGTCGCACAGCACGGTCTCGCCCCGGCGCAGAGCCGGGCGGATCAGCCGGTCGAGGTGGTCGATCCGGGCGGCGCTGAACAGCAGGGCCTCCGCGAACGGGCCGTAGGGTTTGGCGACGCCGTCGAGCAGCGCCGCGCGGATCTCCTCCGCCCGCGGCGAGCCGCCGGGCTCGCGCGTCACGCAGACGGGCCGGCCCGAGCGCGCGCGCAGGGTCGCGGCGAGGCGGGCGATCTGGGTCGATTTCCCGGCCCCCTCCCCGCCCTCGAAGGTGATGAAGGTGCCGCCCGCCGCGGCGGGATCCCCGAGACGCGGCCCGGTCACGCGCGCGCCGTCACGACGGGTTGGCCGCCCCGGCAGCGCCCTTGTCGGCCCCGGCCCCCTTGTCCCCGCCCTTGTCCCCGCCCTTGCCGGCCCGGTCGAAGGCCTTGCGGACGAGGCCGGTGCCGAATTCGAGCGCCGCGTCCATCGCCCGCTGCGACAGGGTGCCGGGCTCCACCGCGGCGCCGGCGAAGAGCGGCTGGTCGAGGGCGACGGTGTCGCCGCGCTGGACGCGCAGGATTCCGACCCGCTGGCCCTCCTCCACGGGGGCGATGAGCGGCCCGGTATAGATCGCCCTGGCGCTGACCCGGTCGCTGGAGCCCCGCGGCAGCAGCACCCGCACGGGCTTCTTCGCCACCAGCGGCACCGAGCCCGACTGGCCGCCGAACACCGAGGCCTCGGCCACGGTCTCGCCCGGCGCGAAGACCTGCCGGGGCTCGAAGGCGCGGAACCCCCACTCCATCAGCTTGCGCGACTCGGAGGCGCGGTCCCGGGCGGTCTTGAGCCCCGAGACCACCAGCACGAGCCGCTGGCCGTTCTGCACCGCCGAGCCGGTGAGCGCGTAGCCGGATTCCTCCAGGTAGCCGGTCTTGAGCCCGTCCGCGCCGATGTCGAGGGCCAGCAGCGGGTTGCGGTTCTGCTGGCGGATCTTGTTCCAGGTGAACTCCTTCTCGGAGAAGATCTTGTAGTAGTCCGGGTAGGTGTCGATGATGTGCAGCGCGAGCTTGGCCATGTCCCGGGCCGTGACCTTCTGGTCGGGCGCCGAGTAGCCGGTGGCGTTGCGGAAGGTCGAGTTCGTCAGCCCGATCTCCTTGGCGCGCTGGTTCATCAGCCCGGCGAAGGCCTCCTCGGACCCGGCCATGTTCTCCGCGATGGTGATGGCCGCGTCGTTGCCCGACTGCACGATCAGGCCGCGCAGCAGGTCCGCCATCTTGATGCGGCTGTTGACCTGCGCGAACATCGACGAGCCGCCCCCGCCCGCGCCGCCGCGCTTCCACGCGTCCTCGGTGACGGTGAACTCCGTGTCCATGGACAGGCGGCCGGATTTCAGCGCCTCGAACACGATGTCGGTGGTCATCAGCTTGGCCATGCTGGCCGGGGAGAAGCGCTCGTCGGCGGCCTTCTCGAACAGGACCGAGCCGGAATCGGCGTCGATCAGGATCGCGTGCGGGGCCGCGGTCTGGAAGCTCTGCGCGGCGGCGGCGGCGAGGCCGGCGCCCAGCGCGCAGGCGGCCGCGAGAAGGGTGAGAAGGGGTCTGCGCATCACCGTTCCGTCCCGCGCCTGCCGTCGGACCGGACACATCCCGGCCGTATCCCAATAACAAGCGTGACCATATTACGGTTTCGGCGCCGGATCGAATGCGAAATGCCGCATCGCCCGCCGCATCCGTCGGGCGGAGGGCGGCCGTGTCCGGGGCGGCGGGCCGGCCGGGGCCCGGGCGGATCCGCGTCGGATCCCGGGGCCGGGGCCGCCGTCAGTAGATCCCGGCGAGGCGGGCGTGGCCGGCCTTCGCGGCGGTCCTGGTGGCCGGCCCCTTGGCGGCGGGGGCCTTGGGGGCCGTCTTGGCGGAGCCGGTCCCGGCGGGCGCGCCGCCCTTCGCGGCCAACCCCTTGGCCGGCACCGCGGCGAGGCGCGCCATGGCGAGCTTGGCCGAGGCCGGCATCGCGGCCGGCATCGCGGCCGGCATCGCGGCCGGGGACGCGCCGTGCTGCGCGGAGGACGGGCTCGACGCTGCCTTGGCGAGCTTGACGGTCCCGGGCGCCGGGGCCGCCCGGCCGTGGGCCTCGGCGGGCGTCGGCCGGGCCGCCGGCCCGGCCTTCGGGCCGGGCTTTCCGGCGGCATGACCGTGCGACGGCGGCGCGGCCGGGGCGAGGGCCGGGGCGAGGGCCGGATTGAGACCCGCGACCTTGACGGCCCCGGTCCCGAGGCCGCCCCTGGCCGCGACGGCCGGCACGGGGGCGGGCCGGAACTCGCGCACCCGCGGGGCGGTGGGCTGCACGGCCGCCGGGACCGTCACGGCGGCCGAGGCCAGCACGATCGGCGCGCGCACCGGCGCCGTCCGCTCGGGCCGGGCGGCCGGGGCCTCGGCGGGCGCCGTCCCGGCCTCCTCCGCCTCGGCGGGCTTGAAGGCCAGAGCCGGGGCGGTGCGCGTGTAGCGCTCCGTGTCCTCCGTCGGGCCGAGATCGGCCATCATCACGGTCGAGCGGCCGGCGGGCCGCCCGTCGGTGCGCAGGCTGGCGAGGAGCTTGCGGTCGTCGCTGCCCGCCACCGAGGCCTTGCCGACATACTCGACGCGCACCCGCGCGGTGCCCTTCCGGTGGAAGCCCAGCGCGTCGGCCGCCTCCTCCGACACGTCCATGACCCGGCCGGCATGGTAGGGGCCGCGGTCGTTGACGCGCACCAGCATCGAGTAGCCGTTGTCGAGGTTCGTCACCCGGGCGTAGCTCGGCAGCGGCAGGGTCGGGTGGGCGGCGGCGATCGAGTGGCGGTCGAAGACCTCGCCGTTGGCGGTCATGCGGCCGTGGAAGGCCGCGCCGTACCAGGAGGCCAGCCCCTCGCGCACGTAGCCGTTCGGATTCTCCTTCGGCACGTAGGTCTGGCCGGCCACCACGTAGGGCTTGCCGGTGTAGCGGCGCCCGCCGCCCTTCGGGATCACGTCGCCCTCGTTGTAGAGGCGCGGGCTCGCCTTGACCCCGTATTTCGGGTCGATCCCGTTCCCCGCGGCGAGCTTCTGCTGGGGCGAGGTCGCGCAGTTGGCCGTGGCCAGGGCCACGCCCGAGACGGCCATGAGCCGCAGGGCGAGGCGCGCCGGCCGGGGAAGCGTCGTGCGCACCATCGTGGGGTTCACCAAACTCTACGCGTGACCGGGGCCCGACCGGACCGGAGCCGGCCGCGTGCACTGGGCCGCGATCGGTCCACCCAGATTTGTAGCGGTCGCGTAAAGGAAGCCTGAACGATGGGGCGCGGCCGGGTTCAGGACGCGGGCCGTGCGGCCGGCCAGATCTCGAGCGTTGCGCGAGGATCGGCGGGCAAATGCTTGTTTCAGAAACGAATTTGTCAGGATCGCGTTGGCGCGCGCATCCGGCCGTCCCGGAGCGCGGCGCTCCACTTTTCCGTCTGGAGGCGCGGCCAGGATCGCGGCGGCTCGGGACCGGGCCGGTGCGGAGGCCGCGGGCCGGCTGATCCGCGCCGTCCTTGCGCGCCGTCCTTGCGCGCCGTCCTTGCGCGCCGCCCTTGCGCGCCGTCGCGCCGGGATGCCGCGGGCGAGCCCGCACCCGAGGGCCGGCGTCGGTGCCCGAGTCCGGCGCCGCGGCGCCGGATGGCCGGAAGGCGCCGCACGCGCAGCGGCGGCCCGTACCCGGAGCGGCCGCGCCGCCCCGGGTACGGGCCGGTCCGCCCTCAGCGGGACTGCGTGTCGGTGAGCTGCGCGATCGACTGGGCGCCGCGCTGCTTGAACAGCAGGTCGAGGCCTTCCAGCATCAGCGCGTGCATCTTGGTCCGCTCGGCGTAGGCGAGGTCGCGCAGCTGGTCGTAGACCGGCGGCTCCAGGTAGACCGACATCTGGCGGGCGCGCTGCTTGAGCGTGGCCGCCTGCTTCGGCGCCGGGGGCGCGAGGGTGAGCGACACGATCTCGGCGCCCTGCGGCCGGGCCGCCAGGGGCCGGGCCGGCGGGCTCGCCGAGGCCACGATCGCCGCGAGGCTGAGCTTAGGCGGCTTGGACATGCTGGCCCGTCCTCAGGGACTGCGTGCGGCGCTCGATCCACGACCAGAGGCGGCGGACCTCGCCGGCGGCCTGGCCCTTGGGGTTGAACTCGGTGACGCCCTGGCCGAGGCCGATCGCGTCCTGGTGGTCGGTGCGGGCGACGATGTTCACGTCGGGCAGGATGCCGAGCACCGCGAGCCCGTCCGCGGCGTCGCGGACCCGGTAGGAGCGCGGCGGGGTCTGGTTCAGCACGAAGGCGAACTTCTTCTCCAGCCGGTAGACGGCGGCCAGGGTCGGCTTGAACGCCCGCAGGTCCGCGGGGGTCGGCCGGCACGGGATGATGCACAGATCCGCGGCGCGGATCGCCGACAGGGTGCCGGTGGAATCGACGCCGGGCGTGTCGATGAACACGTAGTCGTAGGCGGAGTCGCGCAGGCGCTCCATCACGGCGTCGATCTGCGTGGCGTCGATCTGCGCCACCTCGGGACCGTCCGCCGTGCGGTGGTCCAGCCAGTCGGAGATCGTGGCCTGCCGGTCCATCTCCAGGATGCAGACCGTGTGGCCCGCCTCCCGGGCGGCCACCGCCAGGGAGATGCACAGCGTGCTCTTGCCGCTGCCGCCCTTCTGCGTGACGAAGGTGATCGCTTTCATCCCGGGCGTCCTCCAGAAGGCCCCATGCATCCGTCCGGGCGCCCGCAACCGCCGGTCGCCGCGCCGTCTGTGCCAACCTCAGGTATGGGATTCGGGGCGTGCCGCGATCCTGTGACCCAAGGATGTCCCGGCACAGGTTGGGGCCGGCATGGTTAACGACCCGTTAAGACGGCTGTCCCTTCCGGATATCGCCCGCCAGCACCGCAGCAGGACAGCAGTCTAAACTTCAAGTTAAGATTCTTGGCATATAGAGGGTTAACAGCCTTTCCAGCGACGCCCGGATACCGTAGCGTGAGCGCGGGTGAGACGAGGAGCTTGGCGGGGGTGAAAACCTCAAGTTTAAAGGCAAGGATCGCCCCGTCGAGGAATGGCATGTCCGAAGCCCCGATCCCGCAATCCATTCTGGAAGCCTCCGGCGTCGTCGGCACCTGGGCGCACGATTACTGGGCGGGGCAGCTGGCGCTCTCGGCCTCGCTCGCGGATCTGCTCGGCCTGGACCCCGAGGCGGCCGCGGCCGGCGTCTCCCTGGAGGCCTTCCTCGACCGCACCCACCCCGAGGACCGCGTCCGGATCGAGAGCTATCTCCACGCGGTGGCCGAGACCGGCGGTCCCGTCGAGGCGGAGTTCCGCACGGCGGACACGCGCACCGGGATCCGCACGCTGCTGATGCGCGGCCGAATCGAGCGGGACCCCGCCGGCGGGGCGACCCGGGGGCGCGGCATCGCCATCGACCGCACCGAGGAGCAGGCTGCCAACCTCGTGCAGAGCGAGCGGGTGGTGAACCGGATGGCCGAGCACATCATCGCCCTGCGCGACCTCGCCCGCGCCCTGCACCGGCCGACGCTCACCGACCGGATCGAGCACCTGATGATCGAGATCGGCTTCGAGCTCGCCCGCTTCCTGCCCGAGCCCGAGGACGAGCCGCGCCACTGAGCGCGCCACCGAGAGCGCCACCGGGCGGGCCACCGGGCGGGCCACGCGACGCGACGTGACACGCGGCCCGCACCGGGCCGCCTACGCGGCGTGACACGCCGCGCCCCCGGGTCGACGGCGCGGAAGCCCCGCCGGACCGATTGATCGCGCCCGTTCCGGCAAGCTACTGTCCCGGCAACACATTGCCGGGAGGACGGGGATGGCCCGCGACACGATCTACGACCGCGACCTCGACCGCGTCCCGGCCAACCACCAGCCGCTGACGCCCCTGCTCTACCTGGACCGGGCCGCGCGGGTGTTCCCCGACCACGTCGCGGTGGTCCACGGCCCCCTGCGGCGCTCCTACCGGGAGGTCTACGCCCGGGCGCGCCGCCTCGCCGCGGCGCTGGCGGCGCGCGGGATCGGCCGCGGCGACACCGTGGCGGCGCTGCTCGCCAACACCCCCGAGATGATCGAGTGCCACTACGGCGTGCCGATGACCGGGGCGGTGCTCAATACCCTCAACACCCGCCTCGACGCCGACGCGATCCGCTTCTGCCTGCAGCACGGCGAGGCCGCGGTGCTGATCACCGACCGCGAGTTCTCCCGGACGGCCGCCGCGGCCCTGGAGGGGCTCGCCACCAAGCCCTTCGTGATCGACGTCGACGATCCCGAATATGACGGCCCGGGCGCCCGCCTCGGCGCGACCGACTACGAGGCCTTCCTGGCCGGGGGCGACCCGGAGCACGACTGGCGTCTGCCGGACGACGAGTGGGACGCGATCACCCTGAACTACACGTCGGGCACCACCGGCGACCCGAAGGGCGTGGTCTACCACCATCGCGGGGCGGCGCTGCTGGCGCTCGGCAACGTCATCACGGGCGGGCTCGGCCAGCACCCGGTCTATCTCTGGACCCTGCCGATGTTCCACTGCAACGGCTGGTGCTTCCCCTGGACCCTGTCGATCGTGGCCGGGACCCATGTCTGCCTGCGTCAGGTGCGGGCGGAGGCGATGTACCGGCTGATGGCCGAGCACGGGGTCACGCATCTCTGCGGCGCGCCGATCGTCATGCAGATGCTGATCAACGCCCCCGACGCCGAGCGCCGCGACCTGCCCCGGCGCGTCGCCTTCTTCACCGCCGCGGCGCCGCCGCCGGAGGCGGTGCTGGCCGGCATGTCGGAGGCCGGGTTCGACGTGACCCACCTGTACGGCCTGACCGAGAGCTACGGGCCGGCGGTCGTCAACGCCTGGCACGCCGACTGGGACGCCCTGGCGGCCGACCAGCGGGCGGCCAAGAAGGCCCGCCAGGGGGTGCGCTACCCGGTGCTCGAGGCCCTCGACGTCCGCGACCCGGAGACGCTGGAGCCGGTGCCCGCCGACGGGGCGACGATCGGCGAGGTGATGATGCGCGGCAACGTGGTGATGCGCGGCTACCTGAAGAACCCGGCCGCCACGCGGGCCGCCTTCGCGGGCGGCTGGTTCCGCACCGGCGACCTCGGGGTGAAGCACCCGGACGGCTACGTGCAGCTCAAGGACCGCTCGAAGGACATCATCATCTCGGGCGGCGAGAACATCTCGTCGATCGAGGTCGAGGACGCCCTGTTCAAGCACCCGGCGGTGGCCGCGGCCGCGGTGGTGGCGCGGCCCGACGCGAAATGGGGCGAGACCCCGTGCGCCTTCGTCGAGCTCAAGGCCGGCGCGGCCCCCACGGCCGACGAGCTGATCCAGTGGTGCCGGGGGCGGCTGGCCTCCTACAAGCTCCCCCGCCACGTGATCTTCGGCGAATTGCCCAAGACCTCCACCGGCAAGGTGCAGAAGTTCATCCTGCGGGAGCGGGCCCGGCAGGACGGGGCCTGATCGGCGCCGGGCCGGGATCGGGCCCCGACGCCCGACCCCGGTGTCGCGGGCCGGTCAGGCCTGCGGCGGATCCCGTCGGTCGGCGCGGACCGGCACCGGCACGGCCTTCGGGGCGGAGCCGGCGTCGCGGAGGTCGGCCAGGATCTGGGCGACGAACGCCTGGAGCGAGACGAGGCTGAACAGGGTGATGGAGGCGACCAGGGCGGCGGAGACCAGGGTCTTGGCGGTTTCGGGATCCACGGCGGGAGTCCTTGGCTTCGCCCCGCCGCGGGCGATCCGGGCGGGGGGCGCCGCTGGCGGCGCCGGTGCCCCCTCAAGGTGGGCGCGCCGCCCGCGCCGCGCCAGCACCGCCGCGGTCGCGCCTGGCATGCGCGGAGGGCCGGGCTCGGCCGCGATTGAGGTTACCGCGACGCTTCGTCCGACCGGGGCGTGATCGCGCGGGACCGCGCAGCTTTCCCGGCTGGCCGAACGTTGCGTTTCCCGCAATAAGCGCCGGCGCGGAGCGGCGCGCATCCGGGAGAGACGGCATGGCCGGCAGCGGCATCGCGGGCGGCATCGCGAACGGCACCCGCGCGGCGCGCCGCGCCGGTCAGGGGCTGGTCCTGGCCGCAGGGCTGGCCGCAGGGATGGCCGCCGGGCTGGGGGCCGGGCCGGCCCGGGCCCAGGGGCCCGTCCCGTCCCAGCCCGCGCCCCGCCCGGATGCCGCGCCTCAGGCGGCGCCCGCCCCGCCGGGCCCGCCCCGCCCGCGGGCGGCGGAGCCGGGTCCGGCCGAGCCGGTGACCCGCGCCGGCTACTTCTACATCGGCGGCCGCTACCAGAAGCTCGGCGACAAGACCGTGATGGTCGGCCAGATGTTCGTGCAGTCGCGCACCCCGGCCCGGATCACGCAGCCCTACCCGGTGGTGATGGTGCACGGCCTCGCCCAGACCGGCGTGAACTACCTCGCCACCGCGGACGGCCGCCCCGGCTGGGTGCAGCGCTTCGTCGAGAAGGGCTACCAGGTCTACGTGGTCGATCAGGTCGGGCGCGGGCGCTCGGGCACCAACCCGGAGGTCTACGGCCCCTACGACCGGCTCGGGACCCGCAGCCTGGAGCGCACCCACACGGCCCCGGAGGTCTACGACCTCTACCCGCAGGCCAAGCTCCACACCCGCTGGCCGGAGGGGCCCGGCGTGCAGGGCAACGCCGCCTTCGACCAGTTCTTCGCGAGCCAGGTCCCGTTCCTCGCCAACAGCCAGCAGACCGAGGAATGGGTCGACCCCGCGCTGGTGGCGCTCCTCGACAGGATCGGGCCGGCGATCCTGGTCACCCACGGCCAGGCGGCCCTGTTCGGCTGGGCGGCCTCGGACGCGCGGCCGGACCTCGTGAAGGCGCACGTCGCCGTCGAGCCGAACGGCCCGCCCTTCTTCGACGTGCAGTTCCGCGGCGGCAAGGAGTTCTGGGAGAAGACCGGCGACGGGCGCGCCCGCGCCTACGGGCTGACCCGCATGCCGCTGACCTTCGACCCGCCGGTCAAGGCGCCCGAGGACCTGACGGTGGCGCAGCAGGCCAAGGGATCCGAGTCCAGGCCCGACAGGGCGGCGGACGGGCGGATCCGCTGCTGGCTGCAGGGCGAGCCGGTCCGGACCCTGCCGAACCTCGCCAAGGTGCCGGCCGTGGTGGTGACCGCGGAGGCCTCCTTCCACGCCACCTACGACGACTGCACCGTCGCGTTCCTGACCCAGGCCGGCGCCAGGCCGGACGTGGTCCGGCTGGCCGACCAGGGCCTCCACGGCAACGGCCACATGATGATGCTGGAGACGAACAGCGACGCCGTCGCGGACGTCCTGGCCGGCTGGCTCGCGGGCCGCGTGAAGTAGCCCCGCGGGGCCGCCTCCGCCGCGCCACCGATACGTGTCGCTACGGCAACAGCCGTCGCCTTCCGCGCGAAGGCCGCTTGCGGCCGCGCGCGGCTGTCCGTAGTCCGGTGTATAGAAAGATCAAGTATTACAGTAGTTTATCACAATTCTAAACAGCGCGGCTGAGACGTCGGGGGCGAATCCGGCGCGCGCGGCCGGCTGCCCGCAGCGTCGCATCCGGCAAGGGACCATGAGAGCCGTCCACCCCCGCCCCACCCTGCGCGCCCTGCTCGCCGGCGCCTCGCTCGCCGTGCTGGCGCAGGCCGCGCCGAGCCTCGCCCAGGACGCGGCGCCGCGCCGCGGCGGCGCCAACCCGCCGGCCGGCGGCAGCGTGCAGCTCGGGGAGCTGAGCGTCACCGGCCAGGGCGGCGGCCCGGCCTCCGGGGTCCCCGCCGGCGCGCCCGTGCGGGCCGCGGAGAGCCCGACCGGCCCGATCGACGGCTACGTGGCCCGGCGCTCGGCGACCGCGACCAAGACCAACACGCCGCTGATCGAGACCCCGCAATCGATCACCGTCGTGGGCCGGCAGCAGCTCGACACCCAGAACGCCCAGACCCTCACCCAGGCGACCCAGTACGTCGCCGGCACCTACGCGGGCACCTTCGGCGCCGACACGCGCCTCGACTTCTTCCAGCTGCGCGGCTTCGTGGTCAGCGATTACGGCCTCTACCTCAACGGCCTGCAGCTCCTGAACTACGGCTTCGCCTACAGCCGGGTGAACACGTTCGGGCTGGAGCGGATCGAGGTGCTGCGCGGCCCCTCCGCGGTGCTGTTCGGCGCCGGCAATCCCGGCGGCCTGATCAACCAGATCAGCAAGCGCCCGACCGAGACCCCGTTCGGGCTCGTCGAGGTCGGCGGCGGCTCCTTCGACCAGCGCTACGCCGCCTTCGACGTCGGCGGCCCGGCCGACGCCGAGGGGCACTGGTTCACCCGGCTCACCGGCTACGCCCGCAACGGCGGCACCCAGGTCCAGGGGGCGCCGGACGACAGCTACTACATCGCCCCGGCCTTCACCTATAAGCCGGACGGGTCGACCAAGTTCACGGTCCTGTCGAGCTTCCAGCACGACAACACGGCGGTGACGGCGAACTTCCTGCCCTACTACGGCACCGCCCGGCCGACCGTGCTCGGCCTGCGCATCCCGCGCTCGCTCAACGTGGGCGATGCCGGCTTCAACACCTTCCGGCGCGACCAGGCCTTCATCGGCTACGAGTTCGAGCACGTCTTCGACGACACCTGGGCGGTGCGCCAGAACGCCCGCTACGGCTACACGCAGAGCTTCCAGAATTCCTACATCGGCCAGCTCGGCTACACCGACCCGCTCCAGACCCAGCTCGGCCGCTACCTGTTCCGGGATTCCGCCAAGATCGCGCAGCTCGACGTCGACACCCAGGCCGAGGCCAAGTTCTCCGACGGCTTCTTCCGCCACGACTTCCTGATGGGCGTCGAGTACCGGAACTTCCAGATCCACGACAACCAGGCCTCGGGCTTCCCCGGGCCCGACCTGAACATCCTCGCGCCGATCTACGGTCCGCAGACGGTCTCGGCCTCGCCCTACCTGATCAACGCCAACTCGTTCCAGCAGGTCGGCCTGTACTTCCAGGACCAGATCAAGCTCACCCCGGAGCTGACCCTGATCCTCGGCGGCCGCCAGGACTTCGTCCAGAACACCGTCTACGACCGCCTGACCCCCGCCAACACCAACGGCCGCAACGACAGCGCCTTCACCTACCGGGCGGCGGCGATCTACAACTTCGACTTCGGCCTCGCGCCCTACATCATGTACGCGACCTCGTTCCAGCCCCAGATCGGCGTGGACATCAACAACCGCACCTTCAGGCCCGATACCGGCGATCAGGTCGAGGGCGGCGTCAAGTTCGAGCCGCCGGGCCAGGGCTACTTCCTGACGCTGGCGGGCTTCGACATCCACCGCAACAACGTGCTCACCCCCAACCCGGTGAACACGATCTTCCAGACCCAGGTCGGCGCGGTGCGCTCCACCGGCTTCGAGGCGCAGCTCGTCGCCAACATCGCCGACGGCCTCAACCTCGTGGCGTCCTTCACCAAGTTCGACTTCACCACCATCCGGGACGCCGATCCGGTGCGGGTCGGCAAGACGCCGGTCAACATCCCGCAGACCCTGGCCTCGCTGTTCGCCGACTACACCATCCCGCTCGGGCCGTGGCGCGGCTTCGGCTTCGGCGGCGGCGTGCGCTACGTCGGCAGCTCGTTCGCGGATGTCGGCAACACCCTGCGGGTGCCCGACTACGTGCTGTTCGACGCGCAGGTGCACTACGATTACGAGAACTGGCGCTTCCAGGTGAACGCCTCGAACCTCGCCGACCGGCGCTACGTCGCCTCCTGCCAGTCGAACGTGTCGTGCTTCTACGGCGACGCCCGGCGGGTGCTGGCGAAGGTCAGCTACAAGTGGTGAGGCGGCTCGGGCGGTCCCCGTCGTGACCGCCCGGTCGTCGTGATCCGCTGCGCCCGGATCAGCCGTTCGCCGCCTCCGCCCCGGTGATCGGCTGCGGCCCGGAGAGCCGGGTCGGCAGGGCGTCGATCCGCAGGGACCGGCGCAGCGCCCGCGAGAACGCGTCGACCGCCACCGTCATCAGGGCGGTGGCGGCGATCAGCACCGCGGCCACGTCGAGGCGCAGCTCCGAGATCGCGGCGTCCACGTAGAAGCCGAGCGTCGTGACTCCCAGGATCCCGAAGATCGCGCTCTCCCGCAGGATCAGCTCCCAGCGGTAGAGCAGGTAGGCCAGGAACTGCCCGTAGAGCCGCGGCACGGTCTCGTAGGCGTAGAGGTCGAGGCCCCGCGGCGCGTCCGCCCGGTAGGGGATCGCGTCGGCGTGCCGGCCCATCAGGTAGGCGACGATGCCGGCATTGTGCAGCGCCAGCGCCAGGATCGCCGGCAGCATCGAGGGGCCGAGCAGCTGCAGGCCCACATAGGCCAGCATGTAGTCCGGCGTGGAGCGCACCACCACGAGGAGCGCCCGCCCCAGCGGCTGCCCGACCGGGCCTGCGAAGCGCCGCGCGGTCAGCGGGAACAGGACTAGGGCTCCGAGGGCGGTGGCGGCCAGGGCGACCTGCGCCAGGACCAGGGTCTGGGCGGTGCCGGGCAGGACCTGCTCGGTCAGGATCGGGCGCAGCCACGACCAGAGCCGCGCCCAGGTCTCGGGCTCGGCGAGCGACGCGCCCCGGAGCGGGGCCGGTACGACGTCGTGGCCGAGGAAGCGGGCGAGGCTCGGGCCAACCGCTGCGCTGCCGACCGTCGCCGGCAGCGCCAGCGCGGACCCGACGAGCAGGACGGGCAGGGTCCGGGCGCGCACCCAGAGCCGCCGCGTGCCGATCAGCGCGTAGAAGATCAGGAGCAGCGCCCCCGCCTCGGCGTAGCGGCCCTGGCGGAAGGCGGATTCGAAGGCGAAGCCCATGGTCGGCAGCCCGATGAAGCCGAGCACGAGGCTGGAGCGCAGGCCGCATTCCAGGCGATAGAGGGTGTAGTCGCGCATCCGCCCGGCCACCTCGGGCAGGCGCGCGTACAGGAAGGCCGAGACCGCGCCGGTGCCCGCGGGCAGGACCCGGAGCGCCGCGAGGTCGGCCTCCTCGATCAGCTCGGCGTAGACCTTGGCGCAGATGCCCGCGTAGGGCAGCGCGATGGCGAGTACGCCGGTGGTCGCCGACAGGCCGAAGACCTGCATCAGCAGCAGCGCCCAGAACAGCTCGTGGACGGCGCGCAGGCCCGCGCAGGCGAGCCGGACGGCGCGCGAGCGGCCGAAGGGGACGGCGAGCAGCAGCCCCGCTCCGGCCCCGAGCCCGACGCCCAGCATCGCGAAAGCCACGGTGTAGACGACGCTCCAGCCCTCCACGGCGGGGAAGTCGGGCCGGATCAGGCCGCCGAGGAGCCGGGCGAGGTCGGCGAAGGGGTGGAGCGTCGTGACCTGCAGGTCGGCCACCAGCAGGCCTGCGAGCGCCGCGGCCAGGAACCAGCGGCTCACCGCCCCGTAGCCCGGCCGCGGCAGGCGCGCGGCCTTGAACGCGGGCTTGCGCGCGGCCTTGCGCGCGGCCTTGCGCGCGGCCTTGCGCGCGACTGCGCGCATCAGGCGGCCCCGTAGAACGGGCTGAGCCGCGCCGGGTCGAGGCCGGCCGAGGGCGCGTCGAGGACGATCCGGCCGGCCTCCAGCACCACGATCCGGTCGGTGTGGGCGAGCGCCAGGGCCACGTCGTGGAGCGCCAGGATCAGGGTCTCGTGGCCGCGGGCCAGCTCGGCGAGGATCCGGCCGCCCTGCCGGCGGTCCAGAGCCGAGACCGGCTCGTCCCCGACCAGGATCGGCCGGCCGTTGTAGAGGGCGCGGGCCACCGAGACGCGCTGCTGCTGGCCGCCGGAGAGTGCCCCGGCCCGGGCCCAGAGCCGGTCCGCGAGCCCGACCCGGTCGAGGACCGCCTCCACGGCGGCGACGTCGGCCCGCGCCGGCCGGACCAGAGTGCGCAGGTTGTGCAGGGTCGAGCGCCGGTCGAGGCGGCCCATGTAGACGTTGTGGAACACCGAGAGCGGCCGCACCAGGGCGGCGGCCTGGGGCACCAGCGCCACCCGATCGGGCGCCTGCCCGTGGATCAGGCCGATCAGGGTCGACTTGCCGGCGCCCGAGCGCCCCATGAGCGCGACCCGCTCGCCCGCCCGCACGGTCAGGTCGAGGCCCGACAGGACCGGGCGCCCGTCATAGGCCGCGGAGGCGTTCGCGAGGACGATGGCCGCGCCGCGCGACACCCGTGTCAGTCCAGGAGTCCGGTGGAGCGTCCGACCGCGACGAGGGGCTCGTAGGCCGCGTCGGTCACGGGGATGAATCGCGAGCGCCCGAACGGCTCCAGGATCGCCGGATCCGTGATGCCGGTCAGCGCGGCGCGCAGCCTGTCGGTGAAGCCCGCGCCGTAGGTCTGCTCCACGTCGCCCCGGACGGTCCACTGGTAGTCGGGGAAGGTCGGGCTCTCCCAGATCACCGAGACCGCCTGTCGGTCGACCTTGCCGGCCTTCGTGTCGAGGTCCCAGACCGAGTAGTCGACGGCGCCGACCGCGAAGGCGCCGGACTGGACCAGCTGGATCGTGCGGGTGTGGTCGCCCGAGAAGCCCACCCGGGCGAAGACCTGCTCGGGGGTCTTCCCCGGGAAGGCCTGCCGGATGAAGTACTCGGGCATCAGCCGCCCGGAGGTCGAGGCGCGGGCGCCGAACGTGAAGGTCTTGTCCCGGATGTCCTTCGGGAAATCCTTCTCCGGCTTCAGCCCGGCGGCGGCGTTGGCGATGATGTAGGTCTTGAACGCCGCGTCCTCGGCGCCCTGCGCGATCGCCTGCGAGCCCGGCACGGCCCTGCGCGCCTGGACGCCGGTGAAGCCGCCGAACCACGCGAGCTGCACCTGCCCGTTGGTGAAGGCGGTGACCGCTGCCGGGTAGCTCTTCACCGGGATGTAGCGCACCGGCACGCCGAGCCTGGCCTCGAGATAGGCGGCGACCTTGCCGAAGCGCTCGACCAGCCGGCTCTCGTCCTGGTCGGGAATGCCGGTGAAGACGAGGGGCGGGAGCGCCTTCGCGGCCGGCTTCTCCTGCGCCTGCGCCTGTGCCGGCGCGGCCAGGACCGCCAATGCCCCCAGGACGAGCCGTCCCAACCGTCCTGATCTCACCCTCGATCCCGACCTCGATCCCGGCCTCGATCCCAGCATCGCTTCCTCGTTACACCGCGCCCACGCACGGTGGGCTCACATCCCGGCGGGCGTAGCAGAAGTTGCCGCGGCCGCCAGCCTCACGGCGCTGCGAGCCCGCCCGCGGCAGCGGACACCGCAGCTAGGCCTGCGCTCCGCGCGGGCCGGCTCGCCTCAGGGACCCGGCGCCACCGCGATCGCCGACAGCGTGAGGTGCTCCGGCAGGGCGGCGTCCGGCACCGGGACGGCCCGGATCCCGGCCGGGAGGACGCCGCCGAGCAGATCCAGGAAATCCCCCGAGGCGGCGAGCTCGATCTCGGCCGCCTTGGCCCGGGTCTCGATCCGCGCCAGGGCGTTCATCGCCGGGCCCAGCACCGTGTACTCGGCCCGCACCCCGTCGTCGAAGACCCCGACCAGGAGGTCGCCCGCGTGCAGGGCGACGACCACCCGCAGGGGGAACAGCCCCTCCCGGGTGCGGGCCGCGTTGAGCGCGGCGATCCGGTCGTGGATCGACAGGGCGCAGGCGAGCGCCGCGCGCGCCTGGGCGTCGGGGTGTCCGACGACGAACTGCACCAGCACCGCGTCGCCGATGTACTTGTCGACGAGGCCGCCCTGCTCCGCCACCGCCGCCTGGGCGGCCGCCCGGACCGCCAGCAGGGCCGTCACCATGGCCTCGGGCGGGTGCTCCCGGGAGAGCCGCGAGAAGCCGCGGATGTCGAGGATCATCAGGCAGGCGTGGCGCCGGTGGATGCCGAGGCCGGAATCGCCGTCCTCGGCGGCGAGGTCGAGGGCGACCGTGTCGGGCACGAAGCGGGCGAGCTGGGAGCGCTCGTGCTCCATGCGCAGGGCCCGCGCCACCGCGGCGCGCAGGCGGATCATGCCGTCGACCACCAGGAGGCCCGCCACCATGAAGGTGGCGAGCCCGGTGACCTGCGCGGTCGGGAAGGTGTCGGCGTTCGGGAACAGGTCCGGATGGACCAGGCCGACCAGGAAGGCCGCGCTCCAGCAGACGGTGACGAGCCCGCAGAACAGCAGGGTCTGCGCCACCCGCATGCTCAGGCCGGTCTGGAGCAGGAGCAGGAAGGCGGGCAGGCGGCTCACCGCGTCGGCGCCGAGCCCCGCCCCGCCGCCGGCCAGCATGTGCTCGATGATCACGTAGACGGCGAGCCCGGCATTGAGCCCGGTGCCGGCCCAGCTGTAGGCGTTGGCCGCGGGGCCGCCGCCCCGCTCCCGCAGCCCGAACCAGACCGTGCCGAGCCCGTACAGGCCGAGGATGAGCCAGTGGCTCAGGGCGTGCAGCGAGCCGTCATAGGCCTGGGCCGCCATCAGCAGCACCAGCACGATCACCACCCGCAGGCCGAGCAGGCGCAGGCCGCCGCCGGCCTGCATGGCCCGCAGCACCGCCTCGTCGTCCGATCCGGGATCCGCCCGGCGCTCGGCCGGAGCCCGCGCGGGCCCCAGCGCGGAGAGCGTCGGGTTGCCGGCGCTGCCCGAGGCCATCAGCCGCCCCGGCCGAGGCGCCGGGCCGCCGCGAAGCGGTTGAGGAAGCGCGGCTCCTTCTCGGGGGCGATCCGGATCGCGAGGTGCAGGGTGCCGTCGGCCTCCGAGCGGCGGTCGAGGATCTCGGCGTTCTCGTAGAGCCAGTTCAGCGCCGCCCCGTCCTCCGGCGGCAGCGCCACCGCGAAGCTCGCGCGGTTGCGCCCGACCCGCGCCTCGATCCGGCTGGTGAGGGCGGCGAGCCCCTCCCCGGTCAGGGCCGAGACCAGGACCGGCGCGGCGCTGTCCCGGTCGTTGCGGGCCCTGGCCTGGCCGCTGAGGTTCAGGAGGCGGGTGCGCTCGTCGTCGTCGAGGAGGTCGGCCTTGTTCCAGACCTCGATGATCCGGTCGGCGCTGGTCTCGATGCCGAGTTCGCGCAGCACCGCCCCGACATCCTCGGCCTGGGCCTCGGAATCGACGTGGGAGACGTCGCGCACGTGCAGCAGCACGTCGGCCTCGATGGCGTCCTCGAGCGTCGCCCGGAAGGCCGCGATCAGCGGCGTCGGCAGGTCGGAGATGAAGCCCACCGTGTCGGACAGGATCACGGTCTCGCCGTGGGGCAGCTTGGTCGCCCGGGCGGTCGGATCGAGGGTGGCGAACAGCATGTCCTTGGCGGTGACCTCGGCCCGGGTCAGGGCGTTGAACAGGCTCGACTTGCCGGCGTTCGTGTAGCCCACCAGCGCCACGATCGGGTACGGCACCCGCGCCCGGCTCTGCCGGTGCAGGCCGCGGGTGCGCACCACCGCGTCGAGGTCGCGCTCGATCCGGGTCATGCGCTCCTGGATCATGCGCCGGTCGGCCTCGATCTGGGTCTCGCCGGGGCCGCCCAGGAAGCCGAAGCCGCCGCGCTGGCGCTCCAGGTGGGTCCAGGAGCGCACGAGCCGGGACTTCTGGTAGGCGAGGTGGGCGTGCTCGACCTGCAGCGTGCCCTCCCGGGTCGAGGCGCGGCGCCCGAAGATCTCCAGGATCAGGCCGGTGCGGTCGATGACCTTGGCGCCCCAGGCCTTCTCGAGGTTGCGCTGCTGCACCGGCGACAGGGCGCAGTCCATCACGACGAGGCCGATCTCGCGGGCGCGGATCAGGCCGGCGATCTCCTCGACCCGGCCCTTGCCGAGATAGGTGGAGGGCCGGATCCGCGGCAGGCTGATCGCGAGGCTCTCGACCACGTCGAGCTCGATCGCGGCGGCCAGCCCGGTCGCCTCGTCGAGGCGGGCCTCCACGGAGCGCGACGGCGCGGCCGGTCCGGGGCCGGCCCCCGCCGCGCCGCGCGCGAGGTAGGGGCCGATCACCAGGGTGTGGGTCGCCGCGGCGATCTCGCCCTCGGGGGCGGCCTGCGCCTGGAGGCGGGCTTCGCCGGACGTCAGCGTTTCGGTCATACGGCCTTTGGCACCGCCGGGACGCCGGCGGCTTCGTTCGAGAACTCGGACTCGACAGAATGGGGATGCGGGCGCGCCGGGCCAAGGCTCGGAGCCGGAAACGCGGCGGATATCCGCAGCCGCGCCGCAGCCGCGCCGTCTTCCCGAGGGCCGCGCGGCGGGGCCCGGGATCCGGACCCGCCGCCGTGCCGGCTCCGGGAACCCGTCGCGTTCGCGGATCCCGGGCTCGCCTGCGGCGCCCCGGAATGACGGCGCGAGAGGCCCGGGCCGGACGCGCGAGTCTACGCCCGGGCGACGGTCATCCGACGCAGCGGCCCCGCCCTCGTCCTGCCGCCGGCCCTCACGCCTTCTCGGCGGTCTCGTCCGGCTCGAACAGCTGCACCGGGTGGCCCGGCATGATCGTGGAGATCGCGTGCTTGTAGACCAGCTGGGAATGGCCATCCCGGCGCAGCAGCACGCAGAAATTGTCGAACCACGTCACCACGCCCTGGAGCTTGACGCCGTTGACGAGGAAGATCGTCAGCGGGATCTTGTTCTTGCGGACATGGTTGAGAAAGGTGTCCTGAAGGTTCTGTGCGCGTTCGCCCGCCATCTTCTTGGCCTTCTTGTTGTCCCGGCTCACTCGGCCCGGATGGGTATGCCGCGGGCCGGATCGTCCGATCATCCGGTCCGGCGTCGTGTATACAAGCACCATGACGACGTGAAAGCGTGGGCGCAAGCAACCCCCGTTCCAGCCGATCCGTGACGGATCGGCCCCGCCCTCAACGCGCGCCCCGGCGCCGCGGCCTCACGGGCCGATGCCGAGGGACTTCAACTTGCGGTGCAGGGCCGAGCGCTCCATGCCGATGAACTCGGCGGTGCGCGAGATGTTGCCCGAGAACCGGGCGATCTGCGCCACGAGGTACTCGCGCTCGAAGATCTCGCGGGCCTCGCGCAGCGCGAGGCTCATCAGCTTCTCGCCGCCCGCGCCCCCCGGCGTCGTCGGCACCAGGGCGCCGATCTCGGAGGGCAGCATCTCGGAGGTGACCTCCTGCTCCGGGTCGGCCTGCGTGAGGATCATCAGCCGCTCGACGTTGTTCTTGAGCTGGCGGACGTTCCCCGGCCAGTTGTGCGACTGCAGCACCGCCATCGCGTCCTCGGCGATCCGGCGCTTGGGCAGGCCGGTCTGGGACGAGATGTTGTCCATGAAGAACTGGATCAGCTCGGGCACGTCCTCCCGGCGCTCCGACAGGGCCGGCACCCGGATCGGCACCACCGAGAGGCGGTGGAACAGGTCCTCGCGGAAGCGGCCGGCGGCGATCTCCTCCTGAAGGTCCCGGGAGGACGAGGAGATGATGCGCACGTCCACGTGCACCCGCGTCGTGCCGCCGACCCGCTGGAAGTTCTGGTCGACGAGGACGCGCAGGATCCGGTTCTGGGTCTCGCGCGGCATGTCGGCGACCTCGTCGAGGTAGAGGGTGCCGCCGTGGGCCTCCTCCAGGGCGCCGACGCGCCGGCCGCTCTCGCCCTCGACCCCGAACAGCTCGGCCTCCATGGTCTCGGGCAGGATGGCGGCGGCGTTCAGGAGCACGAACGGGCCGTTCGCGCGGGCCGAGGCCTTGTGCAGGCTGCGCGCCGCGAGCTCCTTGCCGGAGCCCAGCGCCCCGGTGATCATCACCCGGGCGTTGGTCGGCGCCACCCGGTCGAGGGTCTGGCGCAGCTGGTTGATGGCGAGCGAGGTGCCGACGATGCGGTTGGTCGCGCCCGAGCGCGCCGTCAGGTCGCGGACCTCGCGCCGGAGCCGGGAGGCCTCCAGCGCCCGCTCGGCCACCAGGATCAGCCGGTCGGCCTTGAACGGCTTCTCGATGAAGTCGTAGGCGCCCGCCTTGATGGCCGAGACCGCGGTCTCGATGTTGCCGTGGCCCGAGATCATCACCACCGGCAGGTCCGGGTTGGCGGCCTTGATCAGGTCGAGCACCTGCAGGCCGTCGAGCCGGGAGCCCTGCAGCCAGATGTCGAGGAAGACGAGGTGCGGCCGGCGCGCCTCGATGGCGGCGAGCGCCTCGTCCGAGCCGCCGGCCGTGCGGCAGCGGTGGCCCTCGTCGTCCAGGATCCCGGCGACGAGGTCGCGGATGTCGGCCTCGTCGTCGACGATCAGGATATCGGCGCTCATGCGTGCATCTCCGCGATCCGGGGGGCCGTCGGCGCGGCGCCCTTCTCCTCTGTCGTGACGGGACTGGTCTGAGGACCGATCTCAGGGGCCGCCGCCGGTTCGGGCCCGTGCTCGCGCGGGACCCGCATCCGGACCTGGCCGCCGCGGCCGGCGGGATTGTCGTTCAGCTCGATCCCGCCGCCGTGCTCCTCCAGCACCTTGCTGACGATAGCAAGCCCCAGTCCGGTGCCACCCTCGCGGGTGGTCATGTAGGGCTCGAGCAGGCGCTGGCGCCCCTCGGCCGGAAATCCCTTGCCGTTGTCGGTGACGGCGATCACCGCGAACCCGTCCTCGACGGCGAGGCTCAAGGAGATCTTGCCCTTGCCGAGCTCGGCCTCCGGCACCTCGGCCACCGCCTCGACGGCGTTCTTGAGGATGTTGGTGATCACCTGGCTGAGCAGCCTGATGTCGAAGGCCGCCACGATCTTTTCGGACCCACCGGCGCCGCCCTCCGCCGCGCCCGTCTGGGCCGAGAACGCGAAGTCGATGTCCGGGTGCGCCACGCGCATCATGAACAGGTTCTGCTTGGCGATCTCGGTGAGGTCGTTCGGCGCGATGGCCGGCTTCGGCATCCGCGCGAAGGCCGAGAACTCGTCGACCATGCGCTTGATCTCGTCCACCTGCCGGACGATCGTGGCGGTGCACTGGTCGAACACCTCCTTGTCGGCGGTGATGACCTTCCCGTACTTGCGCCGGATCCGCTCGGCGGAGAGCTGGATCGGGGTCAGCGGGTTCTTGATCTCGTGGGCGATGCGGCGCGCCACGTCGCCCCAGGCGGAGCTGCGCTGCGCCTGGACGAGGTCGGTGATGTCGTCGAGCGTCACCACCGAGCCGCGGGAGGCCCCCTGCGCCTGCTCGCTCGTGACCCGCACCGTGATGGTGCGCTCGCCCCGGGACCGGGTGAGCTGGACCTGCTGCTGCTGCAGGCTGCGCGGGCGCGCCTCGCTCTCGGCCAGCACCGGCGCGAGCTCCGGCACCGCGCGGGCCAGCGGCTGGCCGACGAGCGCGTCGCTCGCGAGGTCGACCATCCGCTCGGCGGCCGGGTTGGCGATGGTGACGAAGCCCGCCGCGTCGAGGCCGATCACCCCGGGCGAGACCCCCGACAGCACGGCCTCGGTGAAGCGGCGGCGGGTGTCGATCAGGTCGCTCGCGGCGATCAGGCCGGCGTGCTGGCGGCGCAGCTCCTGGGTCATCTTGTTGAAGCTCTCGCCGAGATGGGCGAGGTCGCCGCTGGTCTTCTTGGTCGGCACCTGGGCGTAGAAGTTGCCCGACGCCACCTGGTCGGCGGCGTTGATCAGCCGCCGGATCGGCGCCACGAACCGGTTGGCGAAGTTCATCCCGAACCAGACGGCCGAGAGCAGCGCGATCAGGGCGATCAGCAGGAACACCGACGCGAAGGTGATCTGGATCGAGCGGCGCAGCGAGTCGTAGGTGAGGTACTCGGCCGCCGCCGCCCGGGAGACGCCGGGGAACTCGATGGCGAGCTGGCTCACCTCCCGCTGCACCATCAGCACGGCGTCGTCGTAGGCCGGCATGCGCAGCAGCGCGGCGAAGACCCGGCCCTCGGTGGGCAGGAGGCAGATCGGGTCGGCGGAGTTGGCCGCGTCCTCGAAGGCCGCCGCTGAGGGCAGCCGGTTCGTCTTCAGGACGTCGATCTTGGCCCGGGCCACCACCTCGGTCGGCCCGCGCATGATCTGCGCCACCGGCAGGCCGAGATTGGTCGCCCGGGTGGTCAGGAAGGTCTGGAACCAGTCCCGGTTCACGTCGAAGTTCGGCCGGGCCCGGGTCAGGTCGTCGGCGAGGATGCGGATTTCGCGGGCGAGGCTCTGGCACTGGTTCTCCTGGTAGGCGTCGGCCACCTCCACGGATTTCAGCACCACGTCGCGGACCCGGTCGGTGAAGCCGAGCGACAGGCCCCGGTCGATCGTCACCGAGGCGACCACGGCGAGCAGGATCGTCGGCAGGATCGCGATCAGCGAGAACAGGCCGACGATGCGGGTGTGCAGCCGCGCCACCGCGGCGTTGGCCTTGCGGGCGTGCAGGAAGACCCGCGCCTCCCAGGCGATGATGACCGCGAGGCCGAGCACCAGGGCTGCGTTGATGGCGAGCAGCGTCACGCCGTAGGCCGGCGTCGGCGTCACCCGGATCACCCCGGCCAGGATCAGGAAGGTCGCGAGCGCCGAGACCAGGGCGGTGACCACCATGGCGGCGCCGATCCAGCCGGGACCGCGCGGGCCCGGCCGCAGCGATTCCGCCAGGGGCGTGCCGGACGGCTGGGCCGCGTCGGCACCCGCGGGCGTGCCCGCGTCCTGCTGGTCCGCGGTCTCGCCCGTCCCGTCGGCACCCCTCTCGGGGACCGGCGCGGGGCCTTCCTCTGTCCGTGAGCGTCTCAGGAACGGCATGACTGGTGCAAGGCCACAACAGTGTGGCGGAATTAATACGAATCCGGGCGCCCGGGCGGCGGATCGGCGGCGCGATCCGCCGCAGGCGGCCGGCCTTGACCCCGCCCCGCCCCGCCCGTACCCCCGGCCGTGGAGGCGAACGGGGTCTGGTGGCCCTCCTGGTCTTCAAAACCAGCGGTACGCCAACAGCGTACGGTGGGTTCGATTCCCATCCGCTTCCGCCACTCTTCGCGCAGTCGCGATCGGCAGATCAGTGTTCGCCGATATCCAGGCGACACGTGCGATAAAATTCGCAATACTGCTGCATCGGAACTGTGGAGGTGCCGGCTCGTTTCCCGCGGTCGATCCCGCACGGGTGCCCTCGTGAAGAACCGGTCCGCCACCATCGTCCCGTCCCCGCCGGCCTCGGCCGGCCGTGCGCGCTGAGGCCGGCCATGCTGGACAGACTCGTCACGTTCCTCCCGCCCGGCGCCCGCGAGGCGCTGCGGACCCTCGCGGCGCGCCGGCCTGTGCGACGGCCCGCGCTTCGGCCGGGCACCGAGGCCGCGATCCTGCCGGGCCTCGACACCCGGCCCGCCCCGATGGCGCCCTTGCACCCGCCCGCCGCCATCAACGACAATCCCCTCCAGGCCCTCCACGACGCCGTCGAGCGGGATCTGCGCGCCAGCGGCCACCTGCGCTGAGCCCGGGCCGAGGGCCCGTCCGTCACCGCTCCGTCACCGCTTGGCCGGCGCGGGGGCCTCGGGGATCGTCCCGGGCGCGATCCAGTGGCAGGCCGTCGTGCCGCGCACGCCGGCGCAGTCGTAGCTCTGGCCGCCCAGCGTCACCTTGTCGACGATGCCGGTGAGCTCCGTGCGCGCCAGCGCCGCGCAGCCGAGATGGTCCGCCTTGGGATCGGCCAGGTGCGCCGCGGCGGACGCCGCGCCGTCGCGCATCAGCATGCGGTAATTGGCCAGCGACGGGCAGCCGATCACCGGCGGCCCGGCCCGTCGGTCCGGGGCGCTCCTGTCGGCGCGCGCGCGGGGCGCCTGCTGCGCCTGAACCGGCGCGGCGCCGAGGCCGAGGGCCAGCGCGACGAGGACGGCGTCGGAGAGAGGGCGGCGTGTCATGGGCCGCTCGTAGCACGGCGCATCCGGGGTTGCGCATCCGCCGCGGCGCCGCGCCCGGCCGCCGCGCAGGCCTGCGGCGGGCTCAGGGCTCGCCTGCGGATGTTCAGGCTTGACCGCGGGCCCGCCATTTGCGAGCGCCGCCGAGGAACGGAGGACGGGCCATGACGACGGCAATCGACAGCGACCAGAAGCTGCACTTGGTCTTCGGCGGTGAATTGCAGGATCTCGACGGGGTCCGGTTCCGGGACATCCGGAACCTCGACATCGTCGGCATCTTCCCGGACTACGCCTCCGCCCAGGCCGCGTGGCGGGCCAAGGCCCAGGCCACCGTCGACAGCGCGCAGACGCGCTACTTCGTGGTGCACCTGCACCGGCTGCTGGAGCCGCCGGCCCCCTGAGGGGACCGCGCGCGCGGCCCCGGCCCGGCTCCGGGTCCGCCGCGGGCACCCGCGGTGCGTGCGCCGTGAGTGCGGGGCGGCCGTGAAGGCATTGTGACACTTCCTGCCCGCTGCTAAGAGCCTCGCCCGTCATCGGATCGTTCCGGCTCCTCGGGAGACCGGTCTGAACAAGAGCGGCGGGAGGTCCGGCCGCCAGCGAGCGGTCGCCCATGAAATCCTCGATCAAGATCATCGCCGGGAATGCCAGCCGGCCCCTGGCCGAGGCGATCGCGGCCTATCTCGAATTGCCGCTCGCCAAGTGCATGGTCCGGCGCTTCGCCGACATGGAGATCTTCGTCGAGCTCCAGGAGAACGTGCGCGGCGAGGACGTGTTCATCGTCCAGTCGACCTCGTTCCCGGCGAACGACCACCTGATGGAGCTGCTGATCATGATCGACGCCGCGCGCCGGTCCTCGGCCCGGCGCATCACGGCGGTGATCCCGTATTTCGGCTACGCGCGGCAGGACCGGCGCACCTCCGGCCGCACCCCGATCTCGGCCAAGCTGGTGGCGAACCTCATCACCGAGGCCGGCGCCGACCGCGTCCTGACCCTCGACCTCCACGCCGGCCAGATCCAGGGCTTCTTCGACATCCCCACCGACAACCTGTTCGCCGCCCCCGTGATGGTGCGCGACATCAAGGAGCGGCTGCCGAGCGCCGACCGGATGGTGGTGTCGCCGGACGTGGGCGGCGTGGTCCGGGCCCGCGCCATCGCCAAGCGGATCGACTGCCCGCTGGCCATCGTCGACAAGCGCCGCGAGCGCCCGGGCGAGTCCGAGGTGATGAACATCATCGGCGAGGTCGAGGGCCGCTCCTGCATCCTCGTCGACGACATCGTCGATTCGGGCGGCACCCTGGTCAACGCCGCCGAGGCCCTGCTCAACGCCGGCGCCAAGGACGTCTCGGCCTACATCACGCACGGCGTCTTGTCGGGGGGCGCGGTCTCCCGCATCGCCGCCTCGCGGATGAAGGAACTGGTGATCACCGACTCGATCCAGCCGACGCAGGCCGTCAAGCTCGCCCGCAACATCCGGGTGGCGACGATCGCGCCGCTGCTCGGCGAGGCGATCGGCCGGACCGCGACCGAGTCCAGCGTGTCCAGCCTGTTCGACTGACGGCGCCTCCCGGCCGATCCCGGGGGCGCCCCGCCCCTACCGGCCCTGCACCCAGCCGCCCCGGTCGCCGAACTCCGTTCCCGGCGCGGTGAGCACCAGGACCGTGCGGCCCGGCAGCGGCACGGCGCCCCCGGCCGCGATCGCCGGCGCGCCGGGCGCGCGGGCGCCCGCGGGCTCGCCCGTGTCGAAGACCGGCGTCCACGGGCCGCCGATCACCGGGGCGAGGCGGAAGCCGACGGCCTCCGCCCCGGCATTGAACAGCATCAGCAGGCGGTCGCCCGGATCGCCGTCGTTGCCGATCTGCATGCCGAACACCTGGAGCCCGTCGTCGGACCAGTGCCGGACCTCCATCTCGATGCCCTCGGGGGAGAGCCAGTGCACGTCGCGCAGCGGCTCGTCGGGGTCGATCAGCGCGCCCGTGAAGAAGCGTCGCCGCCGCAGGGCCGGTTGAGCCCGGCGCAGGGCCAGCAGGTTGGCGACGAAGTCCGTGAGGGCGGGGTCCGGATCGACGCTCCAGTCCATCCAGCTCGTCGGGTTGTCCTGGGCGTAGGCGTTGTTGTTGCCGCCCTGGCTGCGGGAGCGCTCGTCGCCCATGAGCAGCATCGGGACGCCCTGGGCCAGCATCACGGTCGCCAGCATGTTGCGCTTCTGCCGGGCGCGCAGGGCGAGGATCGCCGCGTCGTCGGTGTCGCCCTCGACGCCGTAGTTGCGGCTGACGTTGTGGTTATGGCCGTCGCGGTTGTCCTCGCCGTTGGCCTCGTTGTGCTTCGCCTCGTACGCCACCGTGTCGGCGAGCGTGTAGCCGTCGTGGCTGGCGATGAAGTTGACGCTGGCCAGCGGCGAGCGCCGGGACGGGGCGAACACCTCGCGCGAGCCGGTCAGCCCCTGCGTGACCTTGGCGAGGGTGGCGGAATCGCCCTTCCAGAAGCCCCGTGTGGCGTCGCGGAACTTGTCGTTCCACTCGCTCCAGCCGCGCGGGTAGCCGCCGAGCTGGTAGCCGCCCTCCCCGATGTCCCAGGGCTCGGCCACCATCTTGACCCGGGCCAGGACCGGATCCTGCGCCACCGCCTGGAAGAAGGCCGCCTGCGGGGTGAAGGCGAACGGGGCGCGCCCGAGGCTCGAGGCGAGGTCGAAGCGGAAGCCCGCGATGCCGTAGGCGGTGACCCAGTGGCGCAGGGAATCGAGCACCAGCTGCATCACCCGCGGGTGGCTCGCGTCGAAGGTGTTGCCGCAGCCGGTGCAATCGCGATTGCGGCGCGGATCGGCGGGATCCAGCTTGTAGTAGCTGGCATTGTCGATGCCGCGGAACGACAGGGTCGGGCCGGTGTGGTCGCCCTCGGCGGTGTGGTTGTAGACCACGTCGAGCCAGGTCTCGATCCCGGCGGCGTTCAGCTCCCGGATCGCCGCCTTCAGGCCGCCGAGGCCGCCCTCCCCCAGGTAGCGCGGGTCCGGGGCGAAGTAGCCCAGGGGCTGATACCCCCAGAAATTGACCAGCCCCTTCTCGACTAGGAAGCGGTCATCCGCGAAGGCCTGGATCGGCAGCAGTTCCAGGGCGGTGACGCCGAGCTTGACGAGATGCGCGATGATCGCCGGGTGGGCGAGCGCCCCGTAGGTGCCGCGCTCCGCCTCGGGGATGTCGGGATGTGTGCGGGTCAGCGCCTTGACGTGCGCCTCGTACACCACCGTCTCGGCGAGCGGCCGGCGCACCGGATTGAGCGCGAGGTCGGGCACCTCCGGGGCGGTGACCACGCATTTCGGCATGTAGACCGCGCTGTCGCGCCGGTCGATCCGGTCCTCGCGCCCGCCCCGGCGATGGCCGTAGAGCGCGTCGTGCCAGCGGATCCGGCCGCGGATCTCCCGCGCGTAGGGGTCGAGGACGAGCTTCGAGGCGTTGAACCGGTGGCCCGCCGCCGGGTCCCAGGGGCCGTGCACCCGGTAGCCGTAGAGCTGGCCCGGCAGCACGCCGCGCAGGTAGCCGTGCCAGACGTCGTCGGTCCGGCAGGGCAGCCGCACCGTGCGGGTCTCGTGCCGCTCCCCCGGCTCGAACAGGCAGATGTCGACCGCGGTGGCGTGCTCGGAGAACAGGGCGAAGTTGACGCCGCGCCCGTCGAAATGGGCGCCGAGCGGTGCCGGCACCCCGTCGTCGACGGCGATCATGCGGGGCGTCCGGTCACACGGAGGGCGGCGGGCGGAAGCAGCGGGCGGCGCCGGCTATTCGGCGGCCGCCGCGGCGGTGGGCGGCTCGCGCTCGATCGTGCGGAAATTCTCGAGCTCCGCCAGGAAGTTGCGCGCCCACCAGTCGACGTCCTCGCGGGTCATGCGCTCGACCATCGGCTTCCAGCGCGCCAGCCGCTCGGCCTTGGGCATGTAGAGCGCGGCCCGGATCGCCTCGGCGACCTCGAACCGGTCGTAGGGGTTGATCAGCAGCGCCTCCGGCAGCTGCCGGGCCGCCCCGGCGAATTTCGACAGGACCAGCACGCCCGGATCGTCCTCGGACTGGGCGACGACGTACTCCTTGGCGACGAGGTTCATGCCGTCGCGCATCGGCGTGACGAGGCCGACCCGCGCGGCCCGGTAGAGGCCGGCCAGCACCGGGCGGGGATAGGCCTTGGTGATGTACTGGATCGGTGTCCAGGCCGGGTCGCCCAGCGAGCCGTTGATCTCGCCGACCTTCTCGTTCACCTCGCGGGCGAGCTGCTCGTATTCCGGCACCTCGCTGCGGGATTTCGGCGTGATCTGGATGTAGGTGACGTTGCCGCGCTGGTCGGGGTTCGAGGCGAAGAAGCTCTCCACCGCCTCCATCCGCTCGGGCACGCCCTTGGAATAGTCGAGCCGGTCGACGCCGATCAGCAGCTTGCGGGTCCGCAGGCCCGCGATGGTCTCGCGCACGACCTTGTTGGCGTTGGCCTTCTCGGCGGCCTCCTTGAAGCCCGCCACGTCGATGCCGATCGGGAAGGCGCGGATCCGGGTCCGGCGGCCGTCGACCATCAGCGAGCCGCCGCCGAGCGGGATCGCCCGCTGGGTGTCGACGAGGTTGCGCTGCAGGTTCTGGACGTCCGCCTCGGTCTGCAGGCCGATCAGGTCATAGTCGACGATGGCGCGCAGGAGCTCGCCGCTCGCCGGCAGCGAGTTGAACACGTCGGCGGCGGGCCAGGGGATGTGGTGGAAGTAGCCGATCGGGTTGTCGAGCCCGAGGCCGCGCAGCTCGGCGGCGAGCGGCAGCAGGTGATAGTCGTGGACCCAGATGATGTCGTCGGGCTCGACCAGCTTGGCCAGCGCCCGGGCGAAGGTCCGGTTCACGCGGCTGTAGCCGGCGTAGTCCGAGCGCGAGAAGGCGCCGAGCCCGAGCCGGTAGTGCATGATCGGCCACAGGGCCCGATTCGCGAAGCCGGCGTAGTATTCCAGGTGGTCCTGCGGCGAGAGGTCGACGACGGCGTACTGGACCCGGCCCCGGTCGATCAGCGTCGGCTCCTCGGACGGCTCGTCCGTGATGGTGCCGCTCCAGCCGAACCACAGACCCTCGTAGGCCGTGAAGGCCTCCTTGACCGCGACGGCGAGGCCGCCCGCCGCCACCGCCTTGCCGCCCTCTTCCGGGACGGCGACGCGGTTCGATACGATCACAAGGCGTGCCACGCGGGTCGACTCCGGATCAGGGGCGCGGGTCGGGTCGAGGATCTCGCCGCGCCTGCATCGGGACATCACTACTATGTCAGAACGCGCGGAGTCCCTGCGCGATCCTTTGTTGGTCGTCCGGCAACCCAAGCGTGAAGCCGGGCGCGGGTCAAGTCGAGGCCCTGCCGTTCCGGGACAGGGCGACCGCTCCGTCCCGACCGGGCGCCCCGTGCGAGCGTTGTGCAAGCGTTGTGCGAGCGTGGCGGTTCTGGCAGACCTTGCCTGAACGGGGACTGAGCGGTGCCGCGCGCCGCCCCGGACCCGGCGCGCGCACCGGAAGGACACACGGAGGCCGGAACCCGCGACAGCCGAGTCGGTTACTCAGCCATCGCGGGGCCCGCGGTCGCCGCGAGCGGCCCCGTCCCCGCGCCGCGAGGAGTGTTTTCGAGATGGCCGGCAACGAGTTACCGCAAGGCACCCCCGTGGACCCGATCGCGGATCCGCACCGCGAGGGGCCGCACGACGCGCCGCACACCGCCGCGGAGGAGCGCGCGCAGTGGCGGGCCCTGCAGGGCGACGTCGAGGGGCTCGCCGACGTGGCGGCCGAGCGCGGGCGCGGCCTGCTCGACGCGGCCCGGCTGCAGGCGCAGAGCTACGTCGAGCAGCGCAAGAGCGATGCCGCGCAGTCGGTCCACGACCTCGCCCAGACGATCCGCAATTCCGGCCGCGACCTCGGCGACAAGCCGAACGTCCGCGCCTTCTTCGACAGCGCCGCCGACGGGCTGGAGCAGCTCGGCTCCTCGATCGAGCGCCGCAGCCTCGGCGAGTTCTACAGCGAGGCCGAGTCCTTCGCCCGGCGCGCGCCGGTCGCCGTGGCGGTGGGGACCTTCGTGGCCGGGCTGATCGCCGCCCGCTTCATCAAGTCCTCCAGCCTGCCGCCGGAGGCGCCGGACGGCGACGCCCGCGACAGCTTCCGGGCCTGACGCCATGACCCACGGCTCCGACCCGCGCCAGGCGGGCCCGTCCACGGGCCCCTCCGCCGGCCCCTCCAGCATCCAGAGCCTGATCGGCGAGGCCCTGCGCGAGACCAACGAGCTCGCCCGCAAGGAGATCGCGCTGTTCCGGGCCGAGATGGCCGGCAACGTCCGCCAGCTCATCGTCGGCCTCGCCTGCATGGTCGGCTCGGCGGTGTTCGCCGTGGTCGCCCTGCTGGTCCTGATCGGCGCCTTCGTGAAGTGGCTCGCCACCATCGTGGGCTCCGAGTGGCTCTCGGCCCTGATCGTCGGCGGCGTGCTGCTGCTCCTCGCCCTCGGGATGGCCCTGTGGGCGCGCAGCGTCCTCTCCCTCTCGACCCTGGCCCCGACGCGCACGACGCGCCAGGTCCGCCAGGATGCCCAGGCCCTGTCGGAGCGCGTGTCCGGATGAGTACGATGAACGACCTTGAGAAGGAGATCGAGGAGAGCCGTGCCCGGCTCGACGACACGATCGACCGCATCCAGGGCCGGCTCTCGGTGCCGAATCTGGTGGACGAGATGCTGGGCAATGCCCGGCGGGTGCCGGCCCTGAACACCACCTACGATTCGGCCCTGGAGGCGGTGCGCCGCAACCCGGTGCCGGTGCTGCTGATCGCGGCGGGCGTCGGCCTGCTGTTCAACCGGATGGCCCGCGACGCCCAGCGCCGCCGCACCGAGGTCTCGGCCGAGCGCGTGCCCACCCTGAACACCGGCGCGGCCCGCGGCTACGACCCCGACCTCCCGACGGTCCGCCCGGCCCGCGATCCGCTGGACACGACCGAGATCTGAGGACCGACCCGTCCGGATCCGGGACGAGACACCTCGCGCGCCCGGGCGGACGACCGGGCGGACCGGCGCCGAAGGCGGGCCGCCGAGACCGACATTTGAGGACAGCGCCATGACCGACAAGCCGGGTATTCCTTCCAGCACCCCCGAGCAGCTCGCCGCCGAGGCGGGAGA
>Ga0207953_10104_pt1 | contig 32568 bp, 37 predicted proteins | sample AntDryMetagUQ313_FD_188091 | JGI IMG/M metagenome (GOLD analysis project Ga0207953, IMG submission 188091) | Polar desert microbial communities from Antarctic Dry Valleys - UQ313 (SPAdes) | ecosystem: Environmental > Terrestrial > Soil > Desert | place: Antarctic Dry Valleys | collected 2008-12-31
TTCCGCCTCACCGAAGCCACCACCGGCAAGGGGGTGAAGCCCTTCAGCTAACCCAAATCAGAAAGCGGGTGGGGAAAAACAACTGGCCGCCACCGGGGAGAACCCGTGGCCACCAGCGGGGAGAACTACTGGCCGCCTACGGGGAGAACTTCGTGGCCATTGACACTCGGCGGAGTACCTCGCGAGAGCAGGGATCAAATCCGACGGCCGGTACCGTCGAACACTCTCCCGAAACTCGCGGTAGGTCGTAGAAAGCTGAATGGTCTGTTTCACATTCCTATTCAACACTCGCTGCTATCTCCGCCCCAGGGCACGGTGTACGGCGCTTGCGACGAGCAGCGATCAGCTCAGGTTCTCAGGGCCGGCCGCCCAGGACGCAGAACGCGATCACCGCGAGGAGCGCGAGAACGACGGCACCGGCGAGGATCGCAGCCGCGCGGTAGGGCTTCTCGGTGCCGGGCGACTTCGTCATGAAACCGGTGGAAGGGGAAGTGCCCGCAGTGCGGCGCTGTGCGCTGGTCCTGTCGTGACTTCGACTCGGCTCGGCTCCATATTGACCGGCGCAACTTTGCTGTCAGTCTTGGTCGCACACCATTCGGCACGCTTAAAGTGAGCAGATGCGCACACACTTCGCCGACAGCCTCGACGACCTCGCTGCCGGTCTCGCCTCGATGTGCGCTCTCACCGTCACAGCAATTGCCGACGCAACAACAGCCTTGCTGGATGTCGACCTTCCCACCGCCGAACGAGTACTCGACGCGAACACCAACCTCGATAAAGCCGCCGCCGACTGGGAACACCAGGCATTCTCACTCCTCGCCCTACAGGCCCCCGTCGCGCATGACCTGAGATTCACCGTCGGCGGCCTGCACATCGCCGCCAGTCTGCAACGCATGGGCGGACTCGCTACCCATGTAGCGAAGATCGCGCGTCTACGCCACCCGACACCGGCGGTCCCACCCGAAGCACGGCCAGTCATCGAGGACATCGGGAAGACAGCGGTAGCCCGGGCCACCGAAACCCAAGTGGTACTCCGCCACCTCGACCATGGACGCGCCGAAAAGCTGGTCGCAGCCGACACCGTCATGGACGAACTACACCGGCGCCTGTTCACCGTCACCCAAGCCCCACAATGGCCACACGGAGTACAAGCAGCAGTCGACGTCACCCTCCTCGGACGGTTCTACGAACGGTTCTGCGACCACACCGTCGACATCGGACGACGCATCATCTTCCTCGAAACCGGACAACTCCCGCCCGACCCGAAACCCTTCTCTGACAACCACACTCGCAGATCACAGTCACAAATCGACCACCCCGGAAACCATGAACCCCAGCTAAAGGCCCGAGGCTCCTTCCTGGCGGCACATTCACCGAAACCAACCGCGATCAGACGCCGGGCCCGTTGTCGCGTTGTTGAAGTTCTGCGTTGATGCGGCACGCTTCGGCGAGTTGGTCTTCGAGAATGATGATCCGGCACGCAGCCTCGAGTGGAGTGCCGGCGGCGACGAGTTCGTGCGCGCGGGCGGCGATACGCAGTTGGTAGCGCGAGTAGCGGCGGTGCCCACCGGCCGAGCGTTGTGGGGTGAGGAGTTTCGCGGCATCGAGGCTGCGAAGGAACCCTTGCCGCACGCCGAGGAGCTCGGCGGCGTGGCCCATGCTGTAGGCGGGATAGTCTTCGTCGTCGAACTTGCCGGACAGGTCGCCGGCGGGTCGCTCTGCCGAGATGGCGGTCTTCTCTCACTGGAATGGACGGGGCCCCCGGCGCGGGGGTGCGCCGGGGGCCGAGACGGGGTCGATTTCACTCACTGAACCAACAACTGCACTCGTTTGAGCTTCCGAACGCACACACCATGTCCGGTAGCCCGTTTGAAGGGGGCGCCGGGACCTGAACTACACACTCACAACAACTTTCGGTCCCGGCACGTCCCTGCCCTGCGGTACTGCTTGCGGGTAGTTCATCTCTCCCGCACCTCTTGATTTCGTTCCTGTGAGAAAAAAGATACAACACACCAACAGAGAATGTCTACCCCCGCCACTATAGAAATTTTGGCGCTTCTCACGCCGATTCGAGGAGAGGGCATCGCGCCTGCTCGGCCACCATGCCAACGACGGCAACCCCGTCGAACCCATACCTGAAACCGATGTTCCCGATCGCGATCGACGAGCAAAGCGGCGCATCCAACGGCAACATCACACCAGTTCGAAAGTGGAGATGCTTCGCGCAGTCGATCACGGGCCCACGCGCAGGCACGCCATGACAACGCCAGCCACAAAGGCAGGACGAGTATCGAGTCCCGGACTGGAGCGGGCGTCTTCCGCATACTGGAATATTTACGTAACCTGCAGATACACCAACTCGGCATACTGTCGAAGTGGAGTCCCCACCGACTGATGCTGGGCGGGGACTCCACGAGGTGAGACGTCCCCGTGTTGAGCACACAGCACGGGGACCCACTTTCCGCGCCGGGCTCACTACTCAACCCTGCACCTCCACCCTAAAACAGTCCGTCAGGTTTGGTCTACGGGGAAGGCGAACCGTTACCAACCCAACACTTCACTTCCAGCGTGGCGCGATCACGCGGGTAGCGCCGCGCACGACGTGGCCTCCGACACAGCTGGGCGCAATCACCGCCAAAAGCGGAAGCATGACCGCTCATATGGGATCGGAGGTTGGGGCGGTGACCGGCACGATCACCACCACCCACACCCACGCCCGCGAGAAGACTCCCAGCTGCATCACGTACTCGCCATTGCGGCCCGCACAGCAATGACATCCTTCCGCTCCAACCGGCGCAACAGCCGAAGCTACCGGCTAACCCTTGCCCCGCAGGCCCTCCTCAACAACGAACTCCGAAATACTGAACACTCAGAGTCGACGACTCGACACGGCTCCCGCCTGCCGACACTCCAACTCGTCCTGCACGATCTCAAGCCGCATCTCCTCACAGCGACTCAACTCGTCCAGACCCTGCAACCGACAACACTCCGTCACCAGATCCTCATCGCTCATCCCGCGCCTGACATCCTGCACCGTGCACTCCCTCCGATCCGCACTCGTTCGGATCGGTGAATACCCACGAAAAGACATCCCTCACAACCACCACGGGAAAGGGGCTTCCACCACACATGTTTCAGCCCGCCGGCTCCGAGGTAACTACCCCACGCGGCGAGCGATTCGGGTGAGTCGCACACAGGCGCCCACCGGCACGCTGGTCACTCACGGCGGTGGGCGCCGGCCCCCGAATGGTCCCTGCCCCGAGACGACCGCACCCCACCACTTACTGGTGTCACGCTGGTGTCACGAACCGCGCGCGCATCTCTGAGATTCGAGCACCGGCCTCCGATGCCGGCACCGAACCCACCGGAACGGGCGTACGGCACATCAACGACGTGGCGCCTCCGCCTTCGGTGGCACACACACCGCAACGCCCAACAGCTGACCATTGCCACCGCCCGCACACACACCCCCGGCCTGCACGCCCGAGCCCTCGAACCTCTAACCCGAAAACATGAAAAGAGGGGGTTCACCAGCGTTGACGTATGAGCACCAATGCTGGCGACCCCCGCACGCCCCGATGCATTGCCCGCCCAGGGCGCTCCTTTCACAGCGACCCGCCCCCGGCGAATGGACAGGGAAGGCAGGTCCGTGCGGCGTCCCCCAATAATCTTCGGGGTGTTCCCAGTGCCGCACCCCACAGATATCCCACACACGACGAACGCAAACGCGCTCCGCCCAACAATTTCGAAGGACGCGTGTGTTGCTGAAACTGAGGGCCTCACCACGATTACTCCGGGCGGGTATGGAGGTAGTGACGACACCGGATCCGAGAAAACCCTTACCGCACATGCCCGCCGCCACGGCACCTCCTCGGCGAGGGCACACAACAACCGCCGGGTCTATGCGGTGGCTTGTTAATAGCTAGAGTGGTCGGCGCTACGGTCAATCGCTATTGTTGATCAGCACGTACTTCATCAGGTCGGGGCCGAGTGGAGCACCTCAACCGATGCCAGCACATCCATCTTCGGCGCCGCGCCACGTGGCAGGTCCCTCCCCGCATTGCCTTGGCGGAGGTTTCGGTGCTCGGTAAATTCCGGCGCGAAGCAGCCGTACTCGCGGCCTACCTCTCCCAATTCGAGAACACCGACAGCGACTACGCACAACACTCCCCCTACGTCGGCATCACTGGCGAGAGCCGGGCCCGGACGCACGCCGACTACCAGCAGGCCTGCCGATGGATCGCCGCCACCGAGTGCACCGACGGCGACATCGTCGCCCTCACTCGCATGCGCCGCCGCTACGGCTTCCCCACCGAACCCTGACCCTCGAACTCCCGGGCACGGCCTCGAACTCCCGGGCACGGCCACGGACTCCCAACTCGGCCCCAGCCGATATTCAGGACTTTGTTCCGGTGCCTTTCGGAACGAGAGTGCCTCGGTCGGCGTACATCGCCTCGATACGAGCCTTGATCTCGGCAGTACTCATCGAACCGCTGTGCACAGCCGGCGAGTTCGACCTCGAAGTCAGTACGTTCATCGGAAAGGCCCTTCACACATTGATGATTGAAGATTCGTAGCAGTTCGAGCGAACAGCGTCAGACCACGCGCCATGCCGGACGGGAATTATCAACCCCCACAGGCACACACGTGAACCTCGATCAGATCATCGTTGGCAGACACTCGCCGCAGTCGACGAACTATGCCGCGTGCAGAACCCGAGAGGCTGCGTCCTCGATACTCCGATTCGGTGTCATCGTCGCCGACGTGGCATCCGTGCTGCCGACTGTGACGACCTGACGCCACCACGCTTCACGTTCCTCGGATTCGGGCCACACCACCACATCGAGGTCATCGACATCCATGCGAAGTACTCCTTCATGCCATCTGACCGCCAGTTACCCCGCCTACGGTCCTGTAAACGCCTCACGGCTTCGAAGCCGAATCAACCGCCGAGTCCGGCACCAGCGCCGGACTCGGCATGCCGATCTTCGGGCACCATGTGCCCCGGTGCCCGCCGGGAGGAAGTTTCGTGGGTAGCAACGCTCCGCGATGGTCGTAGCGCTGGACATACAACCCCCAACTACTACCGCCGTTAGCGGCCGTCGCCGCGACGATCGCCTCATTGTCCGACTCGAAGAACTCTTCGGTGCCCGATCCATCCGCGAACGTGAACTTGTACCTCTCCATCACACGACCTCGCCGTCAGTCGAAAAAGCTCGTAACCACGATGTTCCCGTAACGACTGTGTTCGAATCTCAAGTCTCACGACGGTTGCTGGGTGAGGAGGAGTTTCGCCGCGTCGCTTGCCGGACGGCTCGCCCGGCAAGTTGCTCTGCAGTGAGATTGCGCGACGTAAAATGATGTTGACAGCTCGATCGTTCCTCGGACCCACGTAGTCGAAAGACTCGCTGCGGACTGTCTGACTCTTTCGAGGAGGCGCACATGAAACGCGAGCAGGTACCGGTCTCCGTCTACCGGCTGACATCGGAACAGCTCGTAGCGGAGCACCACAGGCTCTGCGACCACGCCGAGCAACTGAGCCCGAACCAGCGTGCGCGGCTCTATTTCCTGAACGAGGAGTTGAAGGCCCGGGGCCTGCCAGCCGGAATGACGGCGTCGACGGCGCAAGCCCGCGACAATGCGTGGGACGGTGAAGTCTGAGAGCTGTTCAGATCGGGCAAAGGGCCCCCGGCCGGTATGTTTTCATCACTTCATCCTCAGCGGATCCTGGTGACTGAGCGCCCCGGCCTGCGGACCGCGCAATCCTCGTCGGATAGCCGATTCCTTGTCCAAGTAGAGGAACCAATGGAGCGGAACGACGTTGGACACGAAGCGACTGCCCTCGGTTTCTAAGATGACGACGGGGGCAGCTTTCGGTGTTCCGACGGTTGTATCAGCTGATCCCGATACCTCCGCCGAACGTGACGGACAGCCATTTGACGAAGGCTGCGAAGGCCACGTTGAAGTCGATTCCAGCCGAACCCATGATCCTCACCTCGCACGCATGTTGGAGTTTGCTCCCCCCGCACTTGGTTCATCGGTTCGGGCCGGCCCCGTGTTAGCGGCTCGAAGTACTCACCACTGCAACGATGCCCGCGCACCTGGCACGCTAGGCGGGTATGTCACCGAGACGGTGATGATTGGGTGGGGAGCGACGTTTGCATTCGGTGCCGGCGGGATATCTTTGGGGTGCGGCAGTAGAAACCCCGCGAAAGAATGCGGGGAGCCGCACCGACGACCTGCCCTCCGGCTGACCACTCGCCGGGGGTGGGTCACCTCCGAGAAAGCGCTCTGCACGGGCAGTGCATCACCAGGGCGCGCAGGGTTCACCGGCGTCGGCGCTCACACCTCGGCGCCGGTGAACCTCACCGAATATCTTGTGCGGTAACCATGAGGTCGGACGGCCGGGCATTGCAGCGAGCTTTCGCCGCAGTCGCGGCCGGGACTGGAGCCGTGGGCATCGACAGGTCAGTGATCGCGAAGCTGTGAGAGCTACTGCGAGAAAGCTTTTCGCAGTGAACGCAGCGAGTAAAGAGTTCGCCGACCGCGAGGCACGGTCCAGAAGTGGCCCATCAGGGCGGGGTTAGGTGTCCGACCTGATGGGCCGTGCGCGCGGTGTCTGGGGAGACAGGCGCGCAGTACAGGGTGGCCCACCGGATGTCGGCCTGCGCAGGACCGGTGTTCGGTGGGCCGAGCGCAACGCCACGTCGGGATGACGCTGCGTTAGCCGATTATAGCGAATGCGTTGTCTCCGTTCGACTCCCGACAACCCGTGTGGGCCGATCCCAAAGTTCCATGCCGGCCGGCGTGCATCGGCGGCTGCATTTGAGGGGTGATGATGTCTGTACGAACCACTCACGGCAATCGGGACGAACCTCACCGTCCTCTGCGGCCGCCGCCCCGTACCGTCGAGGAATAGGCGTGCGGGAGCAGTCGCCGACGTCTACCGGCCTCGTCGGTCCCCTGCCTTTGTGTGGTCGTCGAGGCCGCCCACCCGCCGGCAACCGGAGCCCTGGCGAAGCGAGGGGAAGTATGGGCGGGAATCGGCAGCCCAAATTTTTCGCATCTGTAACGTCGAATATCTGTGACTCAGTGTGATGGAGCGGTATACATATCTCGTACGCCCGGCTAACTACACGGAGAACGGTGATCATGTTCCGCACCCCTCGTCGAGTTCGTGATGTCTCCCTCACCGTCACCTCCACTACGGTGTGCTGCCGTTCGCGGGTCGGTTTCCTCATCGCGGCAACGGTCCGATGAGCAGCCCTCGCCGCATCGGCGACCTCACCGAGCAGCACTACACCGCCGTGGTCAATCATCAATCCGCCCCGACGCGACTCGCCCGGGCAGCCCCGCATCCGGACGTCGTCGCCGCTGCGGAATTCCTCCTCGCAGAACCGGACGCCTACCTCTACCGGCGCCGCTACCTCGAACTGATCACCCACACCCCCGGCCCCGACGGCACCACCATCACCGACTACACCGCCGCCGAAAAATATCTCCTCACCACCGCCGCCAGACGCAGAAAAGCGCTCCTACGCCCGACCGCCCTCTACGCAGTTCAGACAACGGTCCCCGAGGGGGATGTTCGGCGGCCGATCTCGGGCGCTACAACAGATTGACCAAATGCACGACGGAGAGCGGAACCGCTGGGATCAGCAACCCCGCACCGACCGACGCTGCGCGGGCACCTACCTCGCGTAGCGGGAGCAGGTGAAAAACCAGCAGCCCGACCCCGCCGAGCACAGAACCAGCGACCAGGACCGCGACCGGGGAGACGAACCAGATCACACCCAATGCCCCGACCGCGGCAACGGTCATCCATCGCCACCGCAGATTGCCGGACTCGATACCGGGACCTAGGAGCATCGCGTTCCTTCCTCGCCGAGACCGAGAACCTGGGAATGGAAGCCAATCGGTCCGGTATCGCCCGCTGCCTTCACACACGTTGTCCGTCACCGACTGATCGAGACCCTGCCGTGGGCCGGGGTATGAGGGTGGGTGACACGGATACCCGAAATGCGCCGGCCGTCCAGTGCGCTGACGGTGAGCCGGTGCCCATCGAAGACGACGGTGTCACCGAGTTGGGGAAGACGTTGGAGTCGGTGCAGCAGAAAACCCGCCACCGTGTCGTACGGACCTGCGGGCAGCGCTATCCCGGTGCGGGATTCGAAATCATCCGCGAGAAGCAAGCCGTCGACCCGTTGACGCTTCGGGATCGGTGACACGTCAGGGACGGCGGGATCGTCGTACTCGTCCCTGATTTCGCCGACAATCTCCTCGACGATGTCTTCGAGGGTGACGATCCCCGCCGTACCCCCGTACTCGTCGACGACGATCGCGATCTGAAGATTCTCTCGTCGCATGTCCGTCAACGCGGCCAACGCGGGTTTGCAGCCCGGAAGATGAAGTACGGGCCGGGACACGTCGGCAACAGTGTTCACGGTGCGCTCGTCGGCGAGGAGCAGATCGCGAAGATGAACGAACCCCGATATGTCGTCATGGGAAGACTTGGTGACCGGGTAGCGGCTGTGCCCCCACTGCAATGCCTGTTCGCGCGCCAGAGACAGCGCGGTGTCGGCGGAAAGGAAATCGACATCGGTACGCGGTCGCATCACCTCGGCCAGAGATCGATGTCCGGCATCGAAAACCTCAGACAGGATCCGGCGCTCGTCCTCGGCGATGGCTTTGTGGCCGATGAGCAGATCCCGCAGCTCCTCGTGAGTGATGTCCTCCCCCTTGGCTTTCGGGTCGCCGCCCACCAAGCGCACCAACAGGTCGGTCGAGACGGACAGCACCCAGATCACCGGCCGCATCGCTGTCGCGAACCAGTCCACCACCGGGGCCGTCAGCAACGAAACGCCGGTGGCACGTTGCAGCGCAATACGTTTGGGTACGAGCTCCCCCAGGATCAACGACAGATACGAGATCACCAGAGTGGTGCCGACCAAAGCCGTAATCGATGCCGCCGCAGCCGGGAGCCCCCACGACACGAGAGCGGGAGAAACAGCCGGTGCGATAGTGGAGGCGCCGTACGCGGCGGAAAAGAAACCGGCGACCGTCACCCCGATCTGCACAGCAGAGAGAAACCGGTTCGGATTACGCGCCAACGCGGCAGTGCGCGCACCACGTCCGCCGCGCTGCTCCAACCGTCGAATCTGCCCTTCGCGCAACGACACCAGAGCGATCTCGGTGGCGGCGAACACACCACCCATAAGAACGAAGACCAGCACCAACGCGCCGTTGACGACAATCTCGTTCATCGCAGCCGCCTACATCGAGGCGGCCCGGGTTTGTCGCTGGTGTCCATGTCCCTTCCTCCTCGGAGGAGTCGACGAAAGGTCGAGTGGAGATGATCTCAGTTTAGCAAAACTGCATAAAACGGACATTTCGGTTGGTGTCGTCACTGCGTCCGCGTTTGCGGTGTCGCAGGGTCAATGGGGTGCTCACGTGCTGGTCGGGGTGACGCTGCGGCGACGTCGTCGTGGTGTGCAGGTACGGGGCGGGGACTCGGTATCTCTATCCTTGGCCTGGTGACGAACTCTGCCCAGTCTTGCGCGGTGCAGATTCGCGGTGCCGGCGTCGGCGCGACGACGGCGACGACAGCGATTCTCGCGCACGGCTGCGCGGGTGGACATTGGCCGGGATCCGCAGAATGGGTGCTGTTGTTGGCTGTGTGCTGCAGCCTGGGGGTGATCGCGGTGTCGGCGAACATCTTCTCCCGACGCGTGGGTCTGTTGATGGCAGTGAGCGGGGGCCAGCTCGCCGGGCATCGCCGCATTGAGTGCGGGACCTGCTGCGGCGCATGCGGCCCTGGCCGGTAGTAATCCCGCCGACGGTGCGCAGATCAGCACAGCCCCTGACCAGGTGACGTTGACGTTCAATCAAAACATCCAATCCAATTTCGCCACCTTGAAGGTGGTCGATGCGGACGGCACGCAGTGGGGTCGATCCGAGCCTGTGGTCGAGGGCCGCGACATGTCCGTCGATCTCGACGGACTCGGAGAGGCCGGCCAGTACACGGTCGCGTTCCGGGTCATCTCCGAAGACGGCCATCCGATCGACGGCACGTACAACTTCCAACTGACCCAAGCAAACCCCGGAGCAGCAAGTTCTGCGAGCGGTACGGCACCTGCAACGACAACCGGATCCTCCGATACCGCACAACCAGCAGACGAGGACTCGGGTGGATTCCCGGCATGGATCTTGATCGCCGTTGCGGTGGTCGTCATCGGCGGCGCCGTGGTGTTCTTCCTTGTTCCCCGGAACACGAAGAAGTCCTGACCGAATTCCTCTGTGATTACCGGCCCATCCTCGTCCCTACCGGACGGCGGTGGGCCGCTCTCGTAGCGGTGGCAGTGGCGGTCTGCGGAGGATCCCCCGCAGACCGTCACTCGCCGTGACTGCGACGGGAACGTGCAGCCGCAGGGTTGTGGCCTATTCGTGTGCGGGTTCGCCCGTGACCAGGTGGTCGGCGTGGTTGAGGCCTTCGCCGACCAAGCGGGCGAGGTGTCCGTCGTGGATTCGGTAGATCACCCGCCGTCCTTCTTTGCGGGTGTCGACCAGGCCGGTGAATCGAAGTTTGGCCAGGTGTTGACTGACTGCTGTGCGGGAGGCGTCGCAGGCTTCGGTGAGGGCGGTGACGTCGGCTTCGCCTTGAGTCAGCAGCCACAGGATGTGAAGCCTGGTGGGATCGGCCAGCATGCGGAAGGTTCCGGTCGCAGCGTCGAGACGGGATTGATCGGGCGCGATCGGATGTACCAGACTTGCCTCGGTCCGGACGTCTGTCACGGCGGGCACGGCAGCATCGGACATCGGCGTGCTCACTTTCCCGTTGCGGCCGCCTCGACTGTCGGGGCGGCACTCACGGGCCAGGCCCGTGATGCGAAGACTGCTGCGAGTGTAGCGAGCACGGTCAATGCGACCGCGGCGGTGAACTGATTGGCCTCCGCTCCTACCCATCCTGCCAAAGGGTAGGTGAGCAGGAAGCCGGCATGGGAGAGGGAGAACTGTGCGGTGAATACCGTTCCCCGGTTCTCCGGGGTCGATCCGTCGCGAAGCAGTCGCGCCGACGGGGTGTTGATCATGGACGTTCCGGCCCCGAGGGCTATCCAGATGGTCGTCAGCATCACCCAGGAGATCGGGGGCGTCGGGGCAATGAGGAGCATCGACGACGCCGCGGCAAGTCCGAGGGCGACCACGGCGGAGCCGGTGAGCATCAGTCGCCGGGTAGATATCGAGGCGAGAATTCGTGGTACGCACAGCGCAACGAGCATCGAACCGCCACCGTAGAAACCGAGTGCGAGTGCGACACCGGTGTTGGTGCCGCCGAGGAGATCGCGGACGTAGACCACGGTATTGACCACGACCAACCCGGTCGCGGAGGCGACCACCAAGTTCAACGCGAGCAGTCCTCGAAGAACAGGACTGCCCACCATCACGCGGGCACCGAGCGTGATTCGCTGGACCAGCGGCACCGCCGGACCCGCCGGAGCCAGCTTCGGCAGTGTGGTTCCGACAACTAGCAGGCCCGATACGGTGAAGCCCACGACGGTTCCCAAGAACAACGAGTGGTAGGAAATCAGCGTCAGCAGTGCTGCTGCCAGGATCGGGCTCAGGAGCGATTCGAGGTCGTAGGCAAGGCGAGAGAGCGACAAGGCCCGGGTGTAATCCTCTTCCTCGACCAAGACCGAGGGGATCACCGATTGAAAGGCCGGAGTGAACGTCGCCGATGCCGACTGCAACAGAAAAATCAGGACGTAGATCTGCCAGGTCTGGTCGACGAACGGCAAGGCGAGCGCGATGAGAGCCCGGATCACGTCCGCGGATACCAAGAGGACTTTGCGGGGCACACGATGGGTGAGGGCGGAGATGATCGGCGCGACGCCGACGTAGGCCAGCATCTTGATGGCCAGCGCAGTGCCGAGCACCGCGCCGGCATCGCTGCCCGCCAGGTCGTAGGCCAGCAGACCGAGAGCGACCGTCAGTAACCCGGTGCCGATCAGGGCAACGATCTGAGCGGTGAACAATCGGCGGAAGGTGCGATGCCGCAATACGTCGAGCACGGAGATCCTCCGAACGTTCTCGTGAACAAGGAAACCCCACTCTAACCCACATGTGCGCACTTGCGCACATGTAGAAACACATTCGGCCGCTTTGGGGCCGTGATCCACGGACCGCCCGTCAGGTCACCCCGTCCGGTGGGGTCGGCAGTCGACTCGCAGGTCGGAAAGGCATGAGTGCGCACATATGAACTTGAGGGTGTGCGCGGTGCTATCTTGGCCTGGTGGGACCGATTCGAGCTGACGCGACGATGCAGCGAGTACTGCTCGGCGCCGTGATGCTCGCTGCGGTGTTCGCCATGCTCCTCTCCTCACAGATCGCACACACATCGGATTCGTCGGCGGCCGGCCACGCCCCGATCGCTGCTGCCGTGATCGATCAAGCCGCAGACCCGACGCCGCACGAGACCCCGAAAAACATCGTCGGGTCACCTGCTGATCACCGTCACAGCGGCCCGGGAGAGGCCGACGGCCCTGCCCAGATGTTCGAATCGGTGCACGTGCTGTTGGCCATTCTCTCGCTGGGACTGGTCGTGATTGCGCTGCGACTGCTCTGGATTGTGTGCGTACGACCCTCGCTCGCCACGGAAAAGCGAAGCGGCGCAAGGTTCGCGGCAGTCGGCGCCGTCCTGCGCCCGGTGTCGATCCTCGATGCCGCATGCGTACTGAGGGTGTGACAGGTCTGCACTAGCCGGCAGACCTTTCCCACTTCAGTTCCGCGTCCGCCGTCGGCCGATGGCCGATCGCACGCGATCTCACCTCAGGAGCGCCCTCGTGCGTGTCATTGTCAGCTCTACCCGACCCCACCCACGGCCCACACCGCCGGCATCCGCTGCCGCCGGGGCCGGGCCCGTCACCATTCGTCCCGCCCAGATCGGTGACCTCTCCAGCAGCGCTCACCTGCACCTCGACGCCCTACCCGTGGGACTCTTTCCCCAACTCGGCTACCGCTTTCTGCGCCGGTGGCATCACAGTTTCCTCGACCACCCCTATGCCGTTGCTTTCGTCGCAGTCGATGCCGACCGGAACGTTCTGGGATTCCTCCTCGGAACACTCGATCACCGAACGCACCTGAGCCACATGGTGCGCGACCGACAAACGATGGCCTCACTCGCTGTTCACGGCATCATCGCGCTGGTCGCGCGGCCGCAACTGGCTGCCCGGTTTCTCCGCACACGGGCACTGCCGTGGTGCAATGCCGCCAAGGAATTGTTCCTGGGCTGTCCTCGCGATGTCAGGACGACGACGTCCCCGCCCCGCCCGCCCGCCGATCCGGTAGCGGTACTGGCCGCTGTCGCCGTCGACCCCGCACGGCGTGGCCGGGGAATCGGCGCCGAACTCACCGCCGGCTTCGAGGCCGCCGCAACGCAGTTCGGTACGCCCACCGCCGAGCTTGCAACACACGTCGACACCGCCGATTCCGCTTCGAGCACCTCCCACGGTTTCTACGAACGCCTCGGATGGACCCCGACGCGCACCTACCTCGATCGTGACGGTCGACGAATGCAGGTCTACCGGCGATCACTCGGCGTCGCAGCACAGGACGGAACGGAATTGACATGAGCAGTGCGACAAAAACAGTGGCCAAACTCGCCGGATGCACGGCATTGGCCGGCGCCCTGCTCGCGGGTGTGCTCTTTCCGGTCGTCGGGGGCTTCGGATACGCATCGAATCAGGCGGTGAGCACCGTCGACAACGTCTCCGCCGAGCTGGCCAAGGGAGTTGTTCCCGGCGTTTCGACCATGGTCGACGCAGCCGGAAACCCGATCGCATGGTTGTACGAGCAGCGCCGCTTCGAAGTCCCCAGCGATCAAATCTCCAACGAGATGAAGCTCGCGATCGTCTCCGTCGAGGACAAACGTTTCGCCGACCACCAAGGCGTGGACTGGCAGGGCACACTCCGAGCGTTCCTGACCAACACCACCAGCGGACAGGTCGAACAGGGCGCCTCGACACTCAACCAGCAGTACGTGAAGAACTATCAACTTCTGGTGCTGGCCACCACCGACGCCGAACGCCGAGCTGCCATCGAAACGACACCCGCGCGCAAGATCCGCGAGATCCGCATGGCACTGACCCTCGACCGACAACTGACCAAAGACGAGATCCTCACCCGCTATCTCAACCTCGTTCCATTCGGCAACGCATCCTTCGGAATCCAAGACGCAGCCCGAACCTACTTCGGCATCGACGCCAGCGACCTGTCCGCCATGCAGGCCGCGATGCTCGCCGGCATGGTCCAGTCCAGTTCCGCACTCAACCCGTACACGAACGTGGACGGCGTCACCGCACGCCGAAACGTCGTTCTCGACACGATGATCGAAAACATCCCCGAACGCGCCGACGAGCTGCGGGCAGCCAAAACCCAACCCCTGGGCGTCCTCGCCGAACCCAATACACTCCCACGCGGATGTATCGCCGCCGGCGACCGCGGATTCTTCTGCGACTACGCGCTGCAGTACCTGGCCCAAGCGGGCATCAGCGGCGAAGAAATCGACAAAGGCGGCTACCTGATCAGGACCACTCTCGAGCCGGACGTCCAAGACTCCGTCAAGACCGCACTGGTACGCAACACCAGACCCGACGTGGACGGGGCCGCGACCGTCATGAATGTCGTCGCACCCGGCCAGGACCAACACCGCATACTGGCAATGGGCAGCAGTCGCACGTACGGCCTCGACGCCGAAGCCTCTGAAACAGTACAGCCGCAACCGTATTCGCTTGTCGGCAACGGAGCGGGCTCGATCTTCAAAATCTTCACCGCCGCAGCGGCAATGGAGAAGGGACTCGGTAGCAGCAGCGTCCTGCAGGTTCCCCGACGAGTCGAAGTCAAAGGACTCGGTGATGGCGGCGCACAAGGATGCCCCCCGTCCACCTACTGCGTCGAGAACACCGGCAACTATCCCGCCGCCCTCCCGCTGACCGATGCGTTGGCGCAATCACCGAACACCGCCTTCGTGAAGTTACTCGAGTCCGTCGGGGTCACCCCGGCAGTGGAGATGGCCGTACGGCTCGGACTTCGCTCCTACGACGAGCCGGGCACCTCGGGGCAAGGCCAGCAGAGCATGGCCGAAGTCCAAAAGCAGCAGAACCTGGGCTCGTTCACCCTCGGACCGACCCAGGTCAACCCACTCGAACTGTCCAACGTGGCAGCAACACTCGCATCCTCGGGGAAGTGGTGTCCCCCGACCCCGATCGACTCGGTACTCGATCGCGAGGGCGCCCCGGTGCCGATGGCGGTACAAGGGTGCGAGCAGGTGATCGACCCAGGACTGGCGAACACCCTGGCCAACGCGATGAGCAAGGACGACCAACCTGGCGGCACCGCAGCCGCCGCAGCGGCGTCGGCCCGGTGGTCGCTGCCGATGTCGGGAAAAACCGGAACTACCGAGGCGAATCGGTCCTCCGGTTTCCTCGGATTCACCAACCGCTACGCCGGTGCGGTGTACACGTACGGCGATTCGCCGACTCCGAGTGCACTCTGTTCCTTCCCCCTGCGGCCCTGCGGATCCGGTGATCTCTACGGCGGCAACGAACCTGCACGCACCTGGTACGACGCGCTGGCGCCGATAGCCACGAAATTCGGTCCTGTGGAACTGCCACCCGTCGATCAGAAATACGTCCGAGGTGCGCAGAGCGCTCAAATTCCGAACGTGGTCGGGATGACGTCGTCCGCAGCGACCTCGCTGCTTCAAGCTGCAGGGTTCGACGTCGCAACGACCACAACCGAATCCGTTTCGACGCCGGGAACAGTGGTCAGCATCTCGCCTGTCGGTTCGACGCTTCCCGGTTCGGTGATCACGCTGTCCATCGGTGATGGTTCCCAACCACGACCGGGCCCAGCCGGCCCCCGGGAACTGCCGTCTGACGCCCCACCTCGATCCGCCACGCCCCCAGGCCCTGCACCGCGCTAGCAGGGGGCGGAAAACCCGCCACAGATCACCGGTATCGACTCTCTGACACCACTACAAGGACCATATGGAGCTCACTCGCCGACAAGTTCTAGCGCTGATCGTCGCCGTCCCCGCCGCCGGAACGATCAGCGCATGTGCAGTGCCGCGAACACCCCACACAACCCCTGATGCGCCCGTCTCTACCACCGCCACGCGCCCCGGTGATGTGCCGTCCCGGCACAAATCCACGAACATGCAACAGCAGCAGGGGCTTTCGGGCGTGTGGACACCGAGCGCCAATGAGGTGCTGCCCGACATCAAACGAACGGCAGCAGACTTCCTCGAAACAGCGGGAACGTGGTCGACCGTCACCGATCCGCTCTCGCGAGTTGGTCTCGTACCCGAACTCGTCGCGGCCGCAGCGATCTTGCAGCCGTCTGATGCGATCGCCGGTTCCCTGCGGGTCCTCTATCCGCAGTACGGCGGCATCGCCACTGACGAAGCTGCGGTCATCGCCTTGTTCGATCAACAACTGACCTACTCCACGGAATCTGTGAACAGGCAGATGGCACTCGACGTTCGTCTTGCCCGACATGGTGGCGGCGTCTGGCAAGTCCGACAGATCAAGGCATTGACCAGCCTCGGTGAGCAGCAAACAATCACCGGGTCCGCCCTGGCGGTGATCGACAACCCCAGCATCATCTTGTCCGCACCTGCACGAGACGATGTCGGTACCGGCCGGGTCGACGAAACACTGCTTCGCGTCCTGACCGGTCTCGGTGAGGAATTCACCTTCGGAATCCAGGTGATGCACACCGGCCACATTCAAACGGTGTTTCCGACGTCGAAAGTGTCGAATCATGCCGTCGGTCGAGCGGCAGATGTGCGCGAGATCAACGGCGTTCGCATTGTCGACTACAGCGTCACTTCACCGGTGCTCACTGAGTTCATGCTTCGCGCCTCCGAACTCGGAGCGACCGAAGTGGGTGGCCCGATCGATCTCAACGGCGACAGAGCAGGGTTCTTCTCCGACGATGTTCACCGCGATCACATCCATCTCGGTGTCACCCCGGGGGACCTGCCGGCCCAACTGAGGTGAACATCCGCAATCGGCGACGCCACTCGCGAACCCCACCCCGGTTCCGATTCGAAATCCGTTACTACACAGTCACATCGACTTATCACACACAGAGGAACCAGCTCCATGGGCAGCACGTCGCTCCGCATTCCGCACAGCCGACACGATGACCGCAACACACACTGCTCCCGCCGCACAGCAACAGGCATGTCGTTGGCTGTCGCCGTGTGCTTGGTGCTCGGAATCGTCCTCGGGAGCTATCTCACGCGAGAATCGGACACGCAAGCACCTTCCCCGCCGACGAGTGGTGTCGACATCGGGTTCTTGCACTACATGATCATTCATCACGAGCAAGCGATCGAGCTTGCGCGAATTTCGGTCGCCAATGCCGGCGACCTCACAGTCCGCACCCTGGCATTCGACATCCTCACAGGTCAGGGCACTCAGATTGGAATGATGCAGGGGTGGTTGGACATGTGGGGACAACCGAGGAAACCAGCCGAACCGTACACGAGCTGGATGGCTGAGGGAGATCACCAGATGCCCTCACACGATTCGGGCACTTCGATGCCGGGAATGGCCACGGCGCTGGATTTCGAGACGTTCCGCGCTGCGGAAGGGCACGAGTCGGACACACAATTTCTGAAACTGATGCTCCGCCACCACCAGGGCGGAAACGACATGCTCGAGGTGGCAAGCGATCGCGCCGAGGATCCGATCATTCGCCGGTTCGCACGCTCACTGCTTGCGCTGCAGCAACACGAATCAGATGTGATGACAACGATGCTGGCGCAACGAAACGAACAGCCGCTGCCCTTTCCCTAGAGCAAATGTTCGTCCTCGATGGCTGTTCCGATGTCGAGGCGCCGCCGAAACTCCCCTGGTCACATCAGATGCGACGAGGGATGGGGCGATGCGCAACGAGGTGATTCACCCCGCTACAGTATCGAAAACGATTCCCATTGCTATATTCAGGAGACTTCACCGTGCGCAAATCTGTCGGGTTCTCGATGTCCGCCCTCGGGCTGCCGCTTGCCGCTGCGCTCACCCTGGTCAGTTTCCGGGAGCGACATGGGTGGGCTGACCCGACGTCCTGGCCTACGACCAAGGAGCGCAACGTCTTTACGTCGCCGCCGAGAGCGGCACCGTCAGCGTGCTCGACCGACAAGGCGGGCACCTGACCGCCGTCGGGTCCGGACACCTGGCCGACGACGCTCACGTCGTCGCGGTCGACCCGATCACCCACCACACCTACTACCCGGTGACCGCCGGGACGGACGGCCGTCCTGCACTCCTCGAACGCTCCCAGGCGCCCTGACCTCTCGGGGAAAGGATCAGCCGGCCGAGATGTCCCGCGCCCCGAGCCGCAGATGCTCGACGTGATAAACCGCCTCGTCGAGCAGCTGGGCGACGTGGTTGTCGTACAGGCTGTAGACGATGCTTCGGCCGGTGCGAGTTCCCGTGACGAGCCCGAGGGCGCGCAGCAGCCGAAGTTGATGAGAGACAGCCGATTGCGTCATTCCCACATCCTCAGCAAGGTCGTTGACCGCGACCGGCCCACAGCGCAGTCGCGAGAGAATCAGCAACCGGCTCGGATTGGCCAACGCCTGCAAGGCTTCGGCGACGACGGCAGCGCTCTCGGCGTCGAGCACCGCTGCGGGGGTGTCCCTACCTTGCACTCCGTGGCCCATACCTCACATTCTAAACACACGCAATATATGAAGACGTCTACATATATGCGTAGTATGGCGTCCGATTCACCCTTGCGACCGTTGAAGGAAGATTCGATGCCCACCACACTGGCCGATGCACCTGCCCCTCGGGCAGGGACGCTCCCCACTCGCCGGACCCCGGCGTTGTCGTTACCCGAGGTCAGATGGGCGGTCGCCGCCACCGTGCTGTTCGCGGCAGGACTGGTTGCCCAGTTCGCAGGAGCACCGGTCTGGATGTACTGGGGCCTGTACCTGGCCTGCTATGTCACTGGAGGCTGGGAACCGGCCTGGGCAGGACTGCAGGCGCTGCGCGAGAAGACCCTCGACGTCGACCTGTTGATGATCGTCGCCGCGATCGGAGCGGCCGCGATCGGACAGGTACTCGACGGCGGCCTGTTGATCGTCATCTTCGCCACCTCCGGAGCCCTGGAAGCCGTCGCAACACGCAGGACAGAGGATTCGGTGAAGGGCCTGCTCGATCTGGCCCCGGCACAGGCCACCCGCGTGACCGCCACCGGAGCCGAAGAACAGGTTGACACAGCCGATGTGGCGATCGGCGACATCATCGTCATCCGACCCGGCGAGCGAATCGGAGCAGACGGACGAGTCGTGGACGGCGCCAGCGACGTCGACCAGGCCTCGATCACCGGTGAACCACTGCCAGCCGCCAAGGCCGTCGACGACGAGGTGTTCGCCGGTACCCACAACGGGAGCGGCGTCCTACGCGTGCGGGTCGAACGCGATCCCACCGAAACCGTCATCGCCCGGATCGTCTCCATGGTCGAGGAAGCGTCCGCCACCAAAGCGAAGACGCAACTGTTCATCGAAAAGATCGAACAGCGCTACTCCCTCGGCGTCGTCGTTGCGACCGTGGCGTTGTTCTTCATCCCGTTGGCAGTCGGCTCGGCACTGCAGCCAACCTTGTTGCGCGCCATGACGTTCATGATCGTGGCCTCCCCGTGCGCAGTCGTACTCGCCACGATGCCCCCGCTCCTATCCGCGATCGCCAACGCCGGACGTCACGGCGTCCTCGTCAAATCTGCGGTCGTGATGGAACAACTCGGGAACGCGACCGTAGTCGCGTTCGACAAGACCGGCACCCTGACCGAAGGTAGACCCGCACTGACCGACGTTCGCGTCCTCGCCGCCGCGGATATCGACGAGGCTTCGGCACTTGCGTTCGCGGCAAGCGCAGAAGCCGCGAGCGAGCACCCACTCGGCCGCACCGTCGTTGCAGCAGCGCGTGAACGACGAATCTCGCTACATCGCGTGGAGGATTTCCGATCCACGCCCGGAGTCGGAGTCTCCGCACTTGTCGATGGCCGACAAGTTGCGATCACCAGCCCCACCCGCATCGACGAGCACAGCCCGCAACTATCCGGCGTCGACATCGATGTCGACATCGATGTCGACGTCGTTGTCAGCGAACTCGAAAGACACGGCCGGACTGCAGTTGTCGTTTCCCTCGACGCCACTCCCGTCGCTGTACTGGGGTTCACCGATCAGCTCCGCCGGGACGCAGACGCGGTGGTGCGGTCGCTGACCGCGTTGACAGGAACTACGCCGACCATGCTCACCGGCGACAACACTCGTGCTGCAACACAACTCGCAACAACGATCGGGATCACGGACGTACGATCAGAGCTGCTCCCACAGGACAAGGTCGACGCCGTTCGAGAACTCGAGCAAAGCGGGCACCATGTCCTGCTCGTCGGCGACGGCGTCAACGATGCACCAGCGATGGCTGCCGCCGGAACCAGCCTCGCCATGGGCCGAGCTGGATCCGACCTCGCCCTCGACACCGCGGACGCCGTGGTCCTACGCGACGACCTGACCACAATCGCGGCAGTCATCGCATTGTCGCGACGCGCTCGAAGGGTTGTTGTCGCCAATCTGGCGATCGCCGCGACGTTCATTTCCGGCCTCGTTGTATGGGACCTGATCGGCACGCTCCCCCTGCCGCTGGCCGTTGCGGGCCACGAAGGATCCACCATCATCGTCGCCCTCAACGGCCTCCGGTTGCTTCGAGAAAAGGCATGGACCAAGGACATCGAGTCATAGTCCGGTAAAAGAATCTATGCCTTGCTCAGAGCCGCCAGCGCAGCTACGCCAATGGGTTCTTCGGCACATCGGGACGATCGCCCCGGGCTCGGATACGCGGGACTGGAATGGCAACGAAGCCTCTCGTCCGCGTCCCTACGAGGGGTGAGCCGCGATGCGCACTACGTCGGGGAAGCGGCGTGTCAGTTGCTCCACCATACGACGGACCCGGTGAAGGTCCTTACGCAGCGCCGCTGCGTCGGTGCGCGCCGCCGACGCCAACTCAGGTGCGACCGGACGAGTACCCCGCACCAGTCGCAGCGCGGATTCGATACGCTCCGACAACTCGTCGATCTCCGAATTCAACAGGGCAAGAAACACTCTCGCCTGCGCGATATCGGTTTCTTCTGCCGCGGACATCGTGGCTACGACGCGACCAGTGAGGACAGTTTCTCCCCCGCCATGCGCTCGACCAGCAGAGGAACGAAATCACGCACCTTGTGGCCGTCGAAATGAGTATGAGCAGACGCAACAGCGTCCGCGACGACATCAGCCGATATCGACGGATACTTCGCGGACAACCGCGTCACCGCATGAGCGATCAGACGCTCTTCCTCTTCGGTCTTCATCGGTAAATACTGCGCCCCACCTGCCCACAGTTCAACAGGAAAGACAACTATCGGCTGAAGGCGACGATCAGCACATGGTCACGCTGTGCTGCCACGAGTCGAACCCGACCGGCCGAGTTCGTCCCACACCGGCGACGGTGCACGGAACCGGGATGCGATGTCCACCGACGCCCCGATCGACACGGGCGTCACCGAACCCTCCACGAGGGTCGTGGGCCCGAAGTCCTCGATCGCCGCGTGCATGGCGGGGAGAGGGATCTCGGAGGACGGGCGACGGTCGTGAGCGCCGCCGATGCCCACCCAGATCAGCCGCGGCGCCTTTCGGCGTCGCCACCGGCGTTCGGCCGGGTCGTTGAATCGAGTAACGACTTCTACAGTGCGGCGGATCTGGTCGCTCTGGGCTATGTGTCCGCGCGTCTGACGTCGGTGTTCGGTGAACCCGATTCCATCGACGGGGAGTTCCGTTGGGATGCCGACACCGTTGACGCCGTCGAGCGGGACGTACTCGCTCCCGCTGCTCGGATCATGTTCGATGCCTTCGCTCCGGAGTGGAACACACGGGTCCAGATGAGCGGATCGAACCTCGCTCTCGGATGGCCGCAGATGGAGCAGATGCTCGCCCGGGTGACGATGCGGGAATCCTGACCTCTCGTCGAGCGCGAAGGCCCAGAACGTCAGTCAGTGGACCGGTTCGAGCAAGCTCGGGCCGTTGTTCCTCGGACTATTGACCGCAGTCGAGACTTCGTAGGGTTCGAGGTGCGGCTCCGGAACGGAGTTGATCATGGCCTGGACCTCGCCTTTGTCGGTGAGTGTCGGGTCGAGCCAGTGTTCCCAGAATGATTCGGGCAGGATCAGCGGGGATCTGTCGTGTATGTGTCCCGTGGAATCCGTAGCTGGCCGAGTCAAGACAGTGCAGGTCCATACCCACTTGTTCGGATCGTCTTCTGGCAGTTCAGGATCGGGCCACAACTCGTAGAGTCCAGCCATCGCGATCAGGTCACCGTCTCCGTGAAGAAAGTACGGAATCTTCTTTCCCTCTTCGCTTTTCATCCATTCGTAGTAGCCGTTCGCGGGAACGATGGCCAGTCGTTTGGCAGCACTACTCCTGAATGAGGGCTTCTCCGTGACGGTTTCACTGCGGGCGTTGATCAGCTTGGACGCCATCTTCCGGTCTTTTGCCCAGGCAGGGAGCAAACCCCATTTGACCGTCCTGAGCTGGCGCTGGGGCTCGGAGTCGGGTTCCTCGCGTGGGGTTCGTTCGAGGATCACCCGGACCGGTTGTGTGGGGGCGACGTTGTAGGACGGGGGCAGTTCATCGCCGACGGTGTGCATGGTGTCGAAAAACGACTGCAATTCCTTATCTGAGCTTCGATTGGCGTAGCGCCCGCACATGGCCTGACCTCCTGTTAACCGGTTCCTGTCCCATTGAACAGCGTGGGTCCGACTTCCACGCTCAGATGGCGTGTGATGATCTCTGCGAATACGTCACAAGCAGGGAAAGGGGTAGCGCGATCAACGGTCCTCGGCCGGCATCTGCCGATGTTGCATTGGCGATAGTGGCCGCAACGGTCCTCGGTGTCACAGTCGGAGTTCTCCTGGCCGACATCGTGGCCGGTGTCGCAGTCGGGGCCGGTACCGCGGTGGTGTTCCGCTTCGTGTTGCGGACGATCATCACCCGGAAATGACGACCTACGCTGGTCAGCCGTGCGGAATAACTCTTCGCGGGTGTTCGTTGTAGAGGCTGTCGGTGTTCGATTCTTTGCCCCGGGTACCACCCCAGAAATGCCGCTTCGAGCGGCCACTTGCCGAGAGGCGCAAGACGGGCACCGACCCTGTGAAGCCGCTGACACCATTTCGGTGCCGGCGGCTTCGTCATCTGCCTCTATTGGGGGCGAGCTTCTTTCAACCGCCACACCCCGCCCGAACAACACTGCGGCAACGGCGGCAACACGTGACCGGCAACATCGGTACTGACCCGATGAGCGTCACCGCAATCGCACTCGTAGAAGCCGCTGACCGGCGCTTTTTGTCCCGGATGATAGGTCTGTTCAGCTGTACTCATAACTGGATTTCTTTCCCGAACAGCGCATCTTCAAACAACATGGTCAGTGCCGACCGGGAAGGTCGACTTCATCGGCGGTCTTGTCGTTCCGCAGCCCTCGAAAGGATGGATGCCGAAGGCTGCCACCGGTGAACTCCCGGTACTCCACATCGCAGACAAGGACAGGTCTTGACCAGGAAGCATTGCGGGTGACAGCTCTCGGCGGCTCGACGGTGAACGGACTGACCGACTGTTCGAGCTCGACGAGCTTGTCCCGCAGTTCGCGGCGCTGTCGATCGGTCAGGCCCGTACCAACGTTTCCGATATATCTGAGGCCCCCTGAGTCGTCGTGGGCGCCGAGGATCAGCGACCCGGCTCCTCCCGCTGCGCCACCCGATCCAGGGACGAATCCGCACACTACGGCCTCACAATTAGCCCTCAGAGGCGTTTTGATCCAATCCCGAGATCGCTTGCCTGGCTGGTAGATCGAGGAAATATTCTTGGCGACTATACCTTCCAGATGGTGTTTCTTCGCGACTTCCAACATGGTCGGTCCGTCGACGTTGAGCCAGTGTGGTGGGACTTTGATGCGTGGATGTTCGAGGCTGAGGTTGGCGAGCGCTTCACGGCGCTCGAGGTAAGGAAGCTCGGTCGTCGACTTTCCGTCGACGTCGAGGACATCGAACACATAGTACGAGGTCAGAGCCTCGTTGCGGAGCTGAGCGGTGGGCCGCAGAACGTGCATCCGGCGCTGCAACAGGGAGAAGGACGGGACACCGTCGGGTCCGAGAGCGACGATTTCCCCGTCGAGGACGGCTTCACGGTGATCGAGCACCGAACGGAGAGCGTCGACGATCTCGGGGAACGAGGCACTGATGTTGTTACCGTTGCGCGACCACAGAGTCGTGGACGTGGAACCTGTTGTGGCTATTGCCCTTTGGCCATCCCATTTCGACTCGAATGCCCTTATCTGAACTAGTGCGTAGCGACGCCTGGTCGAACTGGGGAATTTTTTCTATATCTGCTCGGCTCATCTGTCGAGGGCGCCCAATGGGCGGAGTTTTCGCGGGGTTTCACCGCAGTCGTAGCGGTGAGAGTTCGGCCCTAGTCGCTCAGCGACTTGGGCGGATGCCAGGAGGAGAGGCAGATAACAAATTTGCCGAGACTGGTGACGGTGCCTCCCAAGGCCAGCACGTCATATCTCACAAAACCGGACAGCACGCGATCAGTTCTCGACCTCAGCTGTATATCTTTGGCGGGGTAGAGGTTTCATTCTGCGTGGTCCCTGTGCGCCGGTAAGGCCAGCGCACAGAGTGCCGTCACGATCATGATTGCCGCAATGGCGTAGAACGCACCGTTGTACGAGGCCAGGAGGTCGTCCTTGTCGAGACTGCTCGTAGCTGCATAAGTGACCAGGACGGAGAGCCCGAGCGCGCCACCGATCTGTTTGGTGGTATTCATCAGCCCTGAGGCAGCACCCGCGTCGGCGGCGGGGATCCCTGAGGTGACAGCAGCAGTGATGGGAGTGTTCAGTATTCCACTCCCGACGCTGAAGATGATGGCGGGCAGAAGGATTCCCTGCACATAACCGCTGTCGGTATCGAGTTGGGCTTGTACCCAGAATCCTGCAGCAGCCACGATCGATCCGGATGCAATGAGAAAGCGGCCGTCAATTCTGCCCATCATCCAGGGAGTCAGCCCCACCCCGATAGCTATCGCGACAATGGTATGAGGCAGAAAGGCCAGACCTGTTTGTACGGGGCTGTAGCCGAGAACATTCTGCATGGACAGAGTCAGGAAGTACCACATCGGGTTCAGGCATGCTCCAGCCAGCAGCATGATCACATTGCCGATGGAGACTGCCCTGTTCCGAAAGATATGCAGCGGTATCAGAGGTGACGATGTCACCCATTTTTCGACGACGACGAAGGCGATCAGGAGCGATACGCCAATCGCAATGCCAGAGATGGTCGAGTTTGCCGACCAACCATCATCTGCAGCCTGGGCGATACCGTAAGCCAAGGATCCGAGACCTGCTGTCGCCAAGACTGCTCCAGCGAAGTCCAGTCGTGGACGCGGCCCAGAGGGACGATCAGCGGCAATATAGCGAACAGCCAGCAGCACTGCAGCCATCCCGATCGGCACATTGATCAGCAGCGTCGACCGCCATGTCAGATATTCGGTGAGGATACCTCCCACCAAATTTCCTGCTGTACCGCCTGCGATGCCCACCGCCGTCCAAGTGGCCAGTGCACGAGTGCGACGAGGGCCTTCGGGGAAAGTGGCGGTCAAAACAGTTAGCGTCGCTGGCGCGAGGATCGCAGCACCCAAGCCTTGAACCGCCCTGGCCACGACGAGAAGAGACGCCGAATTTACGAGGCCACCGGCGAGGCTTGCTCCGGAAAACACTGCCAAGCCGATCAAAAAGACCCGTCGGCGCCCCAGAAGATCCGCCAGACGGCCACCGAGCAGCAGGAAGCCCGCAAAGGTCAATGCGTAGGCATTCACTACCCATGCCAATCCGCCAGCGTCGAACCCAAGACTCTCGCGGATGGACGGCAGAGCAACATTCACCACCGAGATATCAAGAACAACCATGAACTGCGCGGCACACACCACTGCGAGTGCGATGCTCGCGGAGCGATGTCGGTTTTCCTCGACGAGCGTGGTGTTCATCGGACTTCGAGGCATAGGCCACTCCCCAAAACTTGGTACATCTGTATCTTATACAAACGTACCAAGGTGAGTTTTTGCAGATGTCGAGTTCCGGCTCTACCTCCGACACAGGGAGCCCTCGCGGAGCCACAGTTTCCGAGCACAAGACAAGCGGTACAGACGTATCATCTACGGCTGTACCAGGATCGGTTCGACACATGCAGGGAGATTTCACGGTGCCACGCAGACCCGACCCCACCCGGCGCCGTGCAGAAATTGCCGAGGCGCTTGTTCGTGCCGCCAATCGAGACGGTCTGCATGCGGTAACAATGAGATCCGTCGCCGCCGAAGCCGGTGTGTCGCTGCGGTTGGTGCAGTACTACTTCACCAGCAAAGAGGAGCTCCTGGTCGGCGCTCTCCAACATCTGGAACAAAGTAGCCAGGAGCGATGGGCACAACGACTGGCCGATCTTCCGAGTCCTCCGCCACCACGATCGATCATCGATGCGTTCGCGGCCGAAGCGTTGCCAACCGACGAACCCAGCAGCATGTTTCATCTGGTGTGGATGTCCTACGCGGTTCTCGCGATGACCAATACTCAGGTTGCACGGCATCCGTCCATCAGCGGCATCGACCGACTGGAGCGCCAACTCACCGAAGCACTGCAACGCTCGGCGGATGCCGACGAACTTGTCGACTGTGACGCGGCGATTGAGGCTGCACGCCTGGTGGCACTGGTCAACGGTCTGGGCACGAGCATCCTGGTCGGTCAGCGCTCCATAGATCGAGCCACCGAAGTAATCACCTACCACCTCGATCGCCTCTTCGCGGTTCCACCAGCAACGATCACCGAGCCTGCCACCTGATTACAACTGCAGTGCCGGCATCTACGCTCGACGAACCCCTGGGCTGCGGGGCCAGCTGAGGTGATTCAGCGAAAGATTGCCCATACTGCGAGGACTACCAGCAGTACGGCAAGGACGAACAAAACCACGAACGTGGCGGTGGGATGGTCGTTGATCCATTCGCTGAGTGCGTGGAGGCGGGTCGATGCATCGGATGTGATGGTCATGCCGTCACTTTCATGAGTTCACACCTGGAGTGGTTTCCGGTGAGGTGGCGGATGGGTGGTCAGGCCGGTGGGTCGAGCCTCTCCGTCGCCGGGACGGCAGCGGCGTCGAAGTCCGCGGCCGAAGTCGAGCGAACTCGCTGCCACGCGTGCCAGAGGAACCACGTCGAGAGAAAGGCACCGACCACGGTGCTCGCGACGAAATCGCTTGCGGTTTCAGTGAGGGCATGCACGTGGGGTTCCCTCAATTCCAGGTGGTATCGGGCAATCCAGAGGGGAATGGCACCGAGAGTGATGGAGACTGCCATGAGGGCGAAAAAGGTTGCTGCCCAGCGTCCTCCGCTTGCATGATCGATGTCGGCGAACGACCATGCCAGGCACAGGATGTATGCGTACACGGCGGAGATCAGTGCGGCGAGCATGTGCGCTGTGACCGGATTGTCTGTGAGCGCCGTCCATTTCAGGATCGAAAACAGTGTCGTCGTGGCCATGGTGCCCGCTGTTGCGATCAGGAGGAATTTCACGGCTTCGGGGTAGCGCAGAAGCCTCGCGATCCAGCGCTGCGGCAGGGCGTACACGAGGGCTTGGGAGAGGATGGTCAGTGCCGAGGTCACGTTTGCGCTTTCCGGCGTGGGGGCTGGGGGAACATGTACGACGAAGGTGTCATGAGGTGCTCCGGCGCGGCATGACGAAGAGCCATCGTTGTCCGGCGGAGGTCAGCGCTGCGTGAATCGCCAGGGATCCACCGACTGCAACGGTGGCTACCAGGAGGGGGCCGAACACCAACAGCGCGTTACGGGTGAAATCGAAGCCGGCGTGAACAGCGGCGACCACGATGATGCCGAGAAGTACTTCGTGCATGAGGTACACCGGCAAGGTGAGTGTTCCGAGCTTTCTGAAGGGGGCGAATATCCGCAGTGCCTGCAGTTGCGATGTGAGAGTGATGCCGACGAACAGACCCAAGGCGCTCAGGGTGATCGTCGCGGCGCCGACCGAGGTGATGTACCCATTGACGTGCAGGGCGTACGCGAGCGCGAATGCGGTGCCGGAGAGCGCGAGACGTGTCATCGTCGTCGATGCGGCGGCGGCGCGGATCATCTGTTGCAGGTGCGCTCCGGCGAGGAAGAAGAGGAAGAGTTCCATCATGTTTCCCCAGGTCCAGTCGACGCCTCCGATGCTGGGAGCGGTGAAGGCCAACGCGATCGCACCGAGCAGTTGGACTCGATAGTCGATTCCGCCGAGTGCTTTCGTGAGCACCGTGTACACCGCGAGTGCGTAGAGGAACCACAACCCGCTGGTCGGTACGACCAGCGCAGTGATCAAGTTCAGTGGGCTCGAGGTTTCGTCGGTTCCTGCGGTGGCCGGAAAGGCGCTGAAGAACACGAAGCGCAGAACCGTCCACATGAGGTAGAGGTATGCCAGAGGCAGGACTCGCCGCCGGATCACCGTTGCCCACGGCAGTGATGTCACTTTGTGTGCGAAGAGGCCGGCGGTGAGGAAGAACAAGGGCATCCGAATCGGTTCCGCAACAGCGTTGATGTCGTTCCAGATCCCTGCGGCCAACCCGCGGGTGACGAGAAAGTTGGTGCTGTGCAGGAGGACGACCAACGCGATGCTGATCCCTTTCGCCAGGTCGACCCAGTCCACCCGCCCTGTGTGCGCTGCCGTATCGCCCGATTTCGGTTCGATGGTTCCGTCGTTGATTCGGTGCACCGGATCTTTCTCCTCGATGGTGTTGGGCGGACGTGACTCTCATGGACTTGGCGGCGGTCGAACACCCGCCACAACTTTACTCTTACGTTACAGTAGGTTTATCGAGGGTCCGGAGCGTCCTGGTGCCATTTCACCGACCGCCGCGAACGGGGGCCCGCCGGGTGGCGAGTTCCGGTTTCTCGACAACACGGCGAGAACCAGACGTGAAGTACCACCATAATTCGTTGCGCTACAGCACAATTAGGTGATAACCGAGCGCAGACGGCGTCCACCCATCTCAATGCGATGAAGTGAGGGTGCCGCTGAGCCCTCGGTGACGCTCGAGGCTGGCGCCGTCGAGACCGATGATCTCGACGTGCTTTCCCTTCGCTTCGTACTTGTGCTGAATGGCATCGAGAGTGGCGACCGTCGAGGCATCCCAGATGTCGGCACCGGTGAGGTCGATGATCACGTTCGCCGGATCGTCGACGTAGTCGAACTGATAGACCAGATCGTTGCTCGAAGCGAAGAACAGCTCCCCGGTCACCCGATAGACGCGGGTATCGACGAGTCCGTCCTCGTTGGTGTCCGCTTCGGACACCTTCTCCACATTCGTCAGATGCGCGACGCGGCGGGCGAACATCACCATCGCCGTCAGCACACCGACGATCACGCCGTAGGCGAGGTTGTGTGTGGTGACGGTGACGATCACGGTGGCGGCCATGACGAGGGTTTCGCTACGCGGCATGCGGCGCAGGGTCTTCGGGTGCACACTGTGCCAGTCCATGGTTCCGACGGAGACCATGATCATCACCGCTGCGAGCGCGGCCATCGGGATCAAGGCGACGACGTCACCGAGTCCGACGACGAGGATCAGCAAGAACACTCCGGCCAGGAACGTCGAGATGCGGGTGCGGGCGCCGGATGCTTTGACGTTGATCATGGTCTGGCCGACCATCGCGCAACCACCCATGCCACCGAAGAATCCGGTCAGGACGTTCGATACTCCCTGCGCCCACCCTTCGCGGGTCTTGTTCGAGTGCGTGTCGGTGATGTCGTCGACCAACTTCGCCGTCATCAGCGATTCGAGGAGGCCGACCAGCGCCATCGCCAGCGCGTAGGGAGCGATGATGGTGAAGGTGTCGACGGTGAGCGGCACATCAGGAAAGAACAGCGACGGCAGGCTCGACGGCAATTCGCCCTCGTCCCCGACGTCGGGGACGTTCAACGCGAAGACCACCGTCGCCGCGGTCAGCAGCACGATCGCCACCAGTGGTGCCGGTACTGCGGTGGTGAGTTTGGGGAGCAGGATCATCACCAGCAATCCGACTCCGACCATCGGATACACCATGGCGGGGACACCGATCAGGTGTGGGAATTGGGAGGTGAAGATCAAGATCGCCAGTGCGTTGACGAAACCGATCATCACGCTGCGCGGGATGAAACGCATCAACTTGGCAACACCGAGGACACCGAAGGCGATCTGAAAGATGCCGGCCAGGATGACGGTGGCGATGAAGTAATCCAGTCCGTATTCACGTGCAACCGGCGCAATGACCAGGGCTATCGCACCGGTAGCGGCGGAGATCATTGCCGGGCGGCCTCCGAGGAATGCGATGGAGACGGCCATGACGAAGGATGCGAACAGCCCCACACGGGGGTCTACGCCGGCGATGATGGAGAACGCGATCGCCTCGGGAATCAAGGCGAGGGCAACGACCAATCCGGCGAGGACCTCGGTTTTGAGTAGTCGCGGTGATCGCAAGGCGCTCATGACCGTCGGTGCGGTCATCTGTGCGTCCCGAATGGTCGAGGGTGGTGAGGCATGTGCTGCCACGATGCTCCGTTCACGTGTGAGCAGGAGAGTTCCTACTCGGCTGGGGTGGCGCGTCGTGCGCCGGGGATGCGTGCGGCAAACCTGGGAATCTCCTGGCCGCGGCCGCCTGGACAGGCGACGGGGTTGACCGAGAACGGCGAACCCTACTCTTACGGAATGGTAGAGTTTGGTTACCGGATAGGCAAAATAGTGTGACGCGCCCCACCGTGCCGTGAAGAAAGATCGGGGCATGTGGGTAACCCGCATCCACGTTCTTGCAGTACTGGGCGCAGCTGCTGCGCATGACCGTGACCGAAGGGGACAACGATGGCGGCGGAGAATGTGGAGAAACTTCACGCACTGTTGCGCACACTGGACACGGTGATGGTCACGACCGTCGACGATCAGAACCGGTTGATCAGCAGGCCGATGGCCTTGCGCGTGGGCGATTTCGGCGGAACTTTGTTCTTCCTTGCTCCGACGAACTCGCGCATCATCTCCCACATCGCCGCGAGATCGGCGGTCAACATATCGTTCACATCGGCGAACAGTTCCGTATCCCTCACTGGTACTGCGGATTTCACCACCAACTACAACAGTGTGGCCGAGCACTGGCACAGCATGCTTGCCCCGTGGCTCCCCCGCGGAACCACCGGGGCGGCGCTGATCGAGGTCACCATCGACGAGGCGAGATTCTGGAGCGTTCCCCACGGTTCGACAGGAGCTACCGGCGCCTAGCGCTCGCCTGTCACCGCAATTCAGCCGTGTCGAATCGCCGGAATATCAAGTGCGCAATAATAGTTCACAGACCGGAGGCCATCCGAATATCTGGACGGAGAGCCTCGACCCGCCCTGGGACGGGGCCTACTCCGCCGGCGCGCTCCCGGATCAGAGAGATGCCGGCGACGATGAACCCGAAGTCGCGCTTCGCGCTGCGAGCAGTTCGGTCAGTTCCTCGGCGTACGCCAATTGCCGCCGAAGCGTGGTGCAGCTCTCCGAAGCCTTGCCGTGGCATTCGTTGATGAAGTCCTCCGCCTCGGAGCGCTCTTTCTCGGTAGCCGAGTCGTCGTTGACGACGTCGAGCGCATCGAGTAGGCCTTTCATTTCGGCCAGGGTGAATCCGAGTGGCTTCATACGCCGAATAACCAGTAGGCGTTCGACATCGGCTTCGGTGTAGAGACGGAAACCGCCGACGCTTCTCTCCGAGGGAACGACCAATCCGACGTCGTCGTAATGCCGCACGGTGCGGATGGACAACTCGGTGCGGTGCGCGACCTGCCCAATCTGCATATGCATGCCGTCGTCGTCACCCATCGGTGCACCTCCACATCCATCTACCCGGCCTTGAATGACGGGCAGATGTTTGCGCCCGCGCTCGGTGACCACTCTAGCGAGCACCCGCATCGGACCAGACCTGCCGGACCGAACGCGAGGTGCGAGCCACCAAACTCTACTGTAACGTACGGGTAGAGTTGCCGTCCTGAGTTGATCGGCGAAAATCCGAGGAGACAGTTCGTTGCCTGTTCCATCGCTGACGTCACCCCGCTGGGCACCTGTCACCATTGCCATGGGTACCGCATTCTCGATTGCGGTGGTCGCCGCGTACTCGATCATCGCAGTCAACGGATATTTGATGGATCTGTCCGTCTTCCGTGACGCAGGACTGGCTTTCACATCAGGGTTGCCGCTGTATTCGGAAGATTTTCCGAGCTCGTCCGGGTTCCGGTTCATCTACTCGCCGTTCGCGGCGATAATTTTCGCGCCGATGGCGTGGAGTGATCCCGTTGTCCTGCAGGTGATATGGACATCGATCAATATCGCGCTGGTGTGGTGGATCCTGAAAGTCGTCCTGCGCCAATTGTCGATACCGCGGCCATCTCT
>Ga0207953_10105_pt1 | contig 31820 bp, 28 predicted proteins | sample AntDryMetagUQ313_FD_188091 | JGI IMG/M metagenome (GOLD analysis project Ga0207953, IMG submission 188091) | Polar desert microbial communities from Antarctic Dry Valleys - UQ313 (SPAdes) | ecosystem: Environmental > Terrestrial > Soil > Desert | place: Antarctic Dry Valleys | collected 2008-12-31
GGCCCTCCACGGATCGTCCATCCGCGTCAGAGCCTGAGCCTCGTTCCTGATCATCTCGACCTCCTCGCTCATCGAGGGGGTCAGATCCTCATGGCGTCAGGGGGTCAGTTTGCCGTGTCGCCTGACAGATGTAGTTCAAGACATAGCAGAGGAAGATCATCGGGATCAGCCGGAGGCCGATCTTCCGATAAATCCTGGCTCGTTCGTTTTCAGACGCTTGCTCGATAGCAACGCGCGTCTTGGACGCATCGGCCATTCCAAATCCCCCATCGCGAGCTTGGCTTCCGCGGCGCGATCTTGTTCGAATAATTCGCGCCGTCCCGACCGAGCCAAGTCTCGCTACGAAGCATAGCAGGCCATTTTGCAGTGTTGCGATGATATATTTGCATCGTTTCAATCGATGCCATCGATCGATGCTGCCGGCAGATCCGTCGCACGCCTTGCGGGTGTGTGCCGATCAATCGGCCATGAAGTCCGGAGACATCGACACGGTCCGTCCCGCTTCGGTCAAAATCACCGACCTCGGAATCGCCTGCTCGAAGGTCGCTCCAAGATCCGTCAGACGTTGAAGCAGCTCAGGCAACCGGACGAGGCATCCAGCCTCGATGTCATGAATGACCATGACACTCCAGTCCTGCTCCCGCACCTGGGCCATCGCGGTCTCGACCCAGCCGTCCGCGTCCTTCCAGTCACCGGGGACGCTGTTCCAGGTGATCGTCGTGTAGCGTTCGGCGAGGAGGTGATCGAGCGCCGCCCGACTCAACAGATGCCGGCCGATCAGTCCGTCGTTCCCGTAGGGGCGGAAGAGCTTCTCCGGTCGCGTCAGCGAACCGATCCTTTGCTGCGTCTCCTCGATCTCTCGAAGCGCGTAGTCCCGGTCCGTCCGGTCCCCGAGTGCCACCGAATGCGTAAAGGTGTGATTTCCGATCCAATGCCCCGCTGTATGAGCAGCCCGCATGAGATCGGCTGCAGCGGGGTCGTCGAGCCTCTGCCCGATCACGAAGAAGGTGGTCTTGATTCCGGCCCGGTCTAGGATCCCCAGGATCTGATCCGTCACATGTGGTGTGGGGCCGTTGTCGAAGGTCAGGGTGACCTGCTTGGCTGCCATATCTGACTCCAATTCGGGCTCGTTCGCCGTAGCGTTCGCGGACACACTGGCGAGCTCCCGCGACGCCATCCCCGCTACAACCGACGCGTCGAATGAGAAGTCTTATCGCAGGCTCGACGGAGCGTGTGCAGGAAGGATGCGACGTGCGGAGGCAGGACCTCGTTCCGGCGCAGTAGCACGCCAGGGCTCCGCATGGGCGTGGGGGTTTCCAGAGGAACCGACAAAAGCGTCCCATCCTCTGGGACAGCCTGTCTCGACAGGATCGCGACGATGTTCATACGCCGAACCAGACCGAGGATGGGACCGATCGTGTTCATCTCTGCGACGAGGTGCGGGACGGCGCCGCATTGCCGGAAGCAGTCATCCAGCAGCCTGCGGGTGGTGAATTCCGGTGAGAGCAACACGACCGGCTGATGGTGGAGTTCCGCCATCCGGACCCATTTCCGGGCTGCCCACCGGTGTTCAGGCGAAAGCACGAGATCCAGAGGCTCGTCATAGAGGGGTTCGAAGGCGAGATCCTGCTGGTGGTCCGGCCTGTAGGAGATACCGAGATCGAGGGCACCGGCCAGGAGCCGCTCCTCGATCACGCTAGCGGCGAGTTCCTCCACGACGACGCGCATCGAAGGATTGCGGGTGAGGAACTCGGTCAGACAGGCGGGGACGAGATTGACGTTGAAGGTGTGCGTCGCGGCGATCCTGAGCCAACCGGTCAGGACCTGATCCTGGGGGGAGAGCGCCCGAAGGCCCTCATCCAGTTCGCCGAGGGCCCGTAGGACACGGGGCAGCAGGTTCTGCCCGGCTTCAGTGAGGAACACGCGCTTGCCGACGCGGTCGAACAGGCGTTGCCCGACCTGATCCTCCAGTTGCCGGATCTGGTGAGACAGGGTCGATTGGGTGATGTGCGTCTGCCGCGCGGCCCGGGTGAAGCTCAGGTGCTCAGCCAGAGCCACGAAGTAACGCAGGTGACGGAGTTCCATCGGTCTGCCCGTTCGATCGACGGCATCGATCAATTGAATGCATCGATATCATTATATCGATGCAACCCGGCGCGCTATACGATGCTGACGCTGGGCTGACGGCCTCTTGCTTCACGGTCCGCCACTCCGCGCAAACGCCCTGATTGGGAGCTCGAAGTGCCGAGGATTGGGAACGCGAGCCGGGACAGCGTCGGACCAGATCACCAGGGATTGTTCGACCGCCTAGAAGCGTTGCGGGGAAAGCCGGTCGAGAACGTCTTTCTCGCCGTCGCCAACGCGCCTGCGCTGTGTGACGGGGTTCTCGCGATGGCGATGTCGCTGCGCCAGAGCACTCTGCTCGACCGGCAACTTCGCGAACTAGCCGTCCTGACGGTCGGGCTTGAGATGCGGGCTGACTACGAGGTCGCGCATCACTGGAACTCGGCGGTGAAGGCCGGGCTGTCCCAAGCCAAGCTGGAGCGGCTTGCGCAGTTCGAGACGGATGACCGGTTCACCGCTTCCGAACGCGCCGTCATGCGCTTCGCTCGCGACGTGACGCGGACCGGCCGTGTCGATGACGGCCTCTGGGCCGAATTGTGCGGGTTCCTGGACGAGCAGGAGCGACTAGAATTGGTCCTGACGACGGCTTGGTACAACTGCGTCGTTCGCATCCTCCTCCCCCTCAATATCGAACTTGAGGACTGGTTCTCGCGCCTCTGAGGGCGAGCGCGAGAGAACTTGCGCCCGGCGTGCCTTCGAACCGGACGGAAGTTCCGGAACAGAATAGGGAGATCATGAAAATGGACGTGACGCCCGGAGGTGATCCGCCCGTGCTTGGCCTGCCGCCGGCTAAGTCATTCGCGACGGATGATGTGGATAGCGCCGCACTCTATCGAAAATTGCAGTGGCGGCTGCTGCCGTTCCTCTTCGCATGCTACGTGGCTGCCTATCTCGACCGGGTGAACATCGGCTACGCGCAGTTGCACATGCGCGCGGAGCTGGGCTTCAACGACGCGGTCTACGGCCTCGCCGCCGGACTGTTCTTTGTCAGCTACTTTCTGTGCGAAGTCCCGAGCAACTTCGTCCTTCAGCGCGTCGGCGCCCGGCGAACGCTGGCGCGCATCCTAATCCTGTGGGGGCTCGCCTCCTCGGCGACGATGTTCATCACCGGGCCCCATTCGTTCTACGCGCTGAGGCTGATCCTGGGCGCGTTCGAGGCGGGCCTCGCCCCCGGCGTGATGTACTACCTGACGCTCTGGTATCCGAACCGGCGCCGGGCGGAGATGACCGCGATCTTCCTGAGCGGCAGCATGCTCGCCGGTGTGATCGGCGCACCTGTCTCAGGTTTCATCCTCGAAGGCATGCAGGGCGTCCTCGGACTCAGGGGCTGGCAGTGGATGTTCCTTCTGGAGGGCATGCCGGCCGTGCTTCTCGGGCTCGTCGCGCTTCGGATCCTCGTCGACAAGCCTCAGGATGCTCCCTGGCTGACATCATCCGAGAAGGAGCTCCTCCGGGCGGAGATCGACAGGGACGCGAACTTGGCTGCCGGCGGCCATGCATTCGGTGCGGCGTTCCGCGATCCACGAATCTACGTCCTCGCGCTGGCATACTTCACCCTCGTCTGCGGGCTCTATGCGATCACGTTCTGGATGCCCGTGATGATGCAGGCCGCCGGTGTCCAGGGAGCCGCCGCGATCGGCCTATGGTCCGTAATTCCCTATGCGGTCGGCGGCATCGGCATGGTGTGGCTGTCCCGACGCTCGGACCGACGGCAAGAGCGGCGGTGGCATTACGCCGTCTGTGTCGGTGTCGGTGCCTGCGCGCTGATTGGGGCGTCCCTCGCCGGCGCGAACCTTCCAGTCGTCCTGGCACTGCTCTCCGTCGCGACCGCCACGCTCTTCGGCGCGATGCCGATCTTCTACGGCATCCCGATGGCCTATCTCCCCGAGCGTTCGGCCGCGGGCGGGTTGGCGCTGATCAATTGCCTTGGCCTTACGGGTGGCTTCGTGAGCCCCTTCCTGCTCGGCTGGATCCGGAACGCGACGGGGAGCCTGACGCCCGGCCTGTGGTTCATGACAGGCCTGATGCTGACGGGCATCGTGGTGCTACTCCTGGCGACACGCCGCCCGTTCACGCGAGTCACGCCCCACCCCGCCACCTCCGGGCTCGCTTTCAGGTCGGAGGCAGGCCGGTGAGCCTCGATAGCTTGGCCCACCGCTGGTATGCGTCGGAAGGGAGCCGGTCGCCGCTCCTCCTCCTGCACGGCACCGGAGGTGACGAAGACGAGCTTGTGCCCTTTGCCCAGGCAGCGGCCCCCGGCGCGCCGATGCTGGCCGTCCGCGGAGCCGTATCGGAAGGTGGCAAGCTGCGCCACTTCGCCCGCCATCCGGACGGTCGTTTCGATTCATCCGAGGTCGTCCGCCGAGCCGATGAGCTGGCGGCCTTCGTCGCGGCCGCCCGCGACCGTTACGGTTTCGGGCCCCCGCTCGCCCTCGGCTTCTCGAACGGAGCCAACATCGCGGCCGCACTCATGCTTCTGCATCCTGCTCTTCTGACAGGCGCGATCCTGTTGCGCGCCGTTCCACCGCTGACTGGTACCGCCCACGCTGCCCTCGTCGGGCGGCGTGCCGTCGTCGTCTCGGGCGAGACGGATACGATCGCGCCGCCGGCACTCGGGGCCGATCTGGCACTTTGCCTGACCGAGCTGGGCGCCGAAGCGACCCACCATGTCCTACCCTGCGGCCACGACCTGACATCGGCCGATGTGACCCTCGCCCGCAACTGGCTCAGCTCTCTCGCCGAAGGGGCACCCGCTGGACCGGCTTCCTCCCACTTGATTCGCCCTTGATCCGGAGATGATCGATGAAGCTCTGTCGTTACGGTGAGGTTGGGTCCGAGCGGCCTGCTCTGGTCGATGCTGCAGGCGTCCTCCGCGACCTCTCGTCGGTGTGCCGTGATCTTGGTCCGTCCGAACTCGCGCCCGACGGTCTCGCCAGGATCGCACAGACGGATCCGACGCGCCTGCCTCGGGTAGAAGGAAGCCCCCGCCTCGGCGTTCCGTTCACAGGACTCTCGAAGTTCATCTGCATCGGGCTCAACTACTCGGACCACGCGGCCGAGGCCGGCATGGCGATCCCGAGCGAGCCGATTATCTTCCTCAAGGCTCCGAGCGCCGTCTGCGGGCCGAACGACGACACGATCCAGCCCCGCGACTCCACCAAGCTCGACTGGGAAGTGGAGCTCGGTATCGTGATCGGATCGACGGCTCGGTACGTCACCGAGGAGCACGCCCTCGATCATGTCGCCGGGTACTGCGTCGTGAACGACGTCTCCGAGCGGGCCTTCCAGCTTCAGTCCAGCCAATGGGACAAGGGCAAGGGTTGCGACACGTTCGGTCCAATTGGCCCCTGGCTCGTGACGAAGGACGAGATACACGATCCGCAGCGGCTCGACATGTGGCTCGACGTGAATGGAACCCGCCGTCAAACGGGCAATACGCGCACGATGATCTTCGGTGTTCGCGAGATCATCGCTTATTGCAGCCGATACATGACGCTCCTGCCCGGCGACATCATTGCGACGGGCACGCCGCCGGGCGTCGGCATGGGTATCAAGCCCGAGCCCGTCTGGTTGCAGCCGGGCGACACGGTCTCGCTGGGGATAGAGGGCCTCGGGCAGCAAGGCCAGCGCATCCGGCGGGCCGATCACGGCTAGGGCGCGGTCGACCGGATCAGGCTCGGGGAGAATAACCCGTCCTAATCCTCGCCGCCCTTCGATCGGGTTCGGATAGCCGCACGGCCGCACGTGAACGGCTGCGTTTGGCCGAAAGCGGAACAACCGCTTCGGAGAAGGCCGACCAGAGATGCGGACGACCTTCAATCGATCCGGATCGGAAAGGAACCGAGCGAAACGCGTCACTCATAAGCAGACGTCCCGGCCTTGACCGAGAGCCTCCAGTTCCATCCCCGCGGCTCAAGCGGCAAACCGGCATCAAACAAGCGTTAACCCTTAAGACAGATGTGGCGGACCATACCTCAGGTCACTGTCGCGGTGTCTTGCCAGACTGCGCCAAGGAGCCTTCGCGCGCTTGCATAAGCCACCTGCAATCTCCAGCTTGGGCGCGATCAAATGGCCGAGATGTCCGTCGATGAAGCTCTGAACAGAGCCAACGTCGATATCCAAGCGGGACGGCACCAAGAAGCCAGAAATCTCCTGGAGGCGATACTCAAAGTAGAAGACAAGCATCCGCGAGCCTTGATCGGACTTTCGGTCGTCAGCTTTCAACAAGGCGACCTGCCGAACGCGGTCAACTACATTTCGGGAATAGTCCTGGAGAATCCATTCGACAGCGACCTCCTCGGCACGTGCTCGGCCCTTCTGCGGAGCTTTTCCGTCGAGGAATTCGCCGATCGTGTCGAAGCGATAAGGGATGACGCCAAGAAGGATGCGCGGACAATAAGGGCGTGCCTCGACGGCTTCCTCAACATGGCTGATTTCGGATCGTCGGGCGAGGCGATCGTGCGGGTTCCATCCGAGATCGCGAGCGCGATCCACTTCATATCGCTCGACGCTCTGTCTGTAGGCTCCAACAGATCGAAGTTCGGTCGGTACTCCCCTATCAACTGTGTCATCGCTCCTACCGCGGGAGACTATGAATTCCGCGAGAAGCACTTCATCTACGCGTCCTCACTGCTGGAGGACAAGCAGGAGGTCCTCGAGGCGTTCGGCCTCCGGGATCTGGCACGGGTCAAAGCGGTTCACAAGGTCAAAGCCAAGCGCATGTCGGATGCCCTCGATGAAATCGGGGTCTCAGGTCTCGACTATTTCAAGAGCGATCTGGAGGGCATAGACGGCTTGGTCCTGCGCGACGCCCGGCAGCACATCGCCGGGGCCGCCGTCGTACAGGCCGAACTCCGTTTCATGCCGGCCTACGAGGGGGAGCCGCACTTCGACGAGACCGTCGCCTACATGCGCGGACAAGATTTCGAGGTGCTGCATCTGACCAATGAGAATTGGCGGTACGCGACCCGGCACAGGGATCACATGGCCAGAGGTCGGACGGTGTTTGCGGATACCGTGTTCGTGAAGAATATCGACACGTATCTATCGCTTCAAGGACGCTCGACCGAGGCCGTGGTTCGATATTGCCTCGCCTGCGGCGTGTCCGGCAACGCAAACTATGCCGAATTCATACTCGAGAAGCACAAGGAACTCGTCCCTTGTGATCTCGTCGCCGCTCTCGTCAACTACCTGATACCGAAGGCCCGCTTCGGTCAGCCTCAGTTCGCCAAGACCCGGCTCGGTCATGTCGCCATGTCGTGACCGGAATTTCCAGCCTCACGCCCTGGAAGGCTGCGGCGGCGGGCCATCCAGGGCGATCAGATCGACGTTCCGCGCCTTGAGGACGCTGAACAGGCCTTCCAGTTCTCTATCGCAGGGATCGTCCACGATCGCGGCTTCCGGCGTGTCCTCCTCCAGCCACGCCTCCGCATCCTTGTTGGAGGAGAACCCGAGCGGGTCGTAGCCGAGTCTCTCGAGCAAACGGCACGCCCGTCGCCGCCGTGCGGCGCTACGGGAGAGGGCCAGGGCCGGAGGCCGGAGCGGACGAGCGGCCATCACGCGGCCTTCCGCGACTTCGAGGACGTCGCCTTGCCCGCGCCGCGGTTCGAATTTAGCCGCGACCGCTTCGAACCCGCCTTCTTCCGGGCAGCGGCCGGCTGAGCGGAGGATCCACCCTTCTCGGAGTCGATGCTGCGCCTGAGGGCCTCCATCAGGTTCACGACGTTGCTGGAGCTCGGTGCCGCCACCTTCGATCGACCCTTGCCCTTCTCGGGCTTCTTCGCCTTGCCCTTGACCAGCGCGATCAGCGCTTCCTCGTAGCGGTCCTCGAACTTCGACGGATCGAACTTCCTCGTCGACCGGGCGATCAGCTCCTCAGCCAGGGACCGCATCTCGTCGGTCGGATTGCCGTCCGGCATGTCCTCGAAGTAGGCGGTGGGCGACCGGATCTCGTCCTGGTACCGCAGCAGGGTCGCCAGCAGGCCTTTGCCGTAGGGCTCGATCAGGACGATGCGCTCCCGCTTGTAGATGACGATCCGGCCCAGGCCCGCCATCCCCTTCTTCCTCATCGCATCCCGGATGACGGCGAACGCCTCGCGCGAGACCTTGTCCTCGGCCGCGAGGTAGTAGGGCTTGTCGAGGTAGCGCTCGTCGACCTCCTCGCGCTTGCAGAACGCCTCGATGTTGATCGTATGCGTGCTTTCCAGCGCGATCTCGCTGAGCTCCTCGTCCTCGACGGGGACGAGGTCGTCCTTGGCGACCTCGCAGCCCTTCACTTGGTCATCGCGGTTGACACTCTCCCCGGTCACCGAGTCGACCAGCAGCTGCTTCACGCGGTTGCCGGTCTCACGGTTGATCGTGTGGCACTTCAGGTCCCGCGACGAGCTGATCGCCGGATACAGCCCGACGGAGCAGGAGACGAGTGAAAGTCGCAGGTGCCCCTTCCAATTGGCGCGAGATGCCACCGCAGCCTCCAGAATTCGCACAAGTATTCGTCGCCGGCGATGAGTCGATGCGATGCCGACCACGAATTCGGCGACTCAACGAGAGTCGCTCTCGACTCGTTCCTGCACAGTTTGTCCTGTGGATAACTTGCGAGATCTTGCCTGCCCCCGCAGTCGAAGCGGCATCCCGGAACCGGCGATCGGCCGCGCGGTTTGCCGGAAGTCATGTCCGAACTCCTCAAGCCGTACCGCGAGAAGCGGGACTTCGAGTCCTCGCCCGAGCCTCGTGGGCACCGTGGCCGGAAGACCGCCAAGGCGCGCTTCGTCGTCCAGAAGCACGACGCCCGACGCCTGCACTACGATCTGCGGCTGGAGATGGACGGGGTGCTCAAGAGCTGGGCCGTCACCCGCGGGCCGAGCCTATCGCCGGCCGAGAAGCGGCTCTCCGTCCGCACCGAGGACCACCCCCTCGACTACCTGCGCTGGGAAGGGGCGATCCCCAAGGGCCAGTACGGCGGCGGAACCATGATCGTCTGGGACATCGGCTCCTGGGAACCGGTCGGCGATGCGGCCGCCGGTCTCGAGAAGGGCCACCTCGAGTTCGTTCTGCGGGGAGAGCGGCTCGGCGGCCGTTGGCATCTCGTGCGCATGAAGGGTCGCGGCGGCGAGAAGAGGCAGCCGTGGCTGCTGATGAAGGCCGAGGACGAGCATGCCCGCCGCGAGGGCGACATCCTCGGCGAGCACGATGCGTCGGTCCTGTCGGGCCGGACCAACCGCGATCTCGCCGCCGGCGGCGAGATCAGACCCGACCACGCGGCACGTGCGAAAGTTGCCTTGACGCGCGTGACGAAGACCGCCTCGGCCCGGTCCCCGCGCGCCCGCAAGGCCGTGCTGCCGCCCTTCGTCGAGCCGGCCTTGGCGACCCTCGTCGACGCGGCGCCGACCGGAGAGGGCTGGCTGTACGAGATTAAGCACGACGGCTACCGCATGCAGGCGCGCATCGACGGAGGTGCCGTGAAGCTGTCGACGCGATCCGGCCTCGACTGGACGGCGAAGTTCGAGCCGATCGCGAAGGCCCTCCAGAAGCTGAAGCTGCCCTCCGCCCTGATCGACGGCGAGATCGTCGTCGAGAACGCGAGCGGCATCTCGAGCTTCGCGGCGCTTCAGCAGGCCCTCGCTGACGGCGACACGGGCGCGGCGCTCTTCTACGCCTTCGACTTGCTCTACATCGACGGCAAGGACATCCGCGCCCTCCCCCTGACCGAGCGCAAGGCTCTGCTGCTGCAGAGCCTGGACGATGCGGGGTCCGCCGACCGGATCCGGTTCAGCGAGCATCTCATCGACGACGGTGCGGCCATGGCCCGCCATGCCTGCCGCCTCGGGCTCGAAGGCATCGTCGCCAAGCGGGCCGACGCGGCCTACCGCTCCGGACGAAGCGATCTCTGGCGCAAGGTGAAATGCACCGGCTCCCAGGATTTCGTCGTCGCGGGCTTCATGCCCTCAGGCACGGCCCCTAAATCCGTCGGCTCGTTGATCCTGGGAACACACCAGGATGGCACCCTCGTCCACGTGGGACGGGTGGGTACGGGGTTAGGCGACGCGGTCGCGCGCGAGCTCTGGGTGAAGCTGGAGTCCCTGCGGATCCCAGCGCCGCCGTTCGACGCCGAACTGCCGCCCCTGGCGCGCCGCAATGCACGATGGGTGGAGCCTCGTCTCGTCTGCGAGGTGACGTTCCGCGGATGGACCGCCGACGGTCAACTGCGGCATGCGTCTTTCAAGACCATCCGGACCGGCGTGGCGCCCGACGAGGTCGTCCGGAAGGCGGCGCCGGCGCGCTCACGGGCGCCGAAGCGGAGAACCGCGGAGTCGACCGTGACGCTCACGCATCCAGATCGCGTGCTCTGGCCGGACGTCGGCCTGACGAAGGAGGGCTTGGCCGGGTACTATGCCCAGATCGCCGACCGCATCCTGCCGCACGTGATCGACCGGCCTCTGTCGCTCGTCCGGTGCCCGGCTGGCCTCGGCTCGTGCTTCTACCAGAAGCACGGCTGGTCCGGGATCGACGAACGCCTTCTCCGCGTCCTCGAAGGCGGGACCGGGAAGGCGGTCGTGATCGGCGACCCGGATGGCCTGCGCGCCCTGGTCCAGGCGAGCGTCCTGGAGATCCATCCCTGGGGCGCGACGGCCGCGGACCCGGATCGGCCGGACCGCTTGGTCTTCGATCTGGATCCCGGGGACGGCGTGGGCTGGACCGACCTCGTCGCCGGCGCGCTCGAGGTCCGCGAGCGTCTGCGGATCTCGGGGTTCGGCGCCTTCGTCAAGACGACCGGAGGTAAGGGACTGCACGTCGTCGTCCCGGTCGAACCGAAGGCTGGGTGGGATGAGGCGAAGGCGTTCTCGAAGGGGCTCGCCTCCGAGATGGCCAAGAACGCGCCCGACCGCTACGTCGCGACCGTGTCCAAGAAGTCCAGGGACGGCCGCATCTATATCGACTATCTGCGCAACCAGCGTGGTGCGACCGCGGTCGCGACCTTCTCGACCCGCGCCCGCGCGAGAGCGCCGGTCTCGGTGCCGGTCGGCTGGGACGAACTCCCGTTCCTCGGTTCCGGATCGCGCTTCGACGTCGCCACCCTGCCCGGTCGCTTGGCGGCGCTCGGCAAGGATCCCTGGGCCGGCTTCGAGCGTGCCGCGCGGCCTCTGGAGGCGGCCGGCAAGCGCGGGCGTCGACGAATCTGACTGGCCTGTCTGTATGGACTTGCCGTCGGCTCGTGCAAGGTCAGCGTGGGCCGGGCAGGCGAAGAGCGAGATAGCGGACGGTCTTGGCCCCGCCGTGAATGGTGGCTGCGCCGACCTCCTCGAAGCCGAGCCGGGCGTGGATGGCGTCCGAGCTCGGGTTGGGCGGCATCGAGTTGACTTCGCACACGATCAGGTCGTGACCGGCCTCGCGGCCATTCCGAAAGAGATCCTCGTAGAGCCGCCGCGCATGCCCGAGGCCGCGGGCACTCCCGGCGACCACGACCCGATCGACGTACACGAAGCGCAGGTAGCGACTGCGGAACCAGAGGTAGTTCGGGCCCGCATAGGTCGGATGCCGCTCGTCGAGGGCGATCAGGAATGCGTCATCGCGGCCGATCCGAAGCGCGCGGAAGCTCCATGCCACGAGCTTGGAGAGCCCTACCTCGTCGAGCAGGGAGAGTTCGGCCGCGTGCGCGTTGTTGAGGGCCAGGAGCGGACCGGTGTCGGCCGGTGTGATCTCCGGCACGCCATCAGGACCATGCTTGCACCTCGACAGCGGCATTTTTAGCATCTCGATGGCCGATAGCAGCCACAAACTCCTTATTGTCTTCGCGCTTGATATAATCCAAGTGTTGTTTTGCGGCCTCGACAGCGCCGCAGGCTATCTGCACAAATTTGTCAATCTGCCCCTTGTCATGTCGGGCCATCATTTGGATACGCCAACGGCAGGCATTCTTTCTGACCGCGGGATATTCGACGAGATTTGTGATAGCACCTTCGTTATAGGCATAATGATTGGCAAGGCGCGATAAGGCGCTGTCGCCTAGAAGAACGGGGATGATTGCGCTGGGCTGACCAAGAACTGTAAAGTTGGTTTCAGCCATGCGCTGCCGCATGTGCAGCGAATTGCTCATGAGCTTCTCGCGTAAATCCCTCCCCTCATCAGCCTCGATCACATCGAGACAACTCCCAATGATGGCGCATTGAACTGGCGAGATCGCGTTGGTGAATGTGAGCGGGCCGCAGTTGTATCGCAGGGCAAGCTTCAGGCTTGCTGAATTGCTTGCTACGAAGCCGCCGTTCGTCGCAAAAGTCTTAGAGAAGGATCCCATTAGAATGTCGGGGAATCCGATGCAGTCCTGAAGCTCCAGGTACCCCTTACCTTTGTCTCCGATCGCACCTAGATCATGTGCTACGTCGACCAAGAGCGTGGCATCGTACTGATTGCATGCATCTTGCAGTTCTCGAATCTGCGGGACATCGCTGTCCATAGAAAAGACCGTCTCGGTGACGAGAAGGATTCCATCGGCGGGATAAGCGCTCCGAATTTTGGCAAGTAGGGCACAGGCGCGCCTATAGGACAGATGTGGAAAGAAATGAACGTTCTTGGTCGCTCCATAAGCGCCTTCAACTAGACACGCATGTGCGAGGCGATCGATTACGACATGGTCGGTGGGCCTAACCAATGTCTTTATCACTCCATATCCGGCACCCCAGCCGGTAGGGAACAGAGTGCAGTCCGAGTACCCTAAAAATTCGGCTAGACGTCGCTCCAGCTCAACAGAAAGAGATGTATTCCCCATTAAAGCTGCCGAACCAGCGCTATGAAGACCCGCGTTGTCGATGGCAGCCTTTGCTGCAGCTTTCACAGCCGGATGAGAAGATAGGTTGAGATAGTCCTGCGACCCAAAATTCACTCCTTGAGTGCCCCGCCCGTCGCGGGTGTTGACGTGGCATTCCGGCTCGATGCGGGACGAGGTCTGTTTCGAGTATGGATCCAAACCCATAGCAAGTCGTCGATCCAGCCAGCTCTGATGCTCATCCCAGCGAGTTAGAAGGTCGGTCGAGGTCATCGAGCTGTAGTGCGTTACGTTTTTGTACAGGACGTCATCGGCAATGGTTCGGTACATATCAGCCCCGCAGTTTATTCAAGCCACGATTGTCGCTCATGACTGGACCATCAACTCGATCGTGCCTCGCGCTTGAAACCAGATATATAAGCTTGACCAACGGAGCTATTTATCCAAGTCGTCGCATCAGCGTGGGAGCTGAAGCACTCGACCACAATATGAGGGCTCAGTTTTCCATACAGTGGGACAACGACCCGCCATCGGCCGCGCAAAACCATGGCATACGGTGGGGATGATCTGCGACTTGTCATCTCACACCCCAGGAGCCCCGCCCTACTTCCGAACGCCGGTCGGTCGTGCGTGAGTCCCTGCTAAATTCTGTGCCACGGACGTTCATACCTTGAATGTGGTATGGGCGATCGCTTAGACTGAATTCCCGATCGGTACAGGCCTATTCCGTGAGCGATCCGTACTCGTTTATTGATCAATGCTACGCCGCGGTTCTCGAGCCCGACCGATGGCCGGCCGTTCTCAATGCGCTTTCTGAGATCACGGGCGCTTACGGCTGTGGACTGGTATCTCACGACGCGAGTAGAACAGGTTCGACGCTCCACTCGGACAGCCTAAAGGTCGCAGACAACGATTTCAAAACCTACTGGTGGCAGCACGACACAAGGATTCATAGGTCCAAGAAGCTCGTCTTTCAAAACGGTGATATCGCGACAGACTTTGGGGTAGTGTCCGAACGGGACAAAAGCCTGGATCCATTCTTCCAGGAGTTCTGCAAGCCGTATAAAATGGAGGAGATCGCCGCCTATTTCGCCAAGGATCCGCTTGGCGGCATGATGACGGTCAGCATATTCCGCGGCAGCAATAAATCAGCGTTCGATAGCGAGGAGTTGCGCGCGCTTAAAATTGTCGCTCCGCATGTCGCGCGCGCATACCAACTCACAGTTGCCATGAAAATTGCCAGCATGGCCACCTCCGACGTCCTGGAGGGACTCAGCAGCACCAATGTCGGGGCGATACTACTAGACGACCGAGGATACGTTAGGCAGGCCAACGAGGCCGCGTTGCGCATGTCGAAGGGTCTCTTCGCCATGATCTTGGGCGCTCCGATCAGATTGAATGTAATCGCCGGGGGAAAGCAGCTGGACAACGCAATACGAGAGGCATTGCCCTATAGCTATCAGCCACGCAGTGGCTCGGCCGTAGTGTCGGCATCCCTTGGCGAGCCAACCCATATCTTCACGACGCTTCCGGTGAAGTCAGCGGACAGCTTCCTGCAGCGAATCGGAGTTCGTACAGGTGGTGTCCTCGTGTCATTCAGAGAACTCAAGGCCGAGACGGGTAGATCCGTCAAAGCCAATCTTCGGGATATAGGACTAACCCCGGCGGAAGCAAATGTCGCTGAACTGGTTGGAATGGGACATTCCCCCAGAGAAGTAGCGGAACTCGGCGGTGTGAGCGAGGCAACGGTCCGAGTACAATTAAGATCTATCTATCACAAGCTGTCTATAAGACGCCAAAGCGAGCTAGCTCTGTATATCTCAAGATTACGCATTAACCTATGACAGCCCATATAATGACCAAATAAAGCAGGGCCGGGCAATTCAACGTGAAGATCGTATGCCGGCTTGGTGCATTATCGACCCGATTGATTCAGGGCGGCCTGGATCGCGCTCCTCGTCCGCGGCTGCGCCACGTGCCTGACGGCCGCGAGCAGGGCGGCACGGGAAGCGGCGTCCGAGGCGGCGACCTCGAGAAGCGCGTTCTCCATGGCAGCGCAAAGGCCGTCGTCCGATGCATGCTCCAGGACCTGGACGAGCGTGACGACCGCCGGCGCCCCGAAGCCCGCGAGGACGCCGCCGAGACGCCACCAGACCGGCCGGAACGACGATCGGACGAGCACGTCCACGAGGGTGGTCATGTGCCTTTCGTCGGGCTGGCCCATGCGGACTAGGTCGTCGACGAGCTGCAGACGGAGCCGATCGTTGTCCGCCTTCGACAAGGCGATCACGACGTCGTCGACGGCGGCCTGCGCCGGTTCACCGATCAAACCCAGCGCGTAGAAGATTACGGTCCGGGTGTCCTGGTCCTGTACGTGGTCGAGCGCGCTCAGAAGCGGCTCGGCCGCGGGCTTGCCGATCGAGCCGAGCATCCTGGCGATCTGACGTTTGACCCTCGTGTCCCAGTGCTTGACGAGCGCGGCGACGAGGTCCCGGATCTGGTGTTCGGGCAGCCGCAGGCCCGCATCGAGCGCCTTCTGCATCCCGATGAGACCATCGCTTACCCAGGAGCCTCTCGGCGCATGCTTGAGCGCCGTCACCCTTGCGGTGAAGAGCACGTCTGCGGGGGTGCCGATCTCCGCGAGGGCTTGTACGAGAGTGTCGAGCTCCTCGCGGTCGGTCGAGCCCTCCGCCGCCCGGCCGAGGGTGTCGACGGCAGCTCCCGCCTCCGTACCGAGATCGCCGATCACCTTCGCGATCGGGATCTTGCAGGCAGGGGAACCCGCTTCGAACTCCTCAATGAGGAAGTCCAGGGCGCCTGTTCTGAGGGTGCCGGCTGCAGCGGCCGCGGCTCGTAGAACGCGCTCGTTGCTCGAAGCGCGAAAGACCGTGCGGAGGGCATCGAGGTCGGACGGTGACCGCAGGCCGATCTCGGTCAAGGCATCGATCATCGTAGCCCGTGCGTCGTCGTCGGCGACCTGCCGCAGCCTGTCCAGAAGCAGGTCCAACGCCATGCCGGCATCCGGACCGATCCTGCCGAGAGCGCGGGCATACGCCGATCTCTGCCCATCGTTGGAGGCGGCTGCGAAGGCCGCGTAGAGCGGGAGGACGGTGGCGAGGCCCATCCGGCCGAGGGCGAAGGCGATGTCGTGCGCGAGCTTGGTGCCCTCGGCCGCGGGCAGGCCGGAAATCAGCACGTCGATCATCTGCGGGCCGGCAGGCTCGAGATTGTCCACGAACAGCTCGAGCTGCCGATCCGCCTGCCTGCCGCATCGCGCCAGGACGAGCGGTATCACCGACGGGAAGACGGCTGCAGCGGCCGGTCCGATCCCGGCGATCGCGTACGCCATGGCCCTCGCGACTTCCGCGTCTTCGGTCGAGGCCAGCACATGCATGAGATCGGGGATCGCGGACGCGGCGTCGGGTCCGATCCTGTTCAGCGCGTAGCCGATCCATCGCAGGACGTCGGGGTCCTGGACCGAGGTCAGGGCCGTGATCAGGGTCCCCAGATCGGCCGCGCTCGCATGCCAGAGCAGGCCGGCGAGATGTCGACTGGCGACCGCCCCAACGGGATCGTGCAGAGCCTCCGCGAGCCCTTCCAAGGGCCCGGGCGCGGCCTCCGGCGCGAGCGCGCCACCGCCTTCGATGAACCGATCCAGCAGGGCGGTCGCGGCGTCGAAATCCTCGTCCACCTCCTCGCCAGTGTTCGGAACCGTCGTGTGTGCGACGACCCTCCCGCGCGCGATCCTGAACAGGAGGAATTCCGCAGGGGTGAAATAATCCCAATCGGTGCCGGGGGCGTTGCCTGACGGACAGTAGAGATCGCCGGAGAACCATGTGGCAGGGACCGGGGTGTCGACCTCATGGACGTCGAGCATGCCGATGTGTCGCTCAGGCTGCTCGCTGCAGTCGTCCTTATCGAGATCCTCTCTCGCTACGCCCCAAAATTCTTGAAGGTAGAGATGTCCTCCCGCGATGGCCCACTTGGCCGTATAGCCCCTGTAGTTCGCGGTGCTGGTCCTATAGCTGAATTCGCAGAGATCCCAACGCGGGTGCCCATCCGGCAGCAGAGGAACCATAGGATATAGAAAAAACGGTCCCGACTCCAAGATTATATTGTCAGCGACCTGCCGAGTCATGATCGATGTAGCCGCCTGGCCGTAATCTGAATTGCAGGAGCTTATGTCCTCGGCTGTTTCGGTTGACAATCCCCGAGATACCCGGAACCGAGCTGGCATCGCGCGATCGCTCCCGAATATCGGTGTGCATTCCGCATTCCTACGCACTCCCGCTTCATCTGCCCGTGCTGCGGTAGGCCAGCCCCGCCGGCGAGGTGCTGCCGGCTTCATTCGAAGCCGCCGGTGCCGTATGCCGACGAGCGGAGGCATTCCTCCGAAAGCGGAAGGTTGGGATGATCGGCAGGCGGCTCATCTTCGCGACGCACTCGCTCCTGGCCGTCGGCCTTCCGGTCGCAGCCGACCTCTCCAGGCCGACCTCAGCCTCCGCCGCTCCCTCGGCCACGTACATAGGCGGATGGACCGAGGACGCGCAGGGCTGCAGCCACCCCCTCGCGGAAGGACGTCTTCAGCCCGGCGAATACGTCTTCGGCAAGGATGCGCGGCATCACTTCGAGGGCCGCTGCAGGATCACGCACGCGGAGCAGTCCGGCAGTTTCGGATGGAAGCTCGACGAGGTCTGCGGCAGCGGTCCCTCGACCAGGAAGGCTCGATGGACGCTCTCGGTCGCGGGCGACACGATGATCGCATCGATCACGCGCGGCCCCGCCAAGGCTGGCGAGCCGTTCACCCTCAAGCGATGCGCGACCAGGTAGACCCCGCGCATTGGCGAACCGCACGTCATAGGGAGGGCTGCCCTGACGCTCGAGCTGTCGAACTCGGAGGCGCGCCGCATTGCCCTGACGGCCCAGGGCTTCAGTTCGCGACGACGTCTGCAGTTGGTCGAGTCCGCCTCCATGCGCCGCGAGATCGGCCGGCTGGGCCTGCTTCAGATCGACAGCGTGAACGTCCTCGTCCGCGCCCACTACATGCCGCTGTTCTCGCGCCTGGGGCCCTACGATTGCGGCTCCCTCGACGCCCTGGCTGTCGCCGGCTCGAAGCGCTTCTTCGAGTACTGGGGTCACGAGGCGTCCCTCCTACCGATCGACCTCCAGCCTCTGCTGCGCTGGCGCATGGACCGCGCCCGCCATGGCCACGGCGTATGGAACCAACTCAAGGCGTTCGCGGGCGAGCGGCGCGCGGAGGCGGACGCCATGCTCGCCCGGATCGGGCAGGAGGGCCCGCTGGCTGCCTCCGACGTCTTGGGCCCGAAGGCGTCCAAGGGCATGTGGGTCTGGAGCGATGCCAAGCACGCGCTCGAATGGCTATTCTGGGCGGGCCTGATCGCGTCGACGCATCGACGGGGCAGCTTCGAGCGCGTTTATGACCTGCCCGAGCGGGTGCTGCCCCGGGCCGCCCTCGCACGACCGACCCCGGATCCGGTGGACGCCCGGCGCGAGCTCGTCGCACGGTCCGCGGCGGCGCTCGGCGTGGCGACCGCGAACGACCTGCGCGACTACTACCGCCTCTCGCCGGCCGATGCCCGCCTGCCCATCGAGCAGCTCGTCGAGGCCGGCGTCCTCGTCCCGGTGCACGTCCGCGGCTGGCAGCAGCAGGCCTACCTGCATAAGGATGCCCGGCCCGGACGCCGGCATGCTGGCGCGGCGCTCCTCTCGCCGTTCGACCCGGTCGTCTGGCACCGCCCGAGGACGGAGCGGCTCTTCAGCTTCCGGTATCGATTGGAGATCTACACGCCGGCGCACAAGCGCGAGCATGGCTACTACGTGCTGCCGTTCCTCTTGGACGGCGCGCTCGTCGCCAGGGTCGACCTGAAGGCGGACCGACGGGCCGGGGCGCTGATCGTCCTGCGCGCATCGAGAGCCGGGTGCGCCGGCGGCTACGATGGAGCGGATGCTCGCGGAATTGCGGTTGATGGCCTCGTGGCTCGGCCTGTCCGACGTCGTGATCTCGTCGTCAGCCGGGCTGGAGAGCCGTGATTGCCGGGTCAGTTCCTAGACGAGCGACCGGGCGGCGATGGAATAGCCGGCGGACTCCAGGCTACGCGCCACGCCGGGCCCCGGACACCGCCTCGGCCAATGCCGGGAAGCCGCCGCGCAGATCGGCCGCCGTCATCCAGTACCCGGACCGCCCGAAGACCCGGTTCAGTTTGGCCTTGCGGCGCGCCCCCTTCGTCCAGGGCAGATGCGCGTCGGCCGCCGGGTCGATCTCCAGCACCAGCATGCGCTGCCGCTGGATCTGCATCGGCGTGACGCTGCGGATCGTTTTCCAGGGGATCCAGTCGGTCGACAGCCTGCGATCGTAGATCCCACGCGGCCCGACGGACACCACCGGTTTCGACTGGAACAGCTTGGGGAAGATCAGCACCGTGCAGAGGCCGAAGAACGCGACGCCGGCATAGGCCTCGGACTCGGCGAAGCTTCCGGGCGTCACGGCCGTGCGCCCGATTGTCGGGTGCGCATAGATCAGCCAGCCGGCGAAGGCCGTGAAGCCGACGGAGGCCAGGAAGAGGCCGATGGCCCGCCACGGCGAGCGATGGATCTCGACGACATCCACGTAGGCAAACTCCGCAATGCGATGGGCTGACCTGCGCCACGTTGCCCCTCGGGAGAGCGACTATCGCCCGCCCGAAGGCGATACCGTAGCCGATGGTAGGCGACTTCCTGCATGATCCAGTCCCAGAACGCCTCGGCGCGAACACGTTCAAGGTGGTTTTCTACCTTGTTCAGGCAGGCTCGGACGAAGAAGCCTTCGCCTCGACGGCCTCAGCGCGGATCAGCGGGGCGACATTCCTGACCTGAATCTTCTCGACAATCGAGAGCAGGTGCGCGCGATCCTCGATCTTACGCACGGAGCTGCCGGAGCGTCCGCTTCGGAGAGCACGGCAGTGTGCACCGAATGACCGGGTTGGGCGCACAGCCGAACGTCCGGTTCTGCGCGCGATGGCGATCCGGCGCGGCGTAGTCTGGCCGCTTCGAGACTCGGAATATCGTTAAGCGGACGTCCGGCGCGGTTTAGGAAGGCCTTGAGGTGACCCTAAACGATCATTGGCTCGAATGAATACGAAGGCCTGCTTAACGTGGCGCAGCGAAGCTTCGGGTGACAAAAGACGGACAAGCCGTACTCAAGCTCGCTACGCCCCAGATTTTTCTTATGGTTCGCAACGGTTGGCTAAGGCAGGCCTCGTCATTCAGGCGCGAGAGCGCAAAGGGGCCGGACGCTCCGACGGCTTGAGGCGGGCGCGCCAAACTGACCGCTCGACGAGTTCTCCGATTACTCCCGCTAAGACTTCGGCAACGGCTTCGCTGCCGCGTGCATTCAGGGTTCGTTGGGAGACCACCACCGAGAGCCTCCAGGATGGCGTTGGATCGGCGATCGGTATCGCGACCATCTCGCCGCTCTCGATTTCCGCAGCCAATGCGAAATGCGGCATGACGGTCGCGAAGGCCTGAGCGCGCACGAGCTCCGCGATCGCGGGCAGGCTTTCGCAATCCGTTGCCGTCGGTGTGACATCGTGGCGGGCCGCGAGCTGTTCGATCACGGTGCGCAGCACGTTTGGTCGGCCCGGAAGCACAACCGGGAGCGCTTGGCTAAAGACCTGCCGGAACGAAATCTCGCGGTGGGCGGCGAGCGGATGAGCTGCCGGCACGATGAACATGAGCTCTTCGACCATCATCTCGGTCCAGGCCACGTGCTCGAACGCCTTGTGGTCGTAGAGCAGGGCGACATCGAGTCGCCCCGACTGGATCCACTCGTCGAGCGTGCCGCTCATGGCTTCGACTATGTGCAGGCTGATATTTGGCAGTGCCTCGGAGATTGCCCGGTACAGCGGCAGCGACAGGCCCCGGCAGGCCGAGGTTGGCAACCCGACCGAGATGCGCCCGCTCGGGCTTGTCGCCTGAGAGCGCACGACCTCCTTCGCACGTTCGACCTCCTGCAGGATGCGTCGCGCATGGTCGTAGAATTTCAGTCCGAGCTCGGTCGGAGTCACCCCGCGCGCGTGGCGGAACAGTAGCTCCACTCCCAGCTCGTCTTCGAGGTTGCGCAGCTGCTGGCTGAGGGAAGGCTGGGCGATTCGCAGCACCTCGGCGGCGCGCGACACGTTCCCGCTCTCAGCGATCTGCGCGAAGTAGCGAAGCTGGCGGAGATCCATGGCGATCCTAATGAAGTCTCGCGTGAAGGATCCTCGAAGCTGCACCGCGATGTCAAACTGCTCTGACGCCGAGCAATCTGCGCAAGCTATGTGCACTGCATCGTAAGAAATCTCATCTCTACAGATACTTAACTGCAATGCAGCGAGATCCCGATCGCCTATGATGTATACTCATAGGTTTTTCCAATAGCTCATATCGGAAATTGGTCTTTGATGCCGTCTGTATTCGTTGCGTAGCTTCAAGCCGGCTGAACGAGCATCGGGCAGCAACCGGCGCCGCCATCAGGAAATCGGAGACCATCCCATGGATGCGCAGAAGTATTTGCGCGGCCTCTTCCTGGCCGCGCCCGTGGCTCTAGCGGTTCCCGGCACCGCACTGGCGCAGCAGGAGCCCTGCATCGGCAACTCCGCGGCGATCACGGGGCCGGCGGCGTTCGGCGGGCAGGCGATCAAGATGGGAGCCGAAATCGCCATCGACGAGATCAACGCAAAGGGTGGCGTGCTCGGCAAGCCGCTGCGCTTCGTCCAGTACGACGATGCCGGAGCACCGCCGCGCGGCGTCGACAATACCCGGCGCATCGCGCTGGCCGACAAGTGCGTAGTCATCCTGGGTGGATACCACTCCACCGTTTCCGTAGCGCAAGTGGAGCCGGTACACGCCATCGGTATTCCTTTCGTCGGCGTGCTCGCCGCAAACACGCAAGCGATCGAGAATGGACGTAACCCGAACTACATGTTCCGGGTGTCGGCCAAAGACAAATGGGTCGCCCGGTTCTTGGTCGAGCAGGCCGCGAAGGCCTCGAAGACCGGCAAGATCGCATTCTTCTACGAGAACACAGGTTGGGGTAACGGTGCCGTTCCGGATGTCAAGGCAGCGATAGCCAAGGCCGGCAAGGAGCTGGTCGCTACCGAAACCTTCAACTGGAACGACCAGGACATGACCGCCCAGGCGATCCGGGCTCGGGATTCCGGTGCCGACGTGGCGCTGTTCTGGGCTCTCGACCGCGAAGGCAACCAACTCGTCCGCTCGATGGACAAGGTCGGCTACAAGCCCACGATCATCGGCGCCTGGGGCATCGCCGGCAATCTCGGAGAACTCGCCGGCCCGCTCGCCAACGGCGTCGAGGTCGTGCAGACCTACAGTTTCATGGGCGACCTCGATCCCAAGGGCCAGGCGCTCTGGCATAAGATCCAGGCCAAGTACGGCCTGAAGGACCCGTCGCAGATCAAGATGGGCTCCGGTATCGCCAATACCTACGACGCCGTCCACATCGTGGCGCAGGCGATCGAGAAGGCTGGCGCCTACGACTGGAAGAAGGTCCGCGAGGCGCTCTACCAGGTCAAGTACGACGGCCTCGTCGCCAAGTACGACCCCGCCTTCGACGCCTCCGATCCCGAGCGCCAGGATGCAATCCTGCCGAGCTACTATAAGCTGACCGTCTGGTCCGACGGCAAGCTGCTGCCGATCGCTCAGACCCCATACGGCAAGACGAACTGAAGGCGCGCGCGCCTCTCGCTCCTTCCCCAGCGGGAGGGGCCGGGGCGGTTCGTCCGGAGCCCCCTCACCGGGCCGGACCGCCTCCACTCCGCTGAACGACCCGTCCGCCTCGCATCGGGAGCCTCCGCGGCAGCCATGACGACCGCCCTGCAATACACTCTCTCGGGCCTCGCGATCGGAGGCATCTATGCCCTGGTCGCGCTCGGCTTCCACATCATGTGGTCGGCCGCAAAGGCCGTGAACTTCGCCCATGGCGACACCCTGATGATCGGCGCCGTGCTCGCAGTGATGGGCGTCGATGCCGGCCTGCCGCTGCCGCTCGCCTGCCTGCTGGCAATCCTGGGCGGGGCCCTGTTCGGCGTCGTGCTGGAGCGTTTCGCGGTGCGGCCCTTCATCGGCGCGAACGCCTCGATCGGCTGGATGCTGACCACGATCGCGGTCGGCATCATGGCGGAGTCGCTGGCCACCATGCAGTTCGGCGGCTTCTCCCGCCCGTTGCCTTCACCCGGGGTCGCCAGGGCGATCTCGATCTTCGGCGCAGGCGTCTATCCCCAGGAACTCGTCATCCCGGCGGTCGCCGTGCTGACGATGATTGCGTTGCACGTGATGCAGCGGCACACCCTCGTCGGGCGCGCGATGCAGGCGGTGGCCCACAACCGGCAGGCGGCGGCCCTGATGGGCATCGATGTCGATCGGATCGTGATGTTCTCCTTCGGCCTCGCCGCCCTGTTGGGTGCGGGCGCGGGCGTTCTCGTCGCACCCGTGATCCAGGCTTCTGCCAGCATGGGAGTCCTGCTCGGGCTCAAGGGCTTTGCGGTCGCGATCATCGGCGGCATCACCAGCGGACCCGGCGTCGTGCTGGCTGGGCTCGCCTTCGGCGTCATGGAGAAGTTCGTCGAGGGCTACATCTCGACGGCGGCGCGCGAGATCGTCGGATTCAGCGCGATGATCCTCGTGCTCCTCGCCTTCCCGCAGGGACTGTTCGGCCGCCGGGAGATCTTCAAGGTATGAAGACCCTCCACATCCTCGGCTTCGCACTGCTCGCGGCCATCCTCGTCGCCGTCCCGCTCACCTCCGGCAACGAGTATGAACTGCGCCTGTTCATGCTGTTCCTAATCTACGGCGTGATCGCGGTCGGCCTGAATGTCCTCGTCGGCCTCACCGGCCTTGTCTCTCTGGGCCAGGCGGGTCTGTTCGCGCTCGGCGCCTATACCGGCGCGATCCTGGCGATCCGGTTCGGCCTAGATCTCGTCGTCGCGAGCGTCGGTGCTGCTCTGGTCGCCGGCCTCTTCGGCGCGGCGCTCGCCTATCCGAGCGTGCGGGTGCGGGGCGTCTATCTCGCGGTGGTGACGATCGCCTTCGGCCTCATCGTCGAGAACGTCGCCATCGAGTGGCAGAGCCTTACCGGCGGGACCACGGGGCTAACGGGTATCCCGGGCCCAAACCTCTTCGGGTATCCGCTCTCCGGCTACGCCTTCTACGCGGTGCTCGCGGTCACGCTCTTCTTCGCCACGCTGGCGACGCACAACCTGAAGCACTCGGGCTACGGCCGCGCCATGCTGGCGGTCGCTCAGAGCGAGACGGCCGCACGCAGCCTCGGCATCGGCGCAACGGGGATCCGCACGCTCGCCTTTGCGGTCGCGGCGGTCACGGCGGGGATCGCCGGCAGCTTCTACGCCTTCCTCAACGCCTACATCTCGCCCGACATCTTCACCTTCTCCGATTCTGTCCGCTTCCTGCTGATGGTGATCTTAGGTGGGGCGGCCTCGACCTTCGGGCCGGTGCTTGGGGCCTTCATCCTCACCTACCTGCCGGAGGTGCTGCAGCGCTTCGCCGAGTGGCAAAAGTTCGCCTATGGCGCCCTGCTCCTCGCGGTGATGTTCGGCCTGCCGGGCGGCATCCTCGGCACGCTGGGCCAGCTCTACGCCCGCCTGCGCCCCGGCCCCCGCGGCGTCGATCCAGCCGAGGGGATCCCCGCCGCCGAGACCCTGGCGGGCCGCGAGCCCGCGAGCCTCGAGACCGTCGGCCTCACCGTTCGCTTCGGCGGCCTCACGGCGCTGAGCGCCGCGAGCGTCCGAGTCGCCCCGGGCGAGATCCACGCCCTGATCGGTCCGAACGGGGCTGGCAAGTCGACCTTCGTCAACACGATCTCGGGCTTCTACCGGCCGAGCGAGGGAGGCGTGCAACTCGACGGCACCGATCTCGCCGGCCGCAAGGTCCACGGCATCGCTCGCCTCGGTCTCGCCCGCACGTTCCAGAACACCGAGCTCTTCGGGCAGATGACGGTGCTGGAGAACGTCTTGGTGGGCGGCTTCAGCCACCACAGCTACGGCCTTCCGGGCGCGATCCTGCGTACGCCCGGCTTCCGCCGCGAGGAGGCCGCCTGCCGCGCGGCTGCGATCGGCCTGCTCGACTTCGTCGGCTTGAGCGAGGCGGCCAACGAGCAGGCGCGCTTCCTGCCCTTCGGCCACCAGCGCCGCTTGGAGATCGCTCGGGCTCTCGCCACGCGGCCACGCCTGCTGCTCCTCGACGAACCCGCCGCCGGCCTGACCACCCAGGAGATCGACGAGCTGGAAGGCATGATCCGGAAGATCGCGGGTCTCGGCGTCTCGGTGCTCCTCATTGAACATCACGTCGACCTCATCATGGCGGTCGCCGACACCGTGACGGTACTCGACTACGGCCAGATCATCGCGAGCGACCGCCCGGAGGCGGTGCAGTCCGATCCGCGGGTGATCGAAGCCTATTTCGGCGGCCCGTCCGCCATCCTCGACGAGGAGGCAGCCTGATGGTCGACGAGCCACTTCTCGTGGTCGAGAACCTGGAAGTCCGCTACGGCGCGGCAACAGCCCTCCGCGGTGCAAGCCTGACCGTACGGCGCGGTCAACTGGTCGCCGTGATCGGCAACAACGGGGCTGGGAAGACCTCGCTCATGCGTGGCCTCACCGGGCTCGTGCGCCCGAGTGGAGGTCGCGTCCTGTTCAAGGGTGAGGAGGTCACGCGGCTATCCGCCCATACCAAAGTTGCGCGTGGCCTCGCCATGGTTCCCGAGGGACGCCTGATCTTCCCGGACCAGACGGTCGAGGACAACCTGATCCTCGGTGCCTACAGCCACGGCGGCCTCAGGACCGCGCAGGCGAAGCAGACGCTCGAGCGAGCATTGGCCCTCTTTCCACGTCTGCGCGAGCGGTTGCGTCAGCCCGCCGGCAGCATGTCGGGCGGCGAGCAGCAGATGCTCGCCATCGCCCGGGGTCTGATGGCCGAGCCCGAGCTCCTCGTCATCGACGAACTCTCGCTCGGCCTCGCGCCGCGGGTCGTGGACCAACTGATCGGCGTCCTGCGCGACCTCAACCGCCAGGGCCTCACCATTCTTCTCGTCGAGCAACTCGCATCCTACGCGCTCGCCATCGCCGCCCACGCCTACGTGGTGGCGCAGGGGCGCGTGGTGCGGGACGGCCCGAGCGGGCTTCTCGCCCGCGATCCGGAGGTCATGGAGACCTTTCTCGGCAAGAAGAAAGCCGCCTGAAGGCGGCATCTCCGGAAACCCGATCCGACGCGGCATCCACCGATCCCGCGAACGATCCCCCACGACCTGTAAGGACCCGCCATGCCCCAGCGCGTCGTCGATCTGAGCCTCCTGATTGAAGACAACATGCCGGCCCACAAGCTCTTCCAGCGGCCGGTGCTCACCACCCATCTCAGCCATGAGAGCTCGGCAGCCCTCGGACTCGGCGTCCCGGGCGACGCGATGACCTTCCAGACCAACTTCATCGCGATGCTCGACCACGTCGGCACCCACGTGGACGCGTTCCTACACGTGAACCCGAACGGACAGCCCGTCGACGAGATGCCGCTGGAGATGTTCATGGGCAAGGCGGTCTGCTTCGACCTGCGCCATATCCCCGACCTCGGCGACATCACCGTCGCCGACATGGAGGCGGCGGAGGCCAAGAGTGGCGTGAAGGTCGACGGTCACATCGTCCTGCTCTGCACGGGCTTCCACGCCCGCAACTATCCGAGCATCGACTCGGTGTGGAAGAACCCCCTGCTCACAGCCGAAGCGACGAAGTGGCTGTATGAGCGCGGCTCGAAGATGCAGGGCGTCGAAGGTCCCTCGACCGACAAGCCGAGCGACAACATCTTCGCCCAGCACCGCCTCTGCCGCGACCTCGGCATGAGCCATTGGGAGTGGCTGGTGAACCTGGAAGAGCTTCTGGGTAAGGGCGAGGTGCAGTTCTTCGGCGTTCCGCTCAAGTTCAAAGGCGGCTCTGGCTCGCCGGTCCGCGCCTTCGCCATCGTCAACGACTGACGCACCTGCGGCACCCTGCGGGGTGCCGCACCTCGACTGCGGAGAGCGGAGCGATGACGAACGACCTCGACTTCATGACCGCGCTTGAGTTGAAGCGACTGATCGCGACCCGCGCGGTGTCGCCGGTGGAACTCACGGAGCGGGCCCTTACGCGGGCGGAGGCCAGCCAAAGCACGCTGAACGCCTTTTGCCACCTGATGCCGGAAGAGGCCCGTGCCGCGGCCAAGCGCTCCGAAGAGGCGGTGATGCGCGGCGCCCCACTCGGGCTCCTCCACGGCCTGCCAATCTCGGTGAAGGACCTGATTGCCGTCGCGAACGCACCGTACGCCTTGGGCTCGCGTGCCATGGCGGGGAACATCGCCGCAGCCGACGCCCCTTCGGTCGAAAGACTCCGTGCGGCAGGCGCGATCATCATCGGCAAGACCACGACGAGCGAATTCGGAGCCAAGCCCGTGGGCGACTCGCCGCTCACCGGCATAACCCGGCATCCCTGGGACCTGACGAAGACGCCGGGTGGATCGAGCGCCGGAGCGGCCGCATCGGTGGCGGCCGGAATCACGCCCCTCGCGCTAGGCACCGACGGCGGCGGCTCCCTACGGATCCCAGCCGCGCTCACAGGCCTCGTCGGGCTCAAGGCGCAGTTCGGACGCGTGCCGGTCTGGCCGACCTCTGCGACGCCAACCCTGGCCCATGTCGGCTCTCTCGCGCGCAACGTGGCCGATGCCGCCCTGCTGACGAGTGCGGTCGCCGGCCATGACCCGCGCGATCCGTTCGCGGTGGCCGGGCCCGTCCCCGACCTTCTGGGCGCGGCGAAAGCTTCCGTGGCCGGTCTACGGGTTGCCTGGAGTGCGACCCTCGGCTACGCGCGGCCAAGCCCCGAAGTCGCCGCCATCGCCGGCACCGCGGCGATGGCGCTAGCTGACCAGGGCGCGATCGTAGATGAGGTCGAAGCCGTCTTCGAGTCCGACCCGGCAGATCTTTGGACTGCCGAGTTCTACGCCGGCATCGGCACACGGCTGCGCGGTGTTCTCGAATCCCGCCGCGATCTCTTGGACCCGGCCGTGGCCGACGTGCTCGACGCCGCACTCGCGCAGGAGATGCGCAGCTATTACGAAACCGTATTCGCACGTTATGCGCTACGAGATCGGATGGTCAGCTTTTTCGTCGATTACGATGTGCTTCTGTCGCCAACACTGCCTATTTCGTCCTTGGAAGCAGAGCGGAACATACCGGACGAACTGGAAGATCGAAGCCTCGTTTCCTGGGCCTTCTATACTTATCCCTTCAACCTCACAGGCCAGCCCGCAGCATCAGTTTGCGCAGGGATTGCCTCGGACGGGATGCCCGTCGGCATCCAGATCGCGGGCCCGAGTCTCGGCGAGTTCGACGTGGTTCGGGCGGCTGCGGCGATCGAGCGAACGAGGCCACAGGGCTATAATCTTCGGCCGATTACAAGACCGTGAAAATGCCTCCGTTGGAAATGGCCAGAGGTAGGCCTCGGCTGCAGCTCCGGCGAAATTGTTTTAGGCGGCCTCGCTGTTCCTCCTTCAGACAACGAGAATTTAATCTCCAGCGGCTGGGGTGCATCCTAATCCAGCCAACGCCGAAAGCTAGTCGCGGCACAAGTTGGACCCGTGATTCGGTTCGTAGCAATTTCCACTATGAAGATGGCGGCAATGGCCTACAAAGAACCGAGAGGGGCGCAAAACCGAATGTCAGCCTTCTGACAATCTGGTTCGATCCGGTCGATTACCCGCAGCAGATTGGAACTCCCCGATCTACTGGCGGATTGGCTGGGCGGCAGGCGCGGCGGCGGCATCAGCGCACATTGAGGAGTTCGGTCACCGAGTCGACTGGCCCTGGGACATGGGTTTCCTACGCTCAGGTTGAGGTTGCGAGCCTGAGCATAAACGGTCTTCAGGCCATGGAACTCAAGATCCGCAGGTGAGGTGGCCGCTTCGGCGGATCTCGTCGTCAGCGGGCACAGGTAAAAAAGGACATGCACGACTGGAGCTGAGCGAGGGGCGCTGATGCAAATGAGAAATCTTCCAAAAGAGAGGTCGATATCCGCCATATTCTCGCAGAAAGTCGCGAATATCTCTTGACTATCGTTCGCATTGGCCTCGTTCGTGGCGCCTCCATCGAGGAGTTGCAAATGAACCAGAGCCCTTCAATTTCTGCGCCGGAACAGGCCGATTTTATCGAGCTTACCACCGACATCGTAGCGGCTTATGTGTCGAAGAACTCGGTTCGACCGGCCGACCTTCCGACTCTCCTGGCCGAGGTCCATGGAGCTCTATCCGGGCTCAAGGGTGCCGCTGCTTCCACCGAGTCTAAGGCGGAGAAGGCGACCCCCTCGCAGATCCGGAAATCCATCACACCCGACGCCTTGATCAGCTTCATCGACGGCAAGCCGTACAAAACGCTCAAGCGTCACCTGACCGGCGCCGGCCTGACGTTTGAGGAGTACCGGGAGCGCTTTGGCCTACCGCGGGACTACCCGACCACGGCGGCCAACTACTCAGCTATGCGAGCCGAGTTCGCTCGCAACGCGGGGCTGGGGACTCAGCGCCGGAACGCGGTCCCGAAGGCTGCTGCCGCCGATGAGACCGTTGCGGAGGCTCCCAAGACGCGTGGTCGGAAGAAGGTGGCTGAGCCCGCGCCTGCGCCGGCTGAGAAGCCTGCCCGCGCTCGCAAGAAGGCTGCTGCGGCGTAGCCAAACCGGTAACCCGCTCGCTATTCGTTCATGGCCGGCGTGAGCCCCTTCAGCTCAGGCGCTCGTCTCAACAGCTAACGCCGAGCCAGACGTTCCGGGTTGAAACTTTAGTCTCTGGTGAGAAGCCCGCTCGGTTCGCCGGCGCGGGCTTTTTGCGCTGCCGCGGCACTTAGTTCACGCGGCGCTTAGTTCACCGCCTCGGGCTGATAACCTACGAAGGGACCGATCCCGGCGGCCTCTACTGCCGCGAGGAAGGCTGCATGTGCATCCGCGTCCGATGCGAACGTGTCCTGCCAGCGGGAACAGCCGGACAGGTGCACCACCTCCATCCGCCATCGATCCTGCGTCCCGGCAAGGCGGTAGATCTCGACCTCGACTTCGTGTCCGTCGCGCGTGAAGAGGCCCGACAGCGGGGAGTGCTCGAAGTCGTGTTCCTCGTCATCCATGGCTGCCGTCTCGAGTTACTGAGCCATACGCGGCCGATTGGATCACCAAAACCAGACCAGCCGGCCCGCCTGCATGTAGATCGGCACCCAGATGGCGATCGCGGCGGCGACAGATGCGATGACCAGCGGCAGCGGCGGGCGATCTGTCGTTCTCTCCTGAAAACCCGCAGGACCAATCGTTTTAATCACTTCAGCAAATCCACATTAAAATTCGCGGCAATCCACGGCAGCGGCAAATCTATTGTCCGTCAATCAAAAAATAATGCGGCAGTTGCATTCGCGCCGCACAATTCTGACATTTCTTAAACGATAAATTTGACGTCTATCCTTGCCAATCAGATATTTACGATAATCGAAATCGTCCAATCAATGTAGGTTCTGCTTCAGGCTGATCACGTATCTGTGAGTCGATGCCGGCGTAAAGATTTAGGCACGTAGGTCTGAAAGGTGCGCAAAGCCGTAGGTCAGCTTCCCAGTTGAAGCCAAGGTTCGGTAGTCGCGCATGCCAAACCCAGGAAACCGAACGGCGCTTTGACGCACGGCTGCGCGTGTCGAGCGCGTGTCTCACCGGCTACATTGCATCCAACCCCGCTCTACCTGCGCCTGGACCCCGGACAGGCCCACCGCCGCTCCCGCAGCACCCCCGCTGCCACCGCTGAGCCTCGCTTGCCGTGCAGCTGGCGCCGCTCTCCGCCCAGCCTATCCTACGTCGCTGTCGGTGCCGCGCGGTGGCGGCTGTTCATCCCTCTACCCATCCCGGGAACCCGGTCTCGGCCGCACCCCCGCGGTCACCACGAGGCCACCGACCATGCACGTAACCATCCCCCTGCCACAGCTCGCTGATACCAGCGAGTTCTATGACGCGCGCAGAATCCCGATCGCACTTGCCGACACCGCCCGCGCCGTCCTCGACCCTTCCGGGCTCGGAGCGGTCTCGCCTCACCTGCCGCTCATCCCCGAGGCTGCCCGCCGCCGTCTCCATGTGTTCGTCCCCGCCGACCACCGCTTCAAGGCCGCTGCCCGCTTCCTCCAAGCGCTCTGGCGCGAGGACCGAGACCTGCCGATCGGCACCGATCTAGATCGCGCCAAACCGCACCGGGTCCGCCGCCTCGGCTCGCGCATCTCGATCGCCGCCGGCCGCACGGGCGCCAACTTCATGACCCCCGCCATCGCCGCCGTAGCCACCCGGGCACTTGCCTACCGCGAGCCGGGCGCCGCCTATGACATCAGCCGCCTACGCACCAACCTGCTGTCCTCACAGCCGCTGGTCTTCAACCTGTTCGGCCCACTCGCCAGCGACCCCGCGCTCGCCACCCGCTTCATGGCGGAACTGTTCCCCGGCGCGCTGGCGGATGTCACAGATATCCTGTTCGAGCACAGCCCCGGCCGCGGCGACCCGCGCTTCACTGCCGATCGCACCGCCTTCGACATCATCATTCGTGGCACCGCCCCGACCGGCGCCCGCGCCATCTTCTGCATCGAGATGAAGTACAGTGAAGCCGGCCACGACCCCGCGCCGCCGCCTCATCCGCGGCACCAAGAAATCGGACGCACGACGCCCGGCCTATTCATCGCCCCCGAGGATCCCATGGCTAGCCGGCCCCGCCTGCCAGCAGTTTCAAGCGACAACCGGAACTGACCCCTTCGCGTCACGAGGATCTGACCCCCATGCCGGTTTCCTCGCCTAGACGGGCGTGGGGTTGGGGACGATAGCGGCCCTCTGTAGAAGTCCGCTGCGACGCT
>Ga0207953_10106_pt1 | contig 31783 bp, 33 predicted proteins | sample AntDryMetagUQ313_FD_188091 | JGI IMG/M metagenome (GOLD analysis project Ga0207953, IMG submission 188091) | Polar desert microbial communities from Antarctic Dry Valleys - UQ313 (SPAdes) | ecosystem: Environmental > Terrestrial > Soil > Desert | place: Antarctic Dry Valleys | collected 2008-12-31
GCGATCAAACGCTACATCGCCGAGCACAACCAGCGCGCCAGACCCTTCGTCTGGACAAAGCCCGCCACCGATATCCTCGAAGCCGTCGGCCGATCCCCTGAACCATCCGTCTGAGTCAGTGCACTAGACATTCGTGCCCTTGCTGGCGCGGCGGGAGCGATGCGTTTTCGCGCCCCTGTCGGCGCGGGTCGGATCGATCGGCGACAACCGACAGGGCGGCTGGTACCCCTACCGGACCTCGAAGTCGGCGCTGATTCAGATCCTGCGAACGCTCGCGATCAAGGTCGCAAGCAGCCGACCGAAGGCGATTGTAGTCGGCATGCATCCAGGCATGGTCACGTCCGGCTTGTCGCGGCCCTTCCGGCCGGAGTCGACGGCCATCGGCCTCTGTCACCCGAGGAGAGCGCAGCGCATCTCCTGCGCGTGCTGGATGACCTGTGCTCAGCGACACCGGCGGCGTCTTCGCTTGGGACGGCTCGCCGAGCCCCCCCTGAGCGCGGTCTCGGCCCGAACAGATGGCCACGACGTCATGCGATTGTGTGGAGCCGGAATTGCTTACTACATGCGCCATCAGCCGGTATTGGCCTAACGCCCGAAACCAGACATTCGGGATTGCGCCCAACCCGGCCATTCAGTCGGCCATTACAACGTCCCGTAAGCGGCCCCTCGGCGACCAGCGCGGCTAGCGCCCGGAAATATCCCTGCCCAAGCACGCCCGGCATCAGGGTCGACAGGCAGGTCGCCACCGCGCCGTTGCGGTTTTCAAAACTGTGCGCGGTGCTGCGTAGCATGAACAGGGTCTAGCTCGGACGGAGCGCATGCGGCTCGCCTCGCGGCATTGACGGTGACGGTCAGGCTGTAGACGGTTCCGTCTCAGGCGCGGCGATAGTGAGCGACGGGCATGTGGCCGTGTGGCGGAGCGGTCATCTCGAACAAATCGAGGCGACCGTTCATCGCGTACTTGGAGCATAGGAACTGCACCGTCAGCGGCCCGATACTGATCTCCTCGGCCATGTTGTTCCTCGATCCCAAACCCGGAGATCAGGGTAAGACAATCCGACAGCCCTTCACGGACCTGGCACGCCCCCTTTCCGCCCATCCCTCTACGCAGCCCGTGCAACCAAGCGAACACGGCGCCGCCCATCGAGCGCCGTTGTGTCCGAGGATCAATCCGCCCGCGTGATCGGCCGCGCGAAACGTTGCTCCAGCACCTCGGCCTCCCATTGCCGTCCGGGCCGCTCCTCTACAAGCCGGAAGCCGTGCGACTCGTATAGGTGACGGGCGGCGTGAGGGCCCTGGAATGTCCACAGGTGGACGGCGTCGAAGGCCTGCCGCTCGCAGAAGCCTGGGTGTCGCGCTGATGGTCGGACCGGCCGCGCTGTCGGGGATCGGCGCCGGCTTGCTGGCGCAATTCGCCGTGCTTGGCGCGGCCTTACCGAAGGGGCGCGATCCTTGCGCATCGCGCCCCTTCGGTGGGCGTTAGGCCGAGAGCGCGACTTCGATTTTCGGGAAGTCGATGTCGGTCTGAGCCACGTTGTTGGTGAAGTTGGTGAGCACGTTCAGCGCGACGCCGGCGATCACCTCGACGATGCGGGCGTCGTCGAGGCCGGCCGAGCGGGCGCTCGCGAGATCGGCATCGCTGACTTGGCCGCGCGCCTCGACTACGCGACGGGCGAGAGCAGCGACCGCGTTGTCGACCGGGTCCTGCGCCTTTCCGTGGCGCGCGGCCAGGATGTCCTCGGGCGTCAGGCCCGCGCCCTTGCCCATCAAGGTGTGGGCCGAGAGGCAGTAATGACAGCCGTTTGCCTGCCCGACAGTCAGCGCGATGATTTCGCGCTGCTTGGCGGTCAGGGCACCGTGGGTCAACGCGTCGGAGAAGGCCAGGTAGCCGTTCAGCGCGGCGGGCGACCGCGCGAATATCGTGAAGAGGTTCGGCACCATGCCGATCTTGCCCTTTACAGCCGAGAGCGTCGACTGGACGGCGGGATCGGCATGGGCGGGGTCGATGGGGGTGATGCGGGGCATTGGAAGATGTCCTTCACTACGTCCGTGCGGGTTGCACCACAGCTCTATGAGCGACTACGCAGCATCGAAGGTGTCAGGATCATTGCCGATCGTCCCATTGGCGAGGTCGAGATGGACCATTTCGCGGCGCTGTTCGCTCACGCCGCCCCCACGGCGCGGACCTTCTTCACGGGCAACCTCTGCCAGACCGAGGATTTTGGCGATGCAGGCCACCTTCATTTGATGCAGGCCGGTGCGCTGCGGCTTGTGCTGGCGGGGCAGGACGATCTCGTCATCGACGAGCCGACGCTCCTCTTCCTACCCCGTGGGCGCCCGCACCGGTTCGTGGCTGATGCCGAACGCGGGGCGGATCTGGCCTGCGCCACTGTCGACCTCGGCGGCAGGTTCGGCAATCCCATCGCGCATGGCCTCCCCGAATTGATCGTCATGCCGCTGAGCCGCCACCCGGTGCTGGTGCCGACCTGCGCGCTCCTGATTGCTGAGGCGTTCGGCGAGGGAGATGGTCGCCAAGCCGCGCTCGACAGCTTGTTCGCCTACCTGCTGATCGTCGTCGTGCGCGACGTGATGACCCGGGGCCTGATCCAGGGCGGCGTGCTCGCGGGGCTGGCCGACCCCCGCCTCTCGCGCGCCTTGACCGCGATTCATGATCGGCCGCGCAAGGCGTGGACGCTGGACGACCTCGCCGAGGTCGTCGGCATGTCGCGCACGCGCTTCGCCGCGGCGTTCAAGGAGGTCGTCGGTCAGACACCGATCGAGTACCTCACGCGCTGGCGCATGATGATCGCGCGAGGCAGCCTCGCCAAGGGGCGGCCGGTCAAGCGCGTCGCCGCCGAGGCTGGCTACGATAGCGCCGCCGCGTTCAGCCGCGTGTTCGCACGGGTGACGGGCGAGAGCCCGCGTGCCTTCAGGTCGAAGGGCGAACACTCAGACGATGCGTGAACGCTGGCGCGAACATCGGAGCCTGTTGCCCCTTCGACAGCCCCGCATCTGACCGAATTAACAGGTCGCTCACGAACGCCTCGGTGAGCCTGTCGGCGCGCAAGCCCGGCCCATATGATCAGATCGGGAGCACGTCCGGGCTGAGTTGCCGCGTCATCGAGGCTGCGCTTGATCGGTTCCACACGCAGAGCAGCACGAACGCCGCCGCAGGGAGCACCCACTCAAAGGGAGGAACCGCGGGCCCGATGGGGATGAGCGAGGGACCTGCATAGGCGGGAACGGGGAGCGCGCGGATCATCGTTGACCTCCAGCGAGGCTGTAGGTGGTTCAGCAGCCGGTGCAGACGGCCGTGCGGATCAGGTGATTGAGCCTGCGGCTCTCGGCGTCGAGGGAGGGCTTGGTGCCAAGGCGTGCATCGAGGGCGGCACCGGCCGGCTTCGTGACACCCGAACGGATGATCTGCCGGAACAGCGGGCCGGCGGCGGGAGGCGGTATCACCCCGGTCTGCACGGCCGGCTCCGATGGCGCGGATATGGCGAGGCGCCCACGGGCCACGGCGTTGCCCTGCAGGCCGAGGGTGAGGAGGAGCGTAGCGGCGATAGCGGCGGTAGGCTTGGTCATGGGAGACCTCCTTGCATTCGCGATTGCTCGGAACTCGCACAGGCCTCGCTCCCGGTTACCCTCCGCGGGTGCGTCCGCGCACCAGAGCGGCACAGCGCTCACGGTAGGCCGACCGCCGATTGCATCATCGTGAACCGCGCCGGGATTTTCGGAAGCTCCCACTCTTGAGAGACCGGAGCCATTATGAAGCATACTCCACCATTTTCCTCCGACGTCCGCGAGCATGCGGTGCGGATGGTACTGGGGCACCAGGGCGAGCACGCCTCGCCGTACGGCGCGATCCGCTCGACCGCCGCCAAGATTGGCTGCTCGGGTTAGACACTGCTCAACTGGGTGAGACAGGACGAACGTGACCGGGGCGTACGGGGCAGGCCGACGACGGACGAGCGCGAGCGGATTAAGGCGCTCGAGCGAGAGAAGCGCGAACTGCAGCAAGCCAATGAGATCCTGAGGAAGGCAGGCGCGTATTTTACCCAGGCGGAGCTCGACTGCCGGTTCCGGCCATGATCGCCTTCATCGACGATCGCCGCACCTAGCTACGACCTCGGCCAGCCCCGGCTCACAGCCCGCGCAGGGGTTGATATAGATCAAGGCCTATCGAAGAAGACAGCACAGCTTACAGTGAAGCTACGGATAGCATCCGAGACTCCATGGGAGAGCTTCGCCCATGTCTCTAATCAAGCGCGATGGCTGCCACTCGACCCGGCGCGGGTCCAAATGCGAGCAACCGCCGGCCTTACGCCGCGGGCGAGAACACTGGGTGGTGCGCTGGATCGGAGCTGCCAAGCGTCGAACTAAAAATCCGATCGAGAGTGCTCCGATTGAGACTTCTGGCGCTCGCATCATTCGGCTAAGCTGTGCTGATACCTTCGGCCGACCGGTATGCCCTGAAGTCGCCAGCATGATTGCGCAAGTGCTGCCCTTCCAGGGCCAATAAGGCGCGAACAATCTCGCGCGCCACGCTTGACTGCCGATCAGGCGCTCTTCCGTGCCTTGCGCTGATTGACAAGTCCACCATGCGACCCGAGCCCGCTAGCCCTCGCGAGAACTGAACGCTGTGCGGCGTAGCTCGGCGCGACCATCGGATAATCGGCCGGGAGGCCGTAACGCTCGCGATAAGCGCGGGGATCAAACCCATGAGCGGTGAGGTGGCGCTTGAGCGTCTTGTAGACCTTGCCGTCGATGAAGCTCACGATCCCATCATCCCGGATCGACTTGCGGATCTGGGCGGGCGTCGGCTTCGCGACCTCAGCGTCTGAAGCTGCAGCTCCTACTGCGGTGGCTGTACCCAGGTTGGCGACTGCCGAATGCACCTGTGCAATCAGAGCCGGCAGCTCGGTAGGCGGCACAGGGTTGTTCGAGACATAGGCTGAGACGATGTCGGCGGCCAGACCGGTGAGGTTGAGACCAGCTTGCTGTGCTTCTTCGCTCACGGCGTTCGTTCCTGTGTACCCCTCGATTTTTGCGGGATGGAATAGGAAAGGCGCAAAAGCAAGTCTATACATTCAGTTGCACGCAATCGACCTGCCATCTCACCGGCATAATGATCTGCAACTTCGGTCAGCATTCGGCTAAGAGGTAGCTCCTCTGCGCAACCTCAGGGCGTTGCGCTGCCATCTATGATGTCACTGCGTTAAGAATATTGAGGGATGTCACTGAAATCGATGAATGTTCGCTCATCGTTGCCGTGCGAACATGACCACGCTGGAATACGAGCATCGTTCTGGCGGCGCCAATCGCACTCGCAATCCTCACCGTTGTAGCGTAGCTATTTCATGTGGCGCCGCCGTGAAACGACCTTTCCCCCGCACGAGACGATCCTGTCGGAAGTGTCACGCTGTAAGCAGACAGTCGATTGCCATCGCGCGCGATCGAGGCTAGCTCAACCGCGCTGGGAACCGTCTCAGCATGTGAACCTTGGAACTCCGCCCGGCGATCTCCCCCGATCGACCGGGTTTTCTTTCTGACCGGAGCGTCGATCAGAAGGGTAATCACTCGGCGGTAAGCGCTGGCAGCAGCTGTCGCGGGCGCGCCGCCTCATAGACCACGGCGTGAAGTGCGATCAAGTATATGCCCGCGATGAGGATTATAACGCCGACGCCGACCCAGTCGTGAATGGGCGGATCGTGGCTACTGCGGCGCGTGACGCCCGTCAGGACGCCGCACTTCTCACATATCCTCGCAGAGGATCGGAGCCGTTGTCGGCATGCTGGGCACCTCGTAAGCAGCATGAGCCTGCTCCCTGCTTAGGAAAGGCAAGATGCACCCCGCGCTCAGTTGCGTTTTGATCTGAATCAACGGCTACGTTGGGCCGGCGCGCCACTAGCTGTAATAATATTACGGTTAGAGCCCGGAACTGCGGCGGCACTTCAGCCGGCGACTTCGCTGCTCGCCGCAAGCGCGACCGCCCGGACATAGCCGAACGCGTCGAGAAAGGCCGCCTACTTCCCGGTGCGCCGCGTCACGGACGGCAGCGGCGGCCCTCGCGTGGTCGCATCCCGCGCTTAGAACCTGCGGCGGCCGCCGGCCAAAACCTCGGCTAGCCAGTGCCAAGCGATCAATCAGCCCCGTTCTTGGTGGCCGTTCCGCCGTACCAAATGAGGTTTGGGCCGAACGGGGGCCGGGGCCGCGAGGCAGCCGAACCCGTGTGAACCACACTTCGTCGAATCGCGGGGTCGTACGCACGAGCATTTGACGGCCGCAGCCGAAGCTCATGAAGAACTAGCGGATGACAAAGCATCTTCGGTTCAAAGTGGATGGTTGACACGCGCTGTCGTCAGGTCAGAGTTATTTCGTCCAGTCGCCGCTGCGTCAGAGCAGTGTCCCGTCGGATCCGAGCTCAGGATCGAGTTCAGGGTCGGTTTTGGGCGTTTCGAGCCTGGTAAGCGCGTAGCGTAGCGCGGCGATGGCGCGCATCCGCCGCACGGGCTCGATCGGTACGAGTAAGCACACCGGTTTGGACGGCGCGAAGATCGCAATGGTCGTGAGCATCGACCTGTCGTGATCGGTAACGGTCACGACGATCGCTTGTCTGCCATAACCGCTGCGGCTTCGGTCGTTTGGAAAGGAGACGACGTTGCTCATGCTCGGCCATTCTGCGGCGGCTGTTCGACACCGAGTGCTGAGGTGACGCTCAAGGAGATCCTATGTTCACCACCCAGCATCTGCGTGCATGCGTTGTTGCTGCCGTCGCAGCCAGCATTTCGTGCCATCGCGCCGCGGCTAAGGGCAAGATATCCGACCGCCAGCTTCTTGTCGCAACGTCTCACCAATAGGATCGTACCGCCCAAAGCCAACGGGCGACGATCACACCCCGCAGCAGGTTGAGGCTCATACCGAGTAGATCCTACGATCCCTTGTTGCGAAAAAGTTCGTAAGCGGCCCGGTTCAGGGCAGTATAGAGCCGGGCCGCTGATCGCATCGGGGGCGACCGACGATCTGTCCGCGCGGCCTTGGGCAGGGCGCCGTTCGAAAGTCGCGTCCTGCCTCTCTAATCATTTGCTGGAATGCTTGTGCGCGTTGGCCGTATGGCGATGCGCGTGTTCGGCATGCTCGTGCGCGCTGGTGGAGTGGCGCTTCGCCTCTTCCGCGTTGCCGTGAGCATGGTGATGAGCGGCTTCGTGGTGATGATGAGCCGCCGCGGCATGGTGCGTCGCCGCAAGCATGTGATGCTCGTGAGCGGGATGTGAGTTCATGGCCATGATCGAGACCCTTCGTTGTCAGGCTCCGGACCGCTTCGCGAAGGTGCGCTCCGAGGCGTGCTCATTCGGCGCGGCCGTGATGATGTCGCTGATTCCGGTCTGCGGTCGCTGAGCAATTCAACGTTCGACGCACTGGATGCGTTGACCTGCATCAAGGCCGCCGCGCGTAGAGGGTGATCGGATTCCAGTATGGAAGATGGAGGCGAACCTCATGGCGCAGAAATTAGATCGCTTGGCTCGGGAAGCCGATGAGATTTCCACCAAGATTGAAGGAGCATACGAGAAGCTGATCAACAAGCTGCAATCCAAATCTGATAAGGCGCGCGCGAAGATGAGCAGCAATCGGACTATCAGTACGCGGAATATGTTAGGACAGCGCGCCAAACTTTATGCTGAAGCTGCGCAGGAGATTGGCGCCTGCTTGACCAAGCGACGCATTGCGTCGGGAGACACGCCACACGTCGACGGCAAGAGGGCAGGCTCTCGCGATGCGACAGTCGAGCGCCTCAGTTGAATATACCAGGCTGGAGCTAAATAACCCGCTTGATCGGGGTCAACCACTCTTCACCAGCTCTGCCCTTCTGCGGAGAGCGGCGGACCGTTACATCCCGCAGCTCCGCGAGGGCCTCTGCTCGTGATGGTGAAGCGTTCGACACGCGCAGGATGTTCGACGACGAAAGCTACCGTAGACCGAATGCCGCGCGCTTAGCGGTCGGCGTTGAAGCCGCCGTGGGGCTCAAAGCAAGACCATGGCTGATCAGAAAAGAAAACGAGCGGCACTCGAGCGGCACGGTCGCGCTAAGTCCTTGTTGGCGGGACCAGACAGTCGTCCCGTCCACACCCCGACTGCACAGCTGTTGCCGCGCATCAGAGTGCGTCAAGCCGCCTGCGCGGTTTCCTCAGGCTGGGCGAGCAATCGCGCGAGATCGGCGACCGGCAGCGGGCGGCTGAACAGGTAGCCTTGCATCTCGTCGCAGCCTTCCTGCTGGAGATGATCGCGCTGCTCGGCGGTCTCGACACCTTCGGCCACCGTTGTGATCCCGAGAGCGGCGCCGAGACCGGCTACCGCCCGCACGATCGCCGCGCAGTGACGGTTAGCGCCGAGCTCGCGCACGAAGGACTGGTCGATCTTGATCTTGTCGAATGGGAACGCCCGCAGGTAGCTCAACGACGAGTACCCGGTGCCGAAATCATCCATGGCGATGCGCACACCGAGGTCGCGCAAACGGTGAAGGACCGCCAGGTTGGCGTCGCTGTCGACGAGCAGCACCGACTCGGTGATCTCCAGCTCCAAGCGCTTCGGATCGAGCCCCGCATTCGCCAGCGCCGACACGACGGCGGGGACGAGGCCCGGCTGCCGGAACTGCAGCGGCGAGAGGTTGACCGCGACCTTGATCTCGCCCGGCCAGGTGGACGCTTCCCGGCACGCTTCGCGCAGGACCCACTCGCCGATCGGTGCGATCAGACCCGTCTCCTCGGCGATCGGGATGAACTCGGCCGGCGAGATGAAGCCGCGTTCGGGATGACGCCAGCGCAGCAGCGCCTCGCAGGCGATGATGCGGTTCTCTCGCAGGTTCATGAGCGGCTGGTAGTACAGCTCCAAGGCACCCGTGTTCAGCGCTTCCCGCAGCGCGCGCTCCAACGCACGGCGCGCCTGGACCCGCGCGTTCATCCCCGCCTCGAAGAACCGGAACGTGCCGCGTCGCTCCGCCTTGGCCTGGTACAGCGCGAGATCGGCGTTGTTGAGCAGGAGATCGGGGGTGGTTCCGTCGCCCGGCAGAACGGCGATGCCCAGACTGGCGCCGATCACCACCTCCTGCCCGAGGACGGTGAACGGTCGGGCCAGGTGCTCGACGAGGCGCGCCGCGAGGTGGCCCGCCGCCTCGGGCGATGACGCGCTCTCCTGCAGGATCGCGAACTCGTCGCCGCCCAGGCGGGCGACCATGTCCTCCGCGCGCACGCAGGCCCTGAGGCGCTCGGCGACCACCCGCAGCACCGCGTCGCCGGCCGCGTGCCCGAGCGTATCGTTGATCCCCTTGAAGCCGTTGAGATCAAGGCAAAGCACCGCGGACTGGTCCGGACGGCGCTGCTGTCGCTCCAGGACGGCGCACAGGCGCTCGCGGAAATAGGCTCGGTTCGGCAGGTCGGTCAGCGGGTCGTGGTGCGCCATGTGGGCGATCCGCGCTTCGACGGCGCGCCGCTCAGTGACGTCCTCGGCGATCCCGAGCAGGTATTGCGGCCGTCCCGCCTCATCCGCGACGGACAGCTGCTTGATGTGGAGGAGGCGTTTTCCGTTGGCGGGTGTGTTGATCTCGCGCTCTTCGACGAGAGCGCCGCCATCAGACGTTAGGAGAACGCGCTCTTCGCGAGAAGCGGCAGGCCCTTTCTCGGCAGCCAGAAACAGCTCATGGGCGGTTTCGCCGATCAGCTCCGTCCGCGGCACGCCGAGCAGTTCCTCTCCGGACCGATTCAGCAGGAGGAGACGGTGTGCGACTGCGTCTTGCACGTACACCATCGCGGGAATGTTCTCGACGACTGTGTCGAGAAAACTGCGCGTTTTTCGCAGCTCCGCTTCGGCGAGTCGGCGCTGGGTGACGTCGATGGAAGCCACCAGCACGGCCGGCTGCCCCCTGAGGATCAGCGAACGTATGTACGGCAGGATCTCGATCGAGGATCCATCCGCCTTGATATGACGCCAGATCTGCTCGCCGTCGTAGGGGCTCACGCGGTTCGTCAGGACCGCCTGGACCGCGGCGTGGTCCGCCTCGGGCCGGATGTCGAGAGCCGTCATCGTGAGGAAGCGCTCGCGGCTGTAGCCGTAATGCTCGACCGCGGCGGCGTTGACGTCGAGGAACCGCAACGAGGCAGCGTCACAGACCCACATCGGCAACGGATTGGCCTCGAACATCATCCGGAATGACGCCTCGCGGGTGCGCAACTCCGTGATGTCGACCAGCGTGATCACGAGCAGGTCGCCCAAGGTTGAGGCCGCGACTTTGAGGAACAACTCCCTCTGATCGACGACATAATCCAGCTCGAAATCGATACGGCCGCCAGTCTCGACGACAGCGTGCAGGCGGGTGACGATATCCTCCGCCCGGCTTCCGAGCCGGATCGCTGAGAGGTGCTGCCACAACAGGGCGCTGGCCGGCTGGCGCATCAACGTGGCAGCGCCGGCATTCAAAGCGACGATCTGGAGATCCTGCAGGGCACCATCGACATCACGCACGGGGATCAACGCGAGGATCCCCTCGGTAGTCGAGTGATAGACCTGTTCGACGAGGCTGGATCGGCTCTCGGGTTCGCCGACATGGACGAGCGCGACGGGAAAGCCCCAGTGCGTTTCCAGGGGCAACACCAGGATCTGATGTACTTCGACGACGCCGTTCTCGACGCGGCTGGCCGCCTCCTGCGCGGGCCGGCCGGTTTGCAGGGCCCGGTGCACGACTTGGCGCAGGACCCGTGTGCAGTCGCTGCGCTCCCGCGGGGACTGACCATCGGCCGCCCCATGCAGCCAAACTGCGACGTGTGGTGCGATGCGCACGATGGAGAGTTCATCGCCATCGAGACGCACGATGGCGGTGCTATCGGCGAACCGTCCGAGCGTGCCAAGGGCAACGTCCTCGTAGCGAGGCAGCGCCATACCCGGCTTTCGAGCAGCAGACCAACGCTCGCTTAGGATGTGAGCTGCGCTGCCCGACGCGTCGGATGGGCGATGTTGAGCCTGGATCGACATGTCGCCGGGGAGATCGCACAGACAGATAAGATCACCAATGCAACGCGGCGGTTGAGATTGGATTAAAATCGGGAAGCCGCCGTGAGATGCGGCGCTTCAATGGCGATCGGAAGAGATCAATACTTACTCAATTCCGACACACCTGCCGAGGCCGGTTCGGGTATAAGACCGATTTACCTGCCAGCGCTGAAGCAATGAGAGGATGAGATATGCAATAGAAGGAGCCGTCAGAAATTTGCGAGTGAGTGGCATGCCGTCAACCGGTTTTGAGCCAGCGCGCTGTTGGGGGCCGTCTCCGGGCTATGATCCAGTCCTCAATCTCGCGACTAGTTGGCAAACTGGAGAAAGTGTCGATGCTTGCCAGCGTGCCGACCAGCTTCGGGAACAGTGAGCGGCGAGGACCGTACGGTTCGCCGCTCGCGCGGAGGTCTCGATACGGCGAGGCAAAAACGGGCGCTCTCCTTTGAGAGGAGCGCCCTGAGTGCGTTCCGGTCTCGGGAAGGAACGTGTCGATCTGCTATGACTTCACGCCGGCGTGAACAAGCCACCGCAGGTAAGAAGCCGGGCGTGTGTCCGTGTCATCGAAACGTCACATGTGTTAAGAGGCAGGTGACGCGTTCGTTGAGAGAGGAGGAAGGCATGGCCTCCATCGAGGAGATCGCGGCGACGCTGCGCAGCATCGCGACGCCGGGGATGAAGCCGAAGGCTTTGCGCGCCGCCATACGGGAACGGTACCCTGAGGCGAACAAGAAGGAGATCGTTCGAGCCGCCTTTTACGCTATGACTGAGACCTCTCCTGTGGGGCAGGATGCGCTGCCGGACCTGCACAACTTTGCCTTGTCCGAGCGGGCCGGCGACGAGGATGCGGACGCGGCGCTGAAGGTCGGCAAGCGCAAGGCGAAGAAACTGGCCCCCGACAAGGCTGGCAGGCCCGCAAACCCTGAGGTTGGAGCGCGATACGCAGCGTTCATACGACGCGCGGGTTAGATCATCGGCGCGACGTGCTCAGGCTCGCTTGGGGCGCCTGGTCTGCCGAGAATGCGCGTGACCCGCCTCACGCCGCATGAACCCGGTCGAGGAAGGTGTCGATAGCAGCCTGCAGGCTGGCGGTGCCTGTGTTGACCTGCGAGGCGCCACTTCGGACCTGATCAGCTTGTGCCGCGTTCGAGGCGGCCGCCTCTTGCACACCGCCGATGCTGTTGGATACGGTCCGGGCTTCGGCCGCAGCACCCGCGATAGCGCGGGCGATCTCCTGGCTGGCGTGTCCCTGCTGTTCAGCGGCCGCGGCCACGTCGGAGGCCGTCTTGCTCATTTCCGCGATGGTGCCACCGATCGAGCCGATCGCATCGACCGTCCCGTCGGCGGCGGCTTGGATCGCCGCGACCTGGCTGGTGATGCGGTCCGTCGCGGATGCGGTCTGCGTCGCGAGTTCCTTCACTTCAGCCGCCACCACCGCGAAGCCGCGGCCCGCAGCGCCGGCGCGCGCCGCCTCGATGGTCGCGTTGAGGGCCAGCAGGTTGGTCTGCGCGGCCACGCTGCGGATCAGCGTCACCACGGCTCCGATCTCGCCGGCGGCCTGCGACAGGCTCACCACGGTCGTCTCCAGGCCGCGCGCATCGTCCAGGGCCGCGGCCGCGATCTCGCTCGTGTGCCGTACCTGCTCCTCGATGGCCCGGGCTGAGCTCGACAGCTGTTCCGCGGCACCGGCGATGCTGTTGACCACCTCGACCGACTGGCTCGATGCGACCGCCACGCGCGTAGCCTGCGCCGTCGTGTCCCCGGCGGTGCCGGACAGGGCATCGGCCGTGGCCTGCATCGCCTGAGCCGAGCACGCCAAGCTCGCTACGGCTCGCTTGGTCTCGAGCTCAAAGGCGTGCGTGGCCTCGGCCAGGACCTGGGCTCGGACTGCGTCCTGAGCCGCTCGCTTCTCCGCGCCAGCGTCGAGATCCCGCTTCTCGATCAGCGCGACCTGAAAGGCCTCGATCGCGCGCGCCATCTCGCCAATCTCGTCGGCGCGACGCGTGAAGGGGACTTGGTCGTCGAGCTTCTCGGCAGCGAGCGCCTGCATGGCGGCCTTGAGCCGGTGCAGAGGTCGTTGGATCTGGGTTGCGAGAACCCAGAAGGCGACACCGAGACCCAGAAGCAGAGCGACGGCCGGCGCGACCAGAAGGGTCAGTGTGGCCCGATGGCGCTCCTCCGCGACAGCTGCGCGCTGCGCGTCGAGGTGGGCCAGCATCTCGCGTCCGAGATTGCTGATCTCAGCGACCATGCGCTCACGGTTCTTCACCGTGGCTTCGTCGGTGGCCTGGATCAGGGCGGCCTTGGGCGAGAGGGTCAGGCCCATTTCGGCTGTTTCGGTCTGATAGGCGATGAACTCCTTCACTGCGAGGTCGAGCTTGCGCTTGCGCTCGGGCGAGAGTTGCGCGTCCATGGCAGTGAGAAAGGGACCGCGCGCCTGTTCCACATCGGTGAGGGCGCTCTGGAGCCCGGCGAGCCGGGCTTTGGCCTCCTGGGTGTCTTCGGCGGTGTAGACCGCGGTGGCCTGCACCACTGCGTGCTCGATGGCCTGGGCCAAGGTCCGCGCCTGCAGGCCGGCGTTCCAGGCCGCTTCGGTCGCTGCTGCGCGCTGCTGCTCCTGATCGGCTTGGCGGAGGGCAAAGCCGGAGATGCCGGCGGCGACGAGGCCGAGCAGGCTGATCACGGCCACGAGTTTATGGGCCAGGGAGATACGCATCAGGAACTGCCAAATACCGAGTTGATGCGCCGGTCCCTGCACCGGCATCCGTTGCGCTACCCTTAAGGATAGCTGGCAAAATCGCCTCGACACATTATGAATTAAAACGCCCATATCGTTATGATTGCCAAACAGCGATTGCAAAGAATGAATATTAAAGTCAATATTAAGAGCCATCATACTCAAGGTACCGAGCAATATCCTTCAATCGCATAGGGCTGCTTCGGATTTGCACTTGGCGCGCAGGCCATCCAAACCAGATCAGGCGGAAACATACTGCCCAGACTCATTATGGATCAGCGAGGCGGTCGGCTGAGCAGCGGCAAACGTCCACCTCCGCGATGCAGCGCTTCGGAGCGAGCCGGTCTACTGCCACAATCAAGACATGCTATACTGATAGTTGAAGCGGAGCGTCAGCGATCTCATCGGCTCGGAAGTGAAATGAAGTGCATAGACGCGCACCTGTTCAGACTAAGTGTTGGCGACTTCCATGTACCTTGATCCGGCCACCTTGCTGATCGCCAGCTCTGCGACAACTTTCCTGGTTGGCACGTTACTTCTGGTAGCGGGGCGTGAGTCGCAGGGATCCCGCTCTCTGAGCCTCTGGGGAGCGGCACATCTCATTGGCGCCATCGGTTCCGTCGGCATCGCTCTACGCGACCAAGTCCCTGACCTGCTTTCCATCGGGCTGGCCAACGTGCTCGTTCAGGCCGCTTATGGATTGATCTGGAGCGGCGTCCGCTCCTTCGAGGGTCGTTCGATCCGCCTAGGCGTTGCGTTCGTCGGCGCGATATTCTGGTGTGTCCTCTGCCTGGTTCCGGCCTTCTACGCGTCAGTTACGCTGCGGATCCTATATGGTTCGGCCGTGGCGACACTCTACTGCAGTTCGGCCGCCGTGGAGATCTGGCGCGGCCGCGCGGAGCGGCTCGCCTCCCGAGTTCCGGCTTTCACTGTGCTAGGCCTTCATGGTGCAGTCTACTTCGTCCGGATCCCGCCGACCCTGACGGCACCACAACTCGGATCCAACCCGATCGCCACACCCTGGGTGGCGATCCTGTGCTTCGTGACCATGCTGTTCTCGATCGCCTCGGCCTTCACCTTCTTGGCGCTTGTGAAGGAGCGGGCCGAGCGCGAGCAGCGCATCGCCGCCTCTACCGATGCGCTTACGGGCGTACACAATCGACGCGCCTTCGCGAAAGCCGCCGAGTCTATACTGGCTGAGCATCGAGATAGTGTACTATTGCTTATTGATCTCGACCGGTTCAAGGCCGTCAATGACAGCTATGGCCACGCGGTCGGCGATGCGGTGCTGGTGAGCTTCTGCGCCATGGCCACCTCCCTGCTGCCGCAGGACGCGCTGCTGGGGCGCCTCGGCGGCGAGGAATTCGCCTGCCTTTTGCCGGATGCCTCCCCCGAGGAGGCCCTTGCCCGGGCCGAGGAACTCCGCCGAACCTTTGCGCAACTTTTCGTCGCCGAGTTCCCTGAGCTGCGAGTCAGTGTCAGCATCGGGATCGCACAAGCGTGCGGTGTGGGCGGATACGAGATTCTGATGCACTGCGCCGATATGGCACTCTACACCGCCAAGAATGGGGGGAGGGACCAAGTGGCCATGGCCAAGATGCCAGCCGGGCAGTCCGCTGATGGCCAAGGGCGCATCCCGGATTGTGCGCTGATAGCGAGACGAGACTGCGTGCCTGCTTTTACTGCGCGGGAACGCAGTCCGTACAGGCCAGGCTCAAAGTCCGCGTAATTACCCAGGCCTGTGATGGCTGGGCTCAGGCGCCGATGGTTTTGAGGATGGCGCCGAAGGGACTGCTGCCTGTGAGGCGCGCGGTGTCGACGACGGTGCGAATGGCGGCCTCGCCCTCGGCCGCCCACATGGCCCGGTAGCCGTTGGTGACCTTCCGCTGCACGACAGCCGGACGCAGCAGCCGCTCGGAGCCGTTGTTGGTCGGCTCGACCTTTCCGGGATAGGCGAGGAAGACCAGGAGCTGATCGCGGGCGCGGCTGATCTTGGCCTGCAGGTCGCGGCTCAGATCACAGCGGCTCGACGTGGCGAGGATGGCACCCAGTTGCCGATCCAGGCTGCGGCGCTTGGCCGAGAGCGTCGCGGCAGCCAAGTCGGTGACGCGCTCGGCCAGGGCGAACACGCGCTGCAACCAGAGTTGCAGGCGCCAGGGCACGGGATCGTCGCTGGCCTCGACGCCATAGGCGACATCGCGGGCCAGATGCGCCAGGCAGGTCTGGTGCTCATCCGCGTGGCCCTGTTGGGCGGTGTAGCGGTCGGAGATCCACACCGCCGGTCGGTGCCCGTCCATCATCTCGCGCACCACGACAGCGCCGCGCGTCGGGGAGGCGGTGTGCACCACGGCTTGCGCCGAGTGGAACAGCCAGTGGTAAGCGTTCGAGCCCTCGATGCGCACGCCAGTCTCGTCGCAGGCGACGACCTCAGCCTTGCGCAGGGTCGCGATGGCCGCGTCGCGACCGGCACGGAAGCGGTCCTGCGCGCGCCGGAGCAGGTTCATCAGCCCGCCCTGGCTGAGGGTGAGGCCGAACAGATCGGAGAGCGCCGCCTGCAGCCGTTCGTACGAGAGCGCCTGAAAGGTCTTGAGGTACGTCGCCACCGCATGCAGCCGCGGACCGAAGGGCGTGCCGCGCGCCGCTTCGGGCGGTGGCGCGATCACGCGCGTCCCGCAGCTCGGACAACAAACGGCAAGGCGCTGGTGCTGCGTCACAATCGGCGCCACCTCAGGCAGCTCGATTTGCTCAGAGACGCTGACGATCTCTGCCGGAAGTGCGGCGTGCAGGCTGGCGCCGCAGCACGCGCACGCCTCGGGACGATGCTGGACGATCGTATCGGGATCATCGCTCAGCACCCGGCTGTGACCCTCGTGACCGGGCTTGGCGCCGCCGGGCTTAGAATGCTCCCGCTGCTCCTTGCGATCCGTCGCGGGCGGCTTGGATGAGGTGCGCGAGGTCTTCTCTGGCCGCTGCAGCCGCAGCACCAGCTCGATCAGCTCCTCGCGGCTCAGCCGTTCCAGTTCGCTGCGGCCCATCCCGCCAGGGAATCAGCGAAATCCGACCCGCGCAAGAGGCAAGCTCGTCCCGGCAAGCGGCGCAGCCGCGGGCGTTCCGCCGCCGACCGATCCACCCCGTGGGTAATTACAAGTCCGCGGAAAGAGCATTTTGAGACGATTGGACGAGCCGCAACGAAGGTCCACTTCTCTGGACTAAACAACAAATGCGGCTCAGTCGCTTTCAGTTAGACTACGTCACGTGAGAGCGCCAGCGCACGCAGAACCGGTCGTTCAGCTTTGCGCCCATTCCGGCCATCTAACGAGCCGCCGACGCGCCTCCATAGCGGACGCTCACCGTGAAGGCTGCGGCGGCGGCCCATTCGCATAAGGGCACGATATGGAGCGGCGCAGTGCCTCCGTGGCCCTTGGGATCCGATGTGCGCTCTGGGAAGGCCTTCTTCCAGGCTGCCGGTGAGGGCGGGGCCTACAACCGGGTAGGGTGGAAAGCGGGCGGTCTGCTTGAGAGCGGGCGGGGCTTTGAAACAGACATGGTCGCTACCGGAAGGTCCGCTGGGGCCGGGATACATCTCCACCTCGACCACGTTACTGAAGGAGTGGTCCGGCTGATCCGCCGCGACAGGCGCACGGCCTTCACCGTGCGCCGCAGGTCGCTCAGCTCTTGGAAGAAGTCATAGCGGATGAGCGGCAGCGTTTCCGAGCGCGTACTCAGGCGGTCCAGAAGCTCAGGCATCAGCAGCCGTGCCGTCGTCCCGTAGCGGCTGCGGCGATCCCCCAGCGCCGCAACTTCGGACTGCAGTTTGCCTTAGGCCCGCAGCCAGATCGCCTGGTAGTGCAGCGCCAAGAAGGTATAAGACACGGCTTACAGATGCAGTGAGCGTGGACTTTGCCCTGCTGGACACGCCGATTGCCCGGTCATGCAGGTCTCATCTGCAAAGAACCCGTTTCGGCGATGCTGGCACGAGAGCGCCACCCTTGACGAGGGCATCGAGCGCCGCGAGGATCTCGTCGCCGCTGTCAAGGCTTCCGAACGCCTCGGCTACCTCGCCGGCCCGGACCCGGAAGCTCGGTTCGTTCAACACGCGTAGGGCGGCCGTGCGCAAGGTCTCAACGGTAGGCGCGTCCGTCGTGAGGTCGATACCAACCCCCGACCAGCCGATGCGCGCGCCGACCTCGGCTTTGTCCTCCGTCCGCCCCGCCGAGACGATCGGCACGCCCACGGCCAGCGCCTGCGAGACACTGCCATAGCCGCCGTTGGTCACAAGTAAGTCTACCTTCGGCAGCAGCAGGTCGAACGGCAGGAAGCTCGCGACCCGGGCATTGGCGGGAAGCGGTCCCCGCAAGACGTCCAAGGGCCGCCCGCCAGTGGTCGCGACAACGAGCAGGTCGTCCCGGTCGGCGAGCGCGGTCAGTGTCGGCTCGACCAGAGCCCCGAAGTCCGCATTGGCGAGTGTGCCCTGCGTGACCAGCACGACGTGGCCGCCCTCCTCGCGCCACGCGTCGAGCTCGGGCCACCAAGTCGGCACCGGTATGTCGGCGTGCGGGTTGGGCAAGAGGCCGACGAAGCGTAGGCCGGACGGGAGCGCACCGAAGTCGTACTCGAAGGCGGGGACCGTCGGCTGGAGGAAGAGATCCGGCAGCACGACGATCGAGTGAGGCAGGGAAGCCGGCAGGGGCGGAAGCCCGAGTCCGGCGAGCAGGCCGTCCGTGTGGGCGCGCACGGGATTGACGAAGGCGGCATCCGTCCCCGCCTTCAAGGCGGAGTAGCGCATCCGCTCGGCTTCGTCTCCTGCCGGCGGCAGGCCGGCCCCCACCGGCGCGTGATCAGGCCGATCGAGGAAGAGGAAGCTGACGTTCAGGACGGCGATCGGCGGCCGGGGTTGCCTGTCGAGGAGCAAGGGCAGCACGCCAAGGAAAAGGCTGCCGGCGATCACGATATCAGGCCGATGATCTGCGATCAGCCTCCGCAAGCCGGCTGCTTGGCCAGGCATGCCGTCGATGAAGCGCCGCTCGAATTCATGCCGCCAGCGTTCCGGTCCCGGCGGCAGGCTGACGTCGAGGTAGGCGGCGGCTCCACCATCATTGCACGGGACGAAACGCAGACCTGCTGCCTCGATCCGGGTCCGAAACGTCTCGGCCGTTGTGAACAGCACGTCGTCGCCGCGGGCGCGCAGGAGGTTTCCGATGGCCAGCAGCGGATTGACATGCCCTGTCAAAGCCGAGGCCGCGATCAGGACTTTCATCTTGAAACTCCGTAGCTTTGGAATTGAGAACACTCACTCGGCGTCGCGAACGAAGTGTAGCTGTTCCGAATATATCGACCGCAGCTCGCAAGGAATACGCGACCGCAGCGTGCACGTCGATTGCTGCTATTTTGGACTGAACGATCCCGAACGCGCTGGTGTTTCGGCTCAGGTGCGTGACCAGCTAGTCTCAGATGGAAGCCTCATCGAGATACAGGCTTTATGGATACCTCATCGGCTACGTGGAAGCTGCGACTCGTCTGCTTCGGACACATCGAATAGAGTACATATCACTGCGACCGGCAGCGGAGACGACAGATCGACGGAGTGACAGAACTGCGAGTGTCCGCAACAGACATCGATAAGGCCACCCACCTTCTGGGTAATTCTCTCGCGCAATGCAAACAGACGCAAGACCTGGGAATCACGAAAAGAGAGTCGCTCGCGCAATGCTCATTATCAAATCGAAACTGCGATGACGGCCTTGCAGTCAAGCCTCGCCATTTCAATCGAGGTTTTGCTTGGCCATGAAGTTTCGGACTAACGCTGCAATCTCGTCGACGCGCTCATCAAGCGCGAAGTGTCCCGCATCGAGAATGTGGATTTCTGCGTCCGGAAGGTCTTTCCTGTAGGCTTCGGCACCGCCGATCGCGAAGGACGGATCGTATCGCCCCCAGACGACGAGGGTTGGAGGCCGCTTCTGCCGGAGCCAAGTCTGCCACATCGGATAGGAGGCGACGTTGGTACGATAGTCATAAAACAGATCGGACTGGATCTGTCGTTGACCTGGCCGGGACAGATGGGCGAACTCGTCGAGCCACAGATGCGGGTCGTATCGCTTTGGATGCGGGCTGGTTCCGAGATGACGCTGCTTCGTCGTCTCCAGGGAGAGGAAGCTATCGATCACCGCGTCCTCATGGGAGGCGCGGTCGTGCCAGAATGCCCGACGGGTTGCCCAGAGCGGTCCAAGCCCATCCTCATGAGAGACAGCATTCTGGATGATCAGCGCCTGCACACGTTCGGGATGTGCAAGAGCCAGCCTCATGCCTATGGGGCCGCCATAATCCTGAAGGAAGAGGCTGTACCGGTTCAGGCCGATCTTTTCCGCAAACTGGTCGATCGTGCCGGCGACATGGTCGAACGTGTAGGCATATCGCTCCGGCGGTGGCGCCTCGCTCAGGCCGAAGCCCGGATAATCGGGTGCCACCAGATGGAAGCGGTCTGCGAGACGAGGGATCAGCGTCTCGAACATGGCCGAAGATGATGGAAAGCCGTGAAGCAGAAGGATTGTCGGAGCGTCCTTCGGGCCGGCTTCTCGATAGAAGATTGTAACGCCGTCGACCGCAACCGTACGATAGGTTGTGTCGACGGATGTCATTGAGGCCGTCTCGGCCGACGCAGTTGGAGAAGCAATCAGCGCCGTTGTCGCGAGAAGGGGTGCAAGCGCTCTGAACATCGTTGTACCTCTCGAGTACGGGTGGCTTCTCAGCCGCGGATGCTGTGCGTCGAGCGATATCCGTCATGACGCACGCAGCCTTTCGGAGCGGGCGTGCGAAGTCCTGGCTGGAACCGCTCGATGCCCGCGTGCCTGTCCGATCGAGCCAACCACAAGGCTCGGCGGAGCGGCCGCAGGCACCACACGCCGCTTCAAGGTTCACCGAGCCAAACCGGGTCTCTGTAAACCCTGCCTGTCACTCCGGAAGCTGCCGCGCATCATTTTCTCAATGATGGGTATCCGTCGACATAGATCCAGTTCGTCGATCGAGCAGGAACGTGACACCCTAAACATTCGTCTCGATAGCTGACTGTCGTGGCTTTGTCGGGCTGACCCGCATCGAACCACGACCAGCCCCAACCTTCGCCCCAAAGTGGGTTGTCTTGGTGAGTATTTCCGGCGTCGCGCACCATGACGAACCAACCTTTGAGATGATCCGCACGACTTACCGTCCCGGTCGTAAATTCACCGGTGCTGGTTTCATAAACTTCTTTGACCAGGGTAGCGCCGTCTGGAAACGAACCCTCGTTGCGATAGGTCTGCGCAGCACCGGGTGATGCGTAGACCACGTGCATCTCCTTCGAACCCCGGCCATTCTCCGATGCGACCGCCCAGGAACCGAGGAACCGGTAGCGTTCCCGGTAGTCGCTCGGCACGCGGATATTGCCGGATTCATCCACAAGCTGCGGCTTCTTTTGGTCTATCGGCTGAGCGGAAGGCTGACTCAGCAATCCCGCCGACGTGGCCAGCAGCGTCAATGCGCCAGAGACATGGAGCAGATAGCGACGATACATATCGTATCTCCACACAGTATACGATCTAACTAATCGTCCAATCGCGGATAGAACTGTGTCCAGACTTCATCTTTCTTTGCTGAGGCCATGTGGCAGTAGGCGCATTCGCTTTTCGGGCGCACCGTTGCAGTTGCCGCTTTCGGCTCGTGGTGATTGAAGTTGAAGTAACCCCATCCGCCGGTCGAGGTATACCGCGCTGTGTCTTTGACCGTCACGTCGGCTCCGTTGAGCTTGCCCGGAAAAAAGCCACGCCCAGATGGCTCGACGCGCGACCCGTCGGCCTCTTCTTTAGGTAGAGTCAACTGAAGTTCCTTGAAGAGGATGGTGCCCTCCGGAAAACTTCCGGTCCTCTTATATTCATCGTAGGAGCACGGCTCGATGTAGACGTTGTGATACTCTGGGAAGCCGGCGTGCCCGTTATTGAGTGCATTCGGTGTAAGAGGCGAGCCGACATAGATCCATCGCTCGAAGTGCTTCGGAAGGACCAGCTCCCCATCCGACGTGTACTCCGCTTTGTAGCAGCTCGATTGTTGCGCAATCGATGGGCTCGGATTCGACATTAATCCTGACACCGCCACCGATGCAGCAGCAACCCGGAGGAATGCAAACCTGGACATCGAACGTCATCCCCTCTCTCAACCGCCTTGAGGCGCCGCAACGTAGCGTGCGATTGAGCGCCCATCTGCGAGCCTACCGAAATGGAGCGTGCCGAAGGTCCGGAATTGGTTGCAGAACGTCTCGCACCTCTGTCGTCACCGTTGCGACGAGGGTTGATGGCGGACCGCGAGCATCCCACATGGGCGCGCCCTGATCGCACATCACGAGGTTTCCTGTAGCCACGGCGAAGCCGCCGAGGTTGCTTCGGATGTCGATAGGACCGCACATCCCACCTGTCCTGTGAACGGGGCGACGAATTGACCATCGATTGCTTGACACGGACCTGTGTTCACGCACACGAGCTGCACCTGATCTAGGTACGGAGAATTGAAAGTTCCTATTGTGCCAGCTACGATTTCACGACACACCGTCGATGCGGCCATCGACGTACTTGAAGTGAGCTTCGTCAAGTTGGTGGAGTGCCTCGTCGCATCCGGCTGGCGCCTCGAGTTGGCCGGCACCGATGCACCGAGCATCCATTACAACATAGCCGGTCGAGGCACGCTCATCACGAGCAGGAGTGCGCCCATCGATCTTCGGCCGCACACCCTCGTCATTCTTCCGAGGCACACGGCGTTCGCCCTCGAAACCCCCGGCGCATTACCCATGCGAACCGTCAACCGGGGGCCTCTGAGTTCGGCGCCCGGATCGGTCCGACGCTTCACAGCCGGCCCGAGTGCGGCCCACCTCGTCCTCGTCTGCGGTTACTTTCGGGCGCTGTATGGCACATCGATCGACGTCTTCGACACGCTTCGGGTGCCCATCGTCGAATACTTCGACGAAATCGATCAAATCGACCACAAATTTCGTGAGGCGGTCGACGAGCTCGCCGCACAGGAGGTCGGCACCGGAGCAATGGCCGCAGGCCTGCTCAAGCTTGTTCTCATTGCGATATTCCGGAGATCGCTCGTCTCGCAGCAAGTTTGGGCGGAGCGGTTCTCGTTGCTCAGCGATCCGCAGATCTCGCGGGCCTTCTCCGAAATGGCCGCGCGACCAGCGGCGGACCATACCGTATCGTCCCTCGCCCATGTCGCCGGTCTGAGCAGATCCGCCTTCCTGGCTCGCTTCACCAAGGCCTTCGGCACTTCGCCGATGTCGACGCTCAGGCAGCTGCGCATACGACACGCGGCGGCACTTCTGTCCACGAACGTACTGCCGATCGATCAGATCGCTCAAGCTGTCGGGTATCGGAACCGCAGCAGCTTCTCGAGAGCCTTCAAGAAGACGTACCTGATCGATCCGAGCGAGTATCGAAATCGAAAGGCGATACAAGAAGGCGAAGTTTACAACCCCGATCCATAAGATCGGGGTTGGACAGTAGATCTGTGCGGGGGCAACCGTAGCGAGGCTGCCCCCTATCGTCTGTCGTTTCACCGATCCGACGATCGTAAGGTGGATCGAGATCGTGACGTCAGCCGCGCGGCCGACCGTCGGGCCGTCGCACGGATGCCAGCAGCAGCGTTATCGACGCCGCCAGCAGGACGAGATCCTTGAGGAGGAACTGTCCGGGCATCGCGGAGATTGCGGGAAATCCACCGGCGGTGTGCTCGGCCACGCCGGGGGTGGTCACAAAGAACGTCAGTGTTATCAGGTACGTCGTGATCGACATCGCGGCACCCAGGGCCGAAACCACTGGAACGAAGGCGCCGACTGCGAGCGCGATCGCGGTCGACAGCTCCAAGATGCCGATCACACGGCTTGTTCCCTGAATGCCGAAGACGTCGTGCAACCAGCCCATGATGGGGCTATTCGCCACGAACGGGGCAATCCCGCCAGCCTCATAGGCCGTGAACTTCATGAAGCCGAACCAGAGAAAGATGACGACCAGCGACCAGCGCAGCGGCGAGAGACTGGATCTCAATCCGGCGGGGCCTTCGGCGGTCACGAACCAGGACTGATGCGGAGTGGTGGTAGTCATGGCGAAATCCTTTCGGGTCATGTTGCACGAGACAGGTGTGCGGGAACGCAGCGCGCGATTGCTGTCGTCGGTCGGACCTGTTCGACAGGTGGAGGGGTGATGGAGTGACTAGGCTGATCGGCCCCCACGAGGTGGTCCAAGGTCAAAGTTAGTGCAGGGTTGGTCGCTGGACCACGGCGAGCTTGGCCGGTGCAGCCGGCCTAGCGGCTATAGCTGGCACGAACACCTCTGGCGCTGGCGGCCGGTAGCCCAATGCGCCATGCGGCCGAACCGTATTGTAGTGCCGTCGCCAGCCCTCGATCATGATCTGCGCCTCCTTGAGCGTGTAAAAAATCTCGCCATTCAGCAGCTCGTTGCGTATCTGTGCGTTGAAGCTCTCGACATATCCGTTCTCCCACGGCGAACCAGGGGTGATGTAGGCCGTCCTTGCGCCAACGGCCGCAATCCAGGACTGCACCGACTTGGCGATGAACTCCGGACCATTGTCTGACCGAATGTGCGCCGGCACGCCGCGCAGGATGAACAGGTCGGACAGCACATCGATCACGTCGGCCGCCTTGAGCTTGCGATCCACTCGGATGGCCAGGCACTCGCGGCTGAACTCGTCGAGGACGTTGAGCATCCGGAACTTGCGCCCGTCGTGGGTGCGCGTCTCGACGAAGTCGTAGGACCAGACGTGATTGCGGTGCTCCGGGCGCAGCCGGATACAGGAACCATCCCCGTCCCACAGCCGTGCGCGCTTGGGCTGGCGGGCCGGGACCTTCAGCCCCTCCTGCCGCCATAGGCGCTCGACCCGCTTGTCGTTGACCAGCCAGCCGTCCGCCCGCAGTAGGGCGGCGACCTTCCGATAGCCGTAGCGCCCGTAGCTACGGGCAAATTCGATCAGCTCGGCGACGAGCGCCGCCTCGTCATCTTTGCCCCGCGGCGCCTTGCGCTGTGTCGAGCGATGCTGCCCGAGTGCCTTGCAGGCCCGACGCTCGGAGACCTTCAGCACGGTCCGGACATGCTCGATGCAGGCGCGTCGGCGCGCGGGGCTGGTCAGTTTCCCCGGGCGGCTTCCTGCAGGATCAGCTTGTCCAGGGTGAGATCGGCGATGGCTTTTCTGAGCCGCTGGTTCTCCGTCTCCAGATCCTTCATCCGCCGGACCTGATCCGACTTCAGGCCGCCGTACTCACGCCGCCAGCGGTAGTAGGTCACCTCACTCACGCCGATCGCGCGGATCGCCTCCGCCACGCTCTGGCCTTGCCCGACCAGCACGTCCGCCTGCCGCAGCTTGGCGACGATCTCCTCAGGCTTGGGTCGCTTCCTCGACATCGATCCGTCCTCCAGGCTCAAAGCCATACCAAAGGGCGGACCACTTCATTGGGGGCGGATCAGTGTGAGGTCGAGACGGAAGACGTGGGCATTCTGGATCGCGTCCGTGAGACCTTCGGGGACGTGCGGATCGGCCCTTAAGGATCCGCTGCCGACCCAAACCGGTCACCCAGGCTCGTGCTTCATCCGGCTAAAAGCGGACTTCGGAATCTATGGCCGCGGATGACTGCGATTGCTCGAATGCAGAATAGCAGATTTCGAGCGATCAGGTGGCGGGAGCATCCTTCGTGGTGCGTCAATGTTAGATCGACTCAGGCCTTACGCTCTGCAATTTTATGGGCCGACCAACCAGTAGGATCCCTATAGCGACCCACTTCAGCACGACGAGTCGTGGCTGACTCCACCTTCAAACCGTCGGATCTACGGTTCGGACCCAAGAGGCTTCACCCGAGCCTGCTCTCCTCAGCTTGTCGCAGGGGCTTGCAATCACGTTAGCTTGGCACGTCCGTCCTGCCTTCGGCCAAAGGCTCGGACGCCAGTGGCCAGCGCAGGCTCCTCAACCTTCAGGTCGGCTACAGGAGGCTTGCTTGTCCGCGAGATTGAAAAGCCGGATCGGATGATCGTCAGCAGGAAGGCGGTCAGCATCAACACAAAAGCGCCAAACGAGATGATCCGCTGCTGCATGTGCTCTATCCCGAGCGTGGTCCCGATCCGACTAGGATCCATGGTCGCGCGCAGCAGGCGTGCACGTTCACCGGACCAACTGCCAAACACGAGATAGTTGAGCGTCCCGCCGACGCGGCTTGGATCACGTCGAGCAACGTACTCGATGTGGCACGTCGACACGAGATAGTACCAGCGCGTGCATTTCGACTCCTTGATCGCCAGGTCGTCGACCAGTACCCAGCGTCCGCCGACTTGCAGATCGCTCGCGAGCTGTGGTCCTGCGTACACCAGAGGACCTACGAGCGTGAACGTTAGGGCGGCAAGGAACAGGAGGGTCCGAACCATCTGTCTGCCTCCGATAGCTGTGCGATGCGTGCAGCTGTGGTGCGTAAGCGGGACTTAAACATTTCAGCGAGGACGGGACGTTAGCCCCGCGCTTTAGCGAACAACCGTTTGCCGGACCAAGCCATGAAGGCTGCCATGGCGCCGACGCCGAGCAACGTCGGCAGGCTGCCAGCGAGGAGGCCGCCGGCTAGCGCCGCGAAGCCCCAAAGCAGGGCAAAACTCCAGCAGATCAGGCCGCGCATATAGTACGTGCCAGCTCTGGCCGCCGCAGCACCGGCGACGGCCGCGGATCGTGCCCCGGTGACGACTGCGCTCTCGCGTCCCCAGACTTCGGTCGGCTTGCGGATCATCAGGCTGCCCGCCCTGCCTTGAGCGCAGCCAGCCGCTGGGCGACGGCCGCGCTCTTCTGCAATGCGTCGATCTCCGCAACCCGGTGGATCGTCCCTGCTTCAGCCGGTGTGAAGCCGACGCCGCCCACACCCTTCATGGCGCGCTCGAACGCCTTCTCCGCAACGTCGAGCCGCTGACCGGGCGTGTGTTCACGACGCATGGAACCGGAGCCATTCCCCGCCTCGCCTTTGGAGACCTCGAAGGCGGCAAGCGCTTCCTCCATCTGCCCCTTGCGCGCCACCAGTGCCGCGAGGCCGGCCTCCAGTTCTGCCTCCTCAACCCGAACCTGCGCCTGCACATCATCGAGCGCCCTGGCTTGGGTCTCAAAGTCGATCTGCCGGGACAGGGCCGCCTCGGCGAGATCCTCTCGGCCCTCATCGACGGCGAAGGCGGCTTTACCACCCAGATCCTCGATGCGTTTCGCGAGCAGCTGTTGCTGGCGCGCTGCCTGCAGCCGACGCACCGTGATGCTTTCGAGTTCCGCCTTCGCCTGATCGATGGCCCGCTCCGCTTCACGGACGGCTTCGCGCATCACAGCCGGGCCACCTGCGGCTTCCAGCCTGTCGATCGCGTCCTCGACAGAGGCCGATAAAATCCGCGATATCCGTGAAAAGATGGATTCAGACATGGCTCACCTCAACAGCATCCATGAAGCAGGATCGCCTGTCGCCCATTGAATTTAAATTAATACCGAACAGTAATTATCGGTGAGATAAACAGTTTCTATACCCGGCGCCTCTATCCTGGCACGTGTGTTGGGGAGAGGCTTGCCCTTATGATTGATACCAGTCTCGTCCTGCTGGCCATCGCGCTGGCCGCCGCTCCGTTCTACATCGTCGTAGCGACACGGAACCGGCTCGTGGCGCTTGATCAGCGTTGCGAGACGGCTTTCGCCGACATCGATGCGCACCTCAAGCACCGGCAGAACCTGATCCCCGGGCTGGTCGAGACGGTCAGAGGCTATGCCAAGCACGAGCACGATGTCCTGCTCAGCGTCATCCAGGCCCGCACCGCCGCCCTCGCGGCGATCCAGCCCGAGGCACGCCTTGAGGCTGAGAAGAACCTAACACAGACCATCAATGCCCTGATCGGGGCGGCCGAGCGCTATCCCGAGTTGAAGGCATCGAGCCACTTCACGGCGCTGCGCGACGAGTTTGTCGCCGCCGAGAACCGCATCACGGCGTCGCGCCGCTTCTACAACCTCTCTGTCGGCGAGTATGGGGCGACGCTGCGTCAGTTCCCCGGCAGCCTCATCGCGCGGCTCTGGAAGATGCAGCTGCGCAAGCCATTCGACCTTGGCATCGAGCGCGTCCTCATCGACGAACCTGTCGCCTTCAAGTTCTGACTTGCCTGCGAGATCCATATGCTGCGCGTCAACGGCCTGTTCGGCTGGATCGCCGCGAATGACCGGCGTTCGCTGGTCCTGTTCGCCGGCTTTCTCGCCGCTTTCCATGTTGGAGCCGTACTAGCGCTCTACTTGCCGCTTGCCGCCCTCGATCCAGAGCATGCGCCGGTCTTCACCTGGGTCGGCTACGCGAGCCGCTACCTGGTTCTGGTGACGCTCGCCGGCATCATCCTGTTCGTTGCGCTACTGCTCTGGCACGTTCACGCAGTGCGCAGGGTCATGGCGTTCACGTTCGTCGACGAGCAGGACGAGCCGCGCCTGTGCCGCATCGTCGAACCGCTGGCGCTCAGTATGGGATTGCCGGTACCTTATGTCGGCGTGATCCGTTCAAGTGCGCTGAATGCGTTCGCCTGCGGCATCCGACGCAAGGACGCGGTCGTCGTGGTGACCCGTGGGCTCATCGATGGTCTCGACGACGACGAACTGGCGGGAGTGGTCGCGCACGAACTCGCGCACATCCGCAATGGCGACATCCGCCTGATGGCGGCCGCCAACGTGTGCCTGCGCCTGCTCGATCTGTTGATTACGCCGCGGATGAAGGAAACCACTCCGCTTAAGGAACTCGTGGGTCTCCCGATCCTGACGTTGTGGTTTCCGCCGATCCTCGTGTTCGTGCTGATCGTCAGCTTCGTCGCCCAGTCGGCGCTGAAGGCGGGCCGGCTCGTTCGGCTTCTGATCTCCTCATCCCGGGAGTTTATCGCCGACGCAGTCGCCGTGGAGGCTACGCAAAACCCGGCCGCCCTCATCTCGGCCTTGCGGAAGGTGCACGGCCACAGCGCGATTGCTGGGCTTCCGTCCGGTCAAGACGCGATGATGATCGACGGCGCGGCCGAGGGCGGACTGGCGACACACCCGAGGATGGATGAGCGCGTGAATGCGATCATCGCGATGACCGGGTCGATGGCACTCATTGCACCTGCGCGGCGCGACACGCGCCCGGATGCACTGCGCCGACCGGCCGACCATCTGTGCGACGCATTTGTCAGCCCCGGCCGGCGCGAGGCGTTCCGAGCGATGAGCGCCCTCCGTCGCGTTGCCACCGACGACACAAGGAATTGGCTCGGCCTGACCCGCAACATGAGCTACGGCGTCATCTTGGCGGTGGCAGCAATCCTGTGTTGCAACGCCAAGCGCCTCGACCGCCCAGCCGTATTGATCGAGATCTTCGATCCGCAGCCCTTCAACGTGTTCCTCGCGGCTGCAGCCAAGGGTATGGCCTGCAATATTGGGGCGATCGCCTCAATGGCTAACGTTCCACATCTGGCTCGAAAGTGCGATCCGAAAGAGTTGAGCGCGTTCCTCTCCGTACAAAGCGAGCATGCTGGGCCGTTTGGCGCGATGTTGACTATGATGGCCGACGCACCGGATGGCACCTTTGCATCGACTAAGATCATTCGGAACAAAGAAGTTGGTCGTTAACTCATCCAGCACGGTCGAGCGCACGACCAGCCAAACAGCACGATCTGTTTGCAGGTCCGGTTTGGTTGCGTCGGTCCTCGTAAGCGGACAGGCAGGAAACCACCCGGAGCGGTCATTCAGCTGTTTCGACCGTTATGTACAAAAAACGAACGTTTTCCCGACGATCACTGACCACGCATGCTCGGTCGACCAAAACGATTGCAACCGCGTCGGAGAACCGTGTCGGCTATTCAAACGTCGGCAAAACGCGCGTCACAGACGCCTGTAGCAAGAATGCTGCGATGTCCGGTTTAGCGCCTCGCGGTGCCGAAATCAGCCAGTCGGCTTTCGTGAAGAGTTTCGGGCGCCGGCAGGCGTACGAAAGTCTCCGAGGAACGAACCCGCGGAGACCGAGGCAGTCGGCTATGGGGATTGAGCGATCCGGCCTGATGGCGCGGGCGAGCGCGATGGCCGGCGAGGGGCTCGGCGGAGATGGCGGGGTGATCCGCCGGGACAGGCCGACGGCCAGCACGGGGTGGTCGGAGCGATGGCCGGCGGGTCTCGGTCTGGATCGGGCGGCCGGAAGTGCGGGTCGAGGCGGTCGGGGCGCAACGCTCCTCCGGCCGCGGCTCGAAGGCCGGCGGCATGATGGTGGCTGACGACGTGCCGGGTCACGGTGCTCTCATCCCGGTCAGGGCGGACGCGGTCGGCGGACCGCGCGGTTGCAGGAAGCGGCCGAAGGTCTCGACGACCGTCATGCGGCCGCCGCAGCACCGGCAGGGTGAGCGCCAGTCGGGCGGCGCCGTGGGCTCGGGCGGGATGACCGGCGGCGGGACGGCGAGCAGCGCTCGGATACGGGTGAGGTTGGCCCGGCGGCCGGCGCTGGCGAGCAGACCGTAGTGGCGGATGCGGTGGAAGCCCTTGGGTAGGACGTGCAGCAGGAAGCGCCGGATAAACTCGTGCGGGCCCAGCGTCAGGGTGCCGTAGCGCTCAGGCCCGTCGCGACGGTAGTCCTTGATGCGGAAGGTGACGCCGGCCTCATCGAAGCTCATCAGCCGGCTGTTCGAGATCGCCACACGGTGGGTGTAGCGCGACAGGTAGGCCAGCACCGCCGCGGGACCGGCGAACGGGGCTTTGGCGTAGACGACCCAGCGCTTCGTCCGGGCCGGGGACAGATGGCGCAGGAAGGCGCGGCGCTCGGCCAGGGGCGCTAGGCCGCCAAAGAAGACGAGCCGTCCGGCCGCGTGCAGCGCGCTCAGCCCGACCAGGAACAGGCGGCGGAACAGCTTGCCCAGCACCCGCACCGGCAGGAGGAAGGCCGGCCGCGACGACACCCACCGTGCACCATCAGGCGAGAGGCCGCCGCCGGGCACGATCATGTGGACGTGGGGATGATGCGTCAGCGCCGAGCCCCAGGTGTGCAGCACGGCGGTCAGGCCGATGCGGGCGCCGAGGTGCCTGGGATCGGCAGCGATGGTCAGCATCGTCTCCGACGCCGCGCGGAACAGCAGGTCGTAGACGGCGGCCTTGTTCTGGAGGGCGATGTCGGCGACCTGCGTCGGCAGGGTGAACACGACGTGGAAGTAGCCCACCGGCAGCAGGTCGGCCTCGCGCTCGGCCAGCCATGTGCGGGCCGCCGCCCCTTGGCATTTGGGGCAGTGCCGGTTGCGGCAGGAGTTGTAGGCGATCCGCCGGTGGCCGCAGTCGCCGCAGCCCTCGACGTGGCCGCCGAGCGCGGCGGTGCGGCAGTGCTCGATCGCCGCCATGACCTTGAGCTGCCGCAGGCTCAGGTGGCCGGCCTGGGCCGCCCGGTAGGCCGGCCCAGCAGCGCGGAAGACGTCGGCGACCTCGATCGCGGCGCGCACCGTCTCAGCCGGGCGCGATCTCTCCCGTCTTGAACAGACCCAGCTTGTCCAGCGGACTGGTCACGGTGCGTACCGTGCGGGTGGCGACCTTGGTGTAGAACGCCGTGTTCTCCAGCTTGGCGTGCCCGAGCAAGACCTGGATCACCCGGATGTCGATGCCGTCCTCCAAGAGGTGGGTGGCGAAGCTGTGGCGCAGGGTGTGCGGGCCGACCCGCTTGGCGATATCGGCCGCCCGGGCCGCCTCGACCACGATGCGGTGGAGGTGGCGGGTGCTGATCGGCTTCATCGGATGCTGGCCCGGGAACAGCCAGCCGTCACGCTGCATGACGCCCTGCTGGCGTCCGACCTTCCACCACTGGCGCAGCAGGGTGAGCAGGTCCGCCGGGAGCAGCGCGTTGCGGTATCGTCCGCCCTTGCCGCGCTCGACCCGGATGAGCATGCGCGCGCTGTCGATGTCGATGACTTTGAGCGCTGCGACCTCGGCCACGCGCAGGCCGGCGCC
>Ga0207953_10112_pt1 | contig 30147 bp, 23 predicted proteins | sample AntDryMetagUQ313_FD_188091 | JGI IMG/M metagenome (GOLD analysis project Ga0207953, IMG submission 188091) | Polar desert microbial communities from Antarctic Dry Valleys - UQ313 (SPAdes) | ecosystem: Environmental > Terrestrial > Soil > Desert | place: Antarctic Dry Valleys | collected 2008-12-31
TTCCGCCTCACCGAAGCCACCACCGGCAAGGGGGTGAAGCCCTTCAGCTAACCCAAATCAGAAAGCGGGTGGGGAAAAACAACTGGCCGCCACCGGGGAGAACCCGTGGCCACCAGCGGGGAGAACTACTGGCCGTCAACGGGGAGAACTTCGTGGCCATTGACATACCACAGCGAAAGCCAGCGTGGAGGGCCCATCGGGGAGGCAAGAACACTTCCACGGGTCAATTCGGGCGCGTCACCGGGGACTCTCAGGTGTGTCAGATTCACCAAATGCCCTCACCGCAAGCAAGGCAGCCAAACGCCCGTCCGGGGTGCCAAGGTCAACGCTTACCAGTTCCTGCAGACGAGTAATACGGCCCGCCACGGTATTTCGGTGCACACCCAGTACCGCAGCGGTATCGACTAGAGAAGATTGCTGGTCTAAGTACACACGTAGTGTCCTCAACAGTTCGGGCACCGCGACCGCACCACCAAGAAGTTTCATCGCCGCCGATCGAATCGCGGACATTCGCAAAGCGAGCAACACCAGTTCACTGTCCGAGAGTTCATCAATCGACAGGAGAAGCCCTCCACCACTCACATGCCGGAGTGCAGCGACTTCGCCGGCCAAAGCAGCTTCTTCAATACTTACGAATCTTCCCTGCGTGCCCTTTCTTATCGTTCCAATACCTGCGCGGAGTCCAGTTGTGACAATGACCGACTCGAGTCGTTGACGCAATCTCATCGCAGCTTTCACTGAGCCGCGACTGACCGCGATCCAACCCGACCACCCTGCCCCTTGTTTAACGAGAATAGGCGAGAAACCCTCTACATCGAACGCGGCAAGAATCCGATTGAAGTCTTCTTCGACCTTTCCCAGACTGTGACTAATTCGGAGTCCGACAAACCATCGGTCGTCATCTTCCACAGCAGAAACCACGGGATCTATACCAGCAACAACGGCCTGATCATGTGTCAAATCACGCTCTCGCGCCAGTAAGACTGACGCAAGATGGAAGCGCGCCCAACTGACCAACATTGGTAGGGAAGCGTATCCAGCTGTCGACACACCGGGATCGATTGGCGCGGCTACGGCTAACCATCCCTCGTGCACAGTTCGCCCAGGCAGTGTAATCGCGTGCGAGAAGACTTCCAGTCGGGACTCAGAATCTACCGATCTCCCTGCGCGGGTAGGTAGTGCAAGATTGTCTGCATCCGGACCCGCCGCTGATATGACAGTGCCGGAAGAACGAGTCAGGACGATGGTAGCGTCCAAAAGTTGGGCAGCGGCAGAGATCGACGCACCAACGTCATCGAGTTCAAGGGCGGCCGGCAGCCGCAGTAGTATTCGCGACGACGCCAGTTCGCCTGCAGCGAGATACACGCGCGCTTCGACCACCAAATCCATGATTGATGTCTCGTCGGTAACGGCAAGAAGCGTGACATCAAATCGCGCTGCCAGCCGAATCGCCGGCACATCGAGGACATCCCGACTGGGCACCAAGACGCCGCTGACACCGTTGTCGGCAGCCCCTCTCACGAGAGCTGAGATCTGCCAAGTCGGTAGTTCAGCCGACGTCAAGCACACCAGAGAACCTGGCGATGACGCACTACGCGAATCTGAAGTGAGGTTGAATCTGCTGATCCGACTCGGGTGCGAACCTCGATGCAGCAATTGAACAGCTTCAGCCCACCGAGGGAGAGCGAGAAGCTCGTCGAGTAAGAGTGAGGGCCCCACAACGCTCACTTCCGACTGGATGATTCAAGACCGTAGCCAGCAGGGCTGAGTTCGTGCTGGAGTCGAGGGTCATCCGGGTATGGGAGAGCCGCCAACCTGATGACAACGACTTCAAAGTCCAGACGGAGATTGTCGGTAGCAAGTGGGATACCTGTGTGCCTTTCGAGTACCACTATGACATCTGGGACTGAGGCAGCCAAAAGGCCGTCCACTGTAACCAGCAGATACTCAGTCTGCATATCCAGACGGCAGAGCTGGCCGCGGTCCGTTTCAACGAGACACCACCCCTTTGTGTCTCTCACCCTATGGAGCCCGACTACCCGCCCGACAGCCAAAACTTGAGAGTCGAGCTCCGGCTGGTAGTGGTCCCAGTCAGAGTTCTGGGTAGCTTGAGCGCGGCCCAAATTAATGGCTCGCGTCATGCTTCCCCACACCACCAGATCCGGGGTGCGATCCCGCTGAATGGGACGGAATCCGATGGCCGCCCATCCAGTCGAGACACCAACGAACGAGCGCACAAGTCGTTCGAGGGTCGAGGAATCGAGTGAGCTGTCGCTATCGGCCGTATCGAACACCGCGACTCGCCCCACCGCGTCAACGAGAACCACAGGAACCACTGGCTCTTCCCATGATCCATTGCTGAGCTGGTCCAGTCGGGGCACTGCCCCACCTGCCAGATCTGCGTCGAGCAACGGTAAACCCAAATCAGCCGCCGCAGCGAGCCCGGTGAGCGCATTGATCCCACCAGCCTGCATCGCCACAACTGCACCGAGCGCAACGCGGGTCAATTCTTCGATCTTCCGCGCTACCAGCAAGCACTCTTGCCCACTAGGGAGGAACTCCGCCCCGACGGTCGACGAGGCACCAATGATGCCGATTGGAAGAACATGAGCCTCAACACCAACTCGCGCAAGGGCGGCCCGACCCATCAAAGGCACACCTTCCCCGATGGCTCGATCGGCTAGCATTCGGCCCACGGTAGTCTCTCCTCCCCCACCCGCACCGAGAATCCAGGCTCCTCTCTCGAGGGCATCGAGCTCGCATGACGTGACGAGGTCTACGACCGCCGCACCGGCATCACTCACGTGATGCTGCGGTAGGCAGTTCCTCTTCATTGAGTTCCTCGACCGGTGTGAAATCGAGCTCAAGGCCAAACGCTGCCGGTCCAAAGACTTCAAGCGCCTCAGCCGTGCGCATCGATGGGGGGGTACCGATACCAACAACGGTAACCCGTTGGCCGTATCGAAGCGACTCTGTCGTAATCGGCTCAGCTGTATCTGCTTCGAGGACGCAGATGAGGTCAGGCACGACAGCGACGAGACGACCGTTCACTACTGCAGTGATGTTCTCATTCCGGAAATGTACGACGAGTTCGTCATTGCCATCCGCACTCGTGATCCGAGCGCTGCCGTGCACGAATCCCCCGTCCGTATTTCGCTGTACATCGACAACCTTGCCGCGTTGCAGAACTCTGAGACATCCGTGGATAGTGGTGGTCAAGACTTTCGCTAGGGCAACAATCGGATCGGAATTGCTGTCGCGGGCCTGGCGGATGGTGAGGCCGATGCGAATGCAGGTCGCAAGTGTGCCGGGGAGAGCGGTCCGCTTCACATCGGCGCCAGTCATCGCATAGTTGGCGATGTGGGCGACCCCACCTAGCTGAACCGTGATCGCCCGTGCGAACCGTTCCATACGGACGTTGTCTTCACCCGTATTGATGATCACGGTCTCACCGTTTTCTCCCGCCAAGGCCAAGGGCGATCCGGACACTCCGTAAATTGAAAAGGTCTCCATCTGCAGTTCGGGAAATGCACGTCCCATTCCATCGCCGTCTACCACTGGAACTCCTAGGCGTGCAGCTACCTGCAACGGAATCATCGAATTGAGTCCACCGCACTCGATAGGCATCGTCGCACGAGCTTTGCTGTCAAGATGCGTTTCGAGCTTGAGAAAGGCGGCGACCGCTTCTGTGCCGGCGGGTAGTTTCTCAGCGCCCACTGTTGGTGCACCCATTTGTGCGGTGGGTATAACAAGATCCAGATCGTCGAGGTCGTCAACGTCAAGCACGGTCACGGCACCGTATTCTCTGATGGCGACCCGCACCAGTAGGGCGCCGACATGCGGGTCACCGCCGCCCCCAGTGCCCAGGAGCGCAGCGCCGCGAACAAGATCATCGATATGGGAGTCGTCTAACTTCCAGGACATGTTCGTTCCCTTCCGCGAGCGACAGGTAGGTCATGACTATTCGATGAACGACTAAGCCACCGGTTCACACGGCCGCTGCAAGTCGCCGACAGCTTTTACGTGCACGCGAGTCGCGTTACCCGGCAGATAGGGCACGGGCACCTCTTCGAGTTCCACGATCTTGACCGAATTAGGTGAGGCACCTGCCGCAACTGTCCGATCCACAGCTTCTTGACGAGCCTCGTCAAGGACTTTGTCGCGGGTCTCGTCGCTTGTCAGAAAGATCCGATCGATTTCTCCCGATACTTGTGCAATTGCTGCTCCTACGGCGTTCGCGACCGCATAGTTCTGAGGTCGAACGACACGGCCGATGCCGTCCAGGTGCTCAGGCAAAATGATTGAGCCGCCGCCAACGGCGACAACAGCGAGAGGCTCGCCGCTCGTACGTACAGAATCCACCAATACTGCTGTGCGTCGGGCTATTTCAGCCATGCAATCAGAAACCATTTCCGGATCGAGATGCGCTACTGCAGTTACATCTCCAACCGAAGCACTGCCAGCAGCGACAGCAATATCGGTAGCCGTGAGCGTCGTGCCGCCGAAGACCAGTGCGTCTTCGGTCAAACGGTATCTGACGGAATCCGGACCGACGATGCAGCGGCCTTCTTCAACGCGGATACGACTGCCACCGCCGATGCCAATCGACACTATGTCTGGCATACGAAAGTTAGTCCGGATTCCGACAACATCTACGGCCGTCAGCGACTCTCGAGGGAACCCCGATCGCAAAATTCCGACGTCGCTGGTTGTTCCGCCGACGTCTACGACGGCGCCGGTCTCAACGCCGGAAAGTAACGCCGCGCCGCGCATTGAGTTGGTCGGACCCGAGGCGAATGTTGCTACCGGGTACTGACGAACCTCTTCGACCTCCATCAATGTCCCGTCATTTCGCGAAAGATAGAGAGGGCACGTGAGGCCGAGATCGGCAAGAATCGTACGCAGTCCATCCACAATTACCACTGCTATCTCGCGAAGCGATGCGTTGATGATCGTCGCGTTCTCCCTCTCGAGAAGGCCGATTCGTCCGATTCGATGCGACAGAGAAACCGGGGTCCCACCCCCCAGAACATCTGCAACTGCTACTGCAGCGGATTCTTCGAATTCAGCATTCACAGGTGAGAAGACTGATGTGATGGCAACACTTCGTATACCGTTGCGCGCCATGTCCTCCGCGGCCGATCGCACTGCGTCAAGATCAAGCGGCGCTATGTGGTTGCCGTTGAACTCGTGCCCACCACGAACCAGATACGAACGGGCAGAGACCGCGTCGACAAGGCGTGCAGGCCAGCCAACGAACGGCGGTAGCGCCACTGTGGCCGGAAGACCGATCCTCAAAGCTGCAGTGGGCGCCAGTCTTTGGGCTTCGACGAGCGCATTGATGAAATGGGTGGTTCCAATCATCACTCCATCGATATCCGAGTCGACGAAGGGGCACCCTTTCCGCAAGCTTTGCAGGGCGTCGCGAATTCCACTGGTGACATCCATGCTGGTGCGCTTTTTCAGAGACGCCAGAACTCTGACGCCTTCGACAAGGACCGCGTCGGTGTTCGTTCCACCGACATCGATTCCGATACGCATTTAGACTCTCCTTCGATCATGGAGCAGATCAGGAAGTTGAGTGAACCGACGAAATCTCGCCACGTTCGCGAGTGCTACCCCTACCCACCTCATGTAGGAGACCAAACTTGGCTGCTGCAACGTACAAGATAAATGCAAGAACTAGTGAGTTGATAGTCGGCAGCCCAATCGGGAACATCACCGAAACAGCAGACGCGACCGCCCACACAATAAGAGTAGCTGGTACCCATATCGGCTCGGTGGACGGAAGAAGACCCGTGGAGACAGATTCATCCAGTTCTTTTCTCCAACGTTTCACCAAAAAATACTCCGCGACCATGATCGCTGCAACTGGAGGAAGAAGCACGCTGAGGAATGTCAGGAACTCTTGAAAATGATTCAAGATCCCGGCAGCTCCAAGAACACTTCCAGCGAAACCCACGTATATCGTCACCCAGCGACGATCAAAAGTTCGACCGAAAACAGTATTGATCAAGTTAACGAATCCGAATACGGCAGAATATAGGTTCAAGTCGTTGATCTTTACGGTACCGAGGACGATGACAATAACGCCTACCCAACCCACTGTCGACAGTATGATCGTGGTCACGTTGTCGGACGACACGGCGTGCGCAAGCAGAACGCCGAGAAGCCCGATGCCATACTCCCCAAGCGATATTCCGAATATGGTTTGCTTTACTATATCCCTTGTCGAACGACTGTACCTCGTGAGGTCAGAATTGATTACCGCCCCAACCATGAATCCACCAGCTACCAACCCAGTTCCTGTGATCAGGCTCAACCGCGGTCCTGGCGGCTCAGAAGTGATCAGGTCGCCGATGGAATGCTCATGCAACTCAAGCGAGATCGAGAAGATCACAAGAATCAAGAAAATCGGAACTGCGATAAAAGAAACTCTCGCTATAAGATTAAATCCGAATAGTACTACTACAGTGATAGCGAGCCCAAATATTATTACCCATGCGGGCTGAGGAAACACTCCGACGGTTGATGTGAGACCTTCCGCAGAAACCGCCGATTGTATTCCAAACCACCCCACACTGCTGATGGTGATGGTGGCGCCGACCACCGCTGCGCCCCCTCTCCCAAATCCCGTCCAGCGAGTCAGAATGGATGTCGTCAAGCCCTGGCGTTGTCCTACTATCCCGACTGCAATTGATACTACTTGCAGGATAACCGACCCCATCGTAATCGCAAGGAAAGCGTTCAGGAATGTCATTCCGTACCCGAGAATGGAACCAAGAAGGAACTGACTAAGTGCGGCGACTTGCCCGAACTTCGTCACTGCGATAATGAACCAGTGCCTGCGATAACCTCGCGGAACGATTGAAGATGAAAAATCTTCCTCGCCGATAATTCTCATACCCATGTGAGCACCTCTCACCATTGTGCTGCTACGTTGCAAAGGTTCTGGTGAGACAGACCACAGCTGATGCTGCGTGGATTGACGCTACGGCGGACTACACTTTGAATAGCAACGGTTGCGGCACCAACCGAAACCACGACGGGCATTTTGCCGTAGCGGACAGGGACCCGCTTGTGAAGTTCTGCTGCCACCACAGGCGTACCCATGCAACCAAGGACTAACACCTCGGCGCCCCCATCGAGAAACACTGTCTGCGCTGCCGACACGACCCTGCCGGGAAACATCGTGTGATAGGAGACCTCAAGCTTGGGAATACCCATAACGCACGTATCGATAACGCGCCACAGCAGAGACTGTGACTTCGGTTTGCGGCGCACGGATGGGACCGCTTCGCCGAGCTTCGTCAGGAGGTCCACGCTACCGGCGATGCCGCGCGCGGAGTAGAAGTCCGGTCCGAGTCGGCCGAAAACCGGAGCGTCGATGCGCCCGCGGCAAGCGTGAACCCCCGGTCCGACAAAACATGAAACGAACACGCTATCCACGCCGTCGTCCGAGATCTGACGACTCGCTACTGACCCTCCTGAGGTTACCGAATCATCGTCGTACTCAGACTCAAGCGACTCGGATCCCATGCGCTTAGCACCAGACAGAACCTGGTTCCTGGCAACGCTCACGATCGCCTCCTTGAGGCTCGGCACTGCGATGTTCGGAGCAGCGACGTGAAGGCACACACGAAATGCATGAGAAAAGCTCCTCGGCCGCGAGCGAATACTCCGAGTTGTGACTCAACGTTACAACCCGCACGCACAGTGGACGATAGGCGTTTCGCCTACCCCTGCTCGCAGAGTGTGCGATACGCACTACCCGAAAAGCGTTGGTTCACCATCGGCCAACAGCTGTAGTTTTCCGCCACGTCCGCGCGCGACGCCGGCCACGAGAGTGATCGAGGTGTGAGCGATGCTCACCGAGCCAGTCACGAGCACTCTGCGCATCCGAGCTGCTGACTCAGCCGCAGCACAGCTGATACTCAGATCGATTGCATCGTCACAGTTTTCGAATGGGACCGTAAAAGCCCAAATCTCTCCGATAGCGCAGACTTTGACGGCGTCGACGACCCGTAAGCACAACCGAACGAATGCCACCGCCCTGACGAAGAATGGCATGCGCCTAGCCCGAAGACGCCCTGCCTGCGGCCCTACGGGTAGGGCGGAAACTCGGCCAAGAGGCCCTCGCAGCGGTAAGCCGGACAGAATTGCACGATGGTGACACCATCGCGGCCGGCGAAACTATCGAGCGAACGTCCTCTCGACTTAAGTCTTTCCGATACCAAGGTCGAACAATCGAGAACCAACTTCAAGCAATGGAAACGGATCCCCGCGCACGTTCCGACCAGACGATCGAACGGCGAGTTCACGGCAGGTGTCCGCCAACCCGAGGAAGCTTCACGCTTCGCAGTTCCGGCACAAATAGCGCCGCAGCGCGATCCGACTGGACGACGTCCGCGCCAACCCGAAGTCGATCCGATGCTGTGCATTTTGCACAGCACCGGCAGACCACTGTGCGGTGCGGCTATCGCGCACACCAAGCGGCGTCAGTAGTCTGAACGCACATCGAGACACACGCACTCATCGTCGGGAGTCAAAATGCATCGACTGAACGAACTGCTCGGCCTGAGGTCAACGCAGTGACAACATCCCTTGAAGCACGCGCCGCCCCAATTCTCTCCGCGCACAATCGCCACCCAAAAATTCGTGCGATTGGGCTGAGAATAGCAAGACTATTACACCCTGATGATTACGTCACAGGTTCCGGCCCAAGGCCGAACTCATGATGACATGAACTGAGAAACCACCACAGTTCTAACGGTCTGCCCTATCCCCCACGACGACAGCGTTCATCACCGGTGAGCGTCGGCATCGCGAAGCCAAAAAGGGATCACAGGCAAAAAATCTGCCGTCGACAAACGAGAATTTCAACACCTGCACCTCCGTTTACCCGATGTTCGCTCGTTGGTGCGATAGACCGCATATCAGCGGCAGTCTGAGGCAATGACATGACAACGGTAGACCAAGTCTCCGAAAAACCCGAGCGGATACGCTCAATCAACCTGCAAGAGTTCGGCATTACGCGCGAAGTACCCTCCGCCACCGGTATCGAGCAACGCGGAATCCTACCGGATACGACCTGCTGCGTTAACGCGCAACAACTACATCGCCGGAATCATCACGATAAACAGCATCCACCAGCCCACGATACTGACGATCAGAACCACCGATTCGGATACCTCACAAGCTCACGATGTGCAGTCTCACCCAAGCGCATCCATATTTCCTCGGCATATACTGATGGCACAATACCGCTCACCGAGAGCACCAGCACGGGATTTCCGCCAGAGTTAACAAATTTCATCGGTCGCCGACGAGAGGTTGAAGAGACGCGTCGGCGCATGGGCTCCTCGCGACTGGTGACGGTGGCAGGACCTGGAGGGATCGGAAAGACGCGCCTTGCCTTGCGCGTAGCCGAGAAGGTACGTCGCACCTTTCATGATGGAATCTGCCTGATCGAGCTGGACAGTGCATCCGGCAATAATCTAGGAAAGTTAAACTGCAGCAAAATAACCGACTCTCGTTCTATTGCATTGCTGGCCGATTCAGTCGGTGACCGAGAGGTTCTTCTCATCCTCGACAACTGCGAGCAGTGCATTGAAGAAATCTCACAGGCCGCAATCCACTTGCTCAGGGAGTGTCCGCGCCTTCGAATCCTTGCCACCAGTCGAGAACCCTTGGGCCTCTCCGGTGAAGCGGTCGTTCGCATCGGGCCAATGCTTTCGTACTCAGATCAATCCTCGAGTCCGTCCTGCGCTCACAGCGACGATGCGGTCGCACTGTTTATCGATCGTGCGACCGCCATCGAATCCGAATTCTCGGTATCCGAATCCGGCAAGAGGACAGTCGCGCAAATCTGCCAGCGACTCGACGGGATTCCGCTCCTGATCGAGCTAGCGGCAACTCGGCTTCGGGCAATGTCAATCGAGCAGGTTCTCGCCAGGTTAGACGATCGGTTTGTGCTTCTGACCTTGGGTGCACGAGGGGCACCGGCGCGTCAACAGACGTTGAAACGCTGCATAGAGTGGAGCTACAACCTGTGTAGTGACTTGGAGAAGGATTTATGGGCCCGGCTTGCTGTATTCACGGACTCGTTCACCCTCGAATCCGCTGAAGCAGTCTGCTCCGAGAGCATCCCAGAGCCCCAGTTCGCGGACGTTCTGACCGCTCTGGTGGACAAGTCCATCGTAATGCGAGAGACATCTGATGAGGGAGTCCGCTACCGACTACTCGGAACCATCCGCGAATACGGTCGAACTCGTGCTCAGAAGCTCGGAGTCCTGACACAACTTCAGCATCGGCATTTCGACTGGCTGTGCGCCCTAGCCGCGCGCGCTGAATCAGAGTGGGTTGGCACACAGCAGAGATTGTGGGCCGCACGGCTAGCCGCCGAAGAGTCGAACCTACTGTTTGCACTGAGGTTCGCGTTCGCTACCCCAGATCGTCATCTGGAAGGCATTCGCCTGGCCAATTCCCTGTCTCCGTTCTGGATTTCCCGCGGCATGTTTGAGGAGGGATTGCACTGGCTTCTCTCAGCCGTAGCAACGAAGGACCCAGAAGCATTGCAGGAGAGGGCAAGAGCACTATGCAACGCCACTATGTTTCTCGCGGCGATGGGAGCGCCGCCCGCTGCGCCAGCACTTCGGGAACTGCAAGAACTATCAAACGCCCCAGTCTGCTCTACCACTCACGGATTTCTGAACCTCTCGAAGTGCTTTGTCGCCTACCAATCGGGCGATCTGCCGCAAATGAGGGCTGCATACTCGGCAGCATCCGATGCGTCGCTCAACGGATGTAGTCAGATACCGCGGGCCATCGCGGGCCATCTGCTCGGCCTACTCGCCGGCAGCGTCGGTGATCTCGATACGGCGAAAGCCCTTGCCGAATCTACTCGGACGATCGCTGAAGAAGTCGGCGATACTCACCTTCTCAGCTGCTCTTTGTGGGCGGACGCACTGCTTGCGATGAAGAACAACGAACTCGACAATGCCACAGCGTTGTTCCGGCGCAGTCTCCAACTCAGCAAGCGCCGCGAAGATCCGCACGGCTACGCGTGGTCCATGGAGGGGCTTGGATGGGTCGCCACCCAAGAGCATCGATATCCTGCCGCTGCCTCCCACCTCGGCGCAGCCAATACTATATGGAGTCGTGTAAAGACCTGCCCTGCAACCATATCTGCGATCTCGCAATATCACAGTAGTTGCGAAAACGAGGTGCGCCGGTCCATGAGCTCGCGCGCCTTTGAGGCAGCATTCAAAGCTGGAAACGACCTTAGTTTGCGAGCAGCCTTGGCCGCAGCACTCGGTGAGTCGTTACCCAGCAAGGTGACGTCTGAGCCCAACAGCCTCACCAAGAGGGAACGCGAAGTCGCTGCGCTGGTTGCAGAAGGACTCACCAACAGGGCGATTGCTGGCAAGTTGGTGATATCTCAACGCACAGCACAGGGGCACGTAGAGCGAATTCTGGTCAAACTAGGATTCACCTCGCGCACTCAGATCGCAACATGGACCCTGGAACAATTGCGGCACACGGCGTAGTGATACATCGAGGACAGGACTTCACCCCTCTCTGCTTCTCTTTCACATCAGGACAGCTGAAGGTGCTAACAGATCCGTCACCGGTTTCTCGCGTGCATGAACCCACTTTGACCACCGATGATCATAGTGTGCCGATTTCCAATGCCGTCATTACCACAATGATTTGCGACAGCTCGATCCCTCCGCAGGGCAGCAGAGCCTCAATGTAAAGCCTTCGTCGGAGGTTTGAAGTACTCTTCGCCTTCGAAATTCCGGCTGCCAATCTCGGTTTGACCTCAGTGAAACTCGGCGATCTCCCATATCTACATGCGGGGTGATCAAGATTTATGAACTCTTGGTTGCGCTGGCAAACCTGAAACCTCGCATATTGCGCACTCTCGATCACCGCGCTACTCGCCATAGACACCCACCGGCTATCTCAACATGTGACTGAGAAGATCCATGCGCTGCACTTGAACACTCCGCAAAGAACAAAAACTGATACATTCCCGATCGTGGTCACCTATGGGCAACATCGCAGACTGTCGTCGGACGCCGCCGTTGGTCGTAAACCATGCCCGTTTCACGCCCGCTGATCCTGCGCGAGGGCGATCACGGGCGTGTACAGGAAATCGCAAATTCGGGCGCGTCGTCGCGAGATTTGGTGGTACGCGCACAGATAGTCCTACTGGCCGCGGCCGGTCACTCAAATACTTCGATTGCCAAGAAGTTGGGCATCTCGCGCCCCACCGTGATCTCCTGGCGCTCCCGCTACTCCGAGTACGGAACGGCTGTTCTGATCGATCATCCAAAACCAGGCAGGCCTCGCGTCGTCGAGTCGCACGCGATTATCACACGCCTTCTAACTCGGCCACCTTCGAAATTCCAGATCACTCATTGGAATTCCCGTCTACTGGCACAACACCTGGAGATCAGCAAAACGACAGTGCAAGCGGTGTGGAAGGAGTACGGCATCAAACCGTGTGGCCCTGACAAATTCACATTTGCGACCGTCCCCGCACTGTCCGCATCGGTTGTGGCAGTCGCGGGCCTACACATCGGACCACAGTGCAACGCGATCATCGTGGCCGTCGCGAACAAACCCAGCCGACCCGAACAAATACAACCAATCCGATCCGCGGTGTGTGCCGAACAGTTTCATCGCTACCTCCAGAGTCGAACGGCCGTGCTTCCCGCCGGTAAACCACTCACCACGGGCCAACCTTTCGGACAACGACCCCACCCCTGCAACTTCGAAACCCTCACTTTGTTCTGTCTACAGTTGGCGCAAACACACCCCGATCAGCGCCTGCACGTAATCTTCGACGTCGGCACCGGGCAGCTGGAAGCGGTCCGATCCGCACTCTCCACCCTCCCGAATATCCGAACCCACTACACATCAACCCCGACGATATGGTTTCACCTCGTCGACATATGGCTCTCGATCGTCGAACGCCAGCGAAGGCAACAACGTCAAGCATTTCCTAAGGCGGATACACACGAACAGTCACAAGCTTCACGCCGCTCGCGGACACAAACATCGCACACCTGCAGATCCGATTTGCCTGGCTAAGAACAGCTTCAGAGAGTCAGGGTGGTTGGCTCACGCGACTCGCTCATTCGAGGGAAATTCAGACCGCACAACGTAATTCACCGTTGGCGCGGTCGATCAGTTATGCGGCAGAGGGGTTGTCCACTCCTGGCGCGATCAGGCTCCAGCGTAGAGTCCAACGACCAAATCCTTATCTGTGGCGACTGATTCCCGTAGAAACCGATCGACGAGCCAGATTCGACGGTATACCAAGTCAAGATCAGGCCGTTGCCGCTGCGGGTTTTCCGGCAATTGGTTGTCCGGCCGAAACTGCCGAGATTCGTCGTCCGTGGCGTCTGTGGTGCCGATCTCGTTGACCTCGTACTCGAGTGAGGGGACGGACAGCGCTCACCCCTCCATGACCAATTCCAGGGCTCCACCAGCCAAGCCCGCGGGAAATGGTGGCGCGCTCTGTCCGTCCACACCACACGGACTTGTGCGCGCACCTGCCTGGTAGAGGCTCGGCTGAGTAGCTGATCGCTTCTCTCTATCTTGACTGCGCCAAAGCATGTTCGGTTTTCAGCGACGCTAAATTTCCGAAGACTACTGTGACACCCGACGGCCAAAAGACACCGTGGCTCAGAAAATACCGACTACCTTCCTCCCCGCAGGAGCCGCCAAGTTCCACCTTTGATCGCTACAAGCCCATCGGGCGTAATCTGATCCAAACCCCTCCTAATCTTTCGATTAGGTCTTGCATGCCTGTCGAACAGACGCGCATTGCGGCGGATATGCTCATTCTCGGCGGTCGCAAGACTGCGCACCGAGTGCGGTTGTCAGCGTCTGCAGAGAACCAACCGGTGCGGATGCACATTACGTTCGGCACGAGAGTGCTTCCGACACTGAATAAGCACTGAGGACAAAGCCACCCTATGAAACAACGCTTTCGCGTCGATCGCGTCTGCGCCCGGTCGACCGGTTGCCCCGGTCGCAAACCCACTCGCCGCTCACGAACCAATGTTTGGTTGATCGGAGACGAGCGGGAAGTGGTGATTGTCGATCCGGCGGGTGCTCCCGAATTGGTGGCCGATGCCGTTGGTACCCGGCAACTAACCGCGGTCATCTGCACTCACGGTCATCGCGCTCACATTGCGGCAGCGATGGTGCTCGGCGAGAGCCTAAACGCGCCGGTTCTACTTCACCCTGCTGACCATGCCGCCTGGCAGGCAGTGCACGGCGAGCGTCGCTACTGGCGTCTCTACCATGGCCAACGTATCGGCATAGCTGGCGAAGAGATACGTGTCCTACATACACCTACCACCACGCCCGGGTCTGTGACCCTACACATCGCTCGCCATGCCCTTGCATTTGCAGGCGATGCCCTTGCACACAGAAAACTTGGCGCGGAGCAACGCAATACCGTGGGGCCTCTCGACAAGTTCGCCGAACTGTCCCCCGACACCCAGATACATCCCGGGCACGGAAATAGATACCTGCTCGGCGAGTTGTTCACCGACAAGGCACGCCGATTGAACCGGCAGACTGCATGACACCGCAACGCCCAACGTCATGTGCATATGGATGTGCAAGAGGCACCATGCCTCTTAGACCGACCACCACATCCCAATCATCCGCAACGGCTGAACGACAACAGTCGAGTCCGGAAAGACGCCACCACGAAAAGTCCTCCGACGGCGCTTCCTCCTCGATCAGATCGAACCCGAACAACTACGACTACCAGGTAGCAGAGGCCGGAATCGTCTTGTACGCCGGAACCAATATTGTGTCGCCTGGTATCGAGTCACTGCACGACAGGGCAAGGTCCACCCGCCCCACTTTCGGATGGTCTGGAGATACAAAGAAAAAAGCGCTCCTCGCCAACGAAGACAGAGAATGTGTTGCGATGCAACCGTCCGCTCCGCCAAATCGCGGCAGGCGCGCCAAAGTTCGATTCTTCAAGGCCAAAAACTCCGCACATCTGAATGTTCTTGGTCTTGTCGTCGTCAGCCGGCGCCGTGGATACACTGCCACGCGCCAGGTCCTCGTCGACGTGCAGTCGCTCGGTAGCGGCATCGCTGCGATGCGCCGTCTTGAACGAGACGGCATCTACACCGGGGCTTGCCGACTGCCCTGGCAAAGTCCGGGCACTGCACCGGAAGGTCTGCGCATTGGAACTCAGGAGTTGGTTCGGCGGGGTGAATCGTTCGATATCATTCCCGAAATCGCTTCTGTGATAACGGCTTCGGTCACCGACATCGCATGCTCGACTCCACATGCATACCGGACCGCCGATCTGCGCGCACAGTTCGGACCCGATCGGTGGGTGCGATACCCGAGCTGGCCTTCCGCGACAGGCGCCGACCTGCCCCACCACGGAGGTAGCGAAGTATGAGCATCAGCGTGTTCGATCTGTTCTCCATCGGGATCGGGCCGTCGAGTTCGCACACCGTAGGTCCGATGCGCGCAGCCGCGATGTTCGTCGACGATGTCAAGAACATTGTGGATCCCACCACGATCACCCGACTGGAGGTGGACCTGTACGGATCACTGGCGGCGACCGGGCCCGGCCATGGCACGCTCGGTGCGGTCCTGCTCGGACTAGAAGGCAATGAACCGGAATCGATCGACCCTGGCTATGCCCGTGACCGTGTCGGCGTCATCGATTCCTCGGGCGTATTACGATTCGCAGCACTGACCAACCTCGCATTCGATACGGCAGCCATCGGGATGCATCCGTTGACGATCAAGGATCGCCACAGCAACACATTGCGGTTCGCCGTCCATACCGACGCGAACGCCCCGAAGTGGAGACCGACCGAACTCGATGCCGCGACAGCGGCATATGAATCGGTGTTCTACTCCGTCGGTGGAGGTTTCGTCGAACGACACGGTGACACCCCCGCCCTCGTCGACACCACCCGGGTTCCGATGCCGTTCGGAACAGGAGGAGAACTGCTCGATGTGTGCGCGCGGACTTCGCTTCCGATCAGCGCGGTGATGTTCGGCAATGAATGCGCTCTTCGCGACGCGGACGATGTGCGCACCCAGCTCCTCGATATCTGGTCGGTCATGGCTGCCTCTATCGATAGCGGTTTCCACAGCACGGAGAGCTACCTGCCCGGCGCTTTGAAGGTCAAACGGCGTGCACCGGAAGTCTATTCACGCTTGCGTACGCGAGACCGCGGCATCGACCACGTCGATTCGATGGACTGGCTCAACGTCGCAGCCATGGCAATCAACGAGGAAAACGCCGCCGGCGGGCGTATCGTCACTGCACCGACCAACGGCGCTGCAGGAATCGTTCCGGCAGTTCTCTACTGGGCACTACGATTCCTGCCTGAGCTGGCCACCCCAGAAGCTCGCGACGACGCTGTGGTGCGGTACCTACTCACCGCCGCTGCGATAGCGGTGCTCTACAAGGAACGCGCTTCGATTTCTGGAGCGGAGGTGGGATGCCAAGGCGAGGTGGGTTCTGCCTGCTCTATGGCCGCCGGTGCGCTCGCCGAGTTGATGGGCGCCACACCCGCTCAGGTGGAGAACGCTGCCGAGATCGGAATCGAACACAATCTCGGCCTGACCTGCGACCCCATAGGCGGACTGGTGCAGATTCCCTGTATCGAACGAAGCGCGATCGCCTCGGTCAAAGCGGTCAACGCCGCCAAGATCGCCTTGCACGGAGACGGAACTCACCGAGTCTCACTCGATCAGGCAATCGAAACCATGCGACAGACCGGCGTCGACATGCTCTCCAAATACAAGGAAACCTCACTAGGAGGTCTGGCAGTCAACGTCCCCGAATGCTAATCGCAGGCCCCGATCTACCAACCTCTCCGCGGTGCAGAAACGGATCCGAATACATGAGAACACGCTGTGACCAACCCTAGAAGCTCAGAACGCGATCGACGACATTCACCGCCGGAGGGGCACTCGACGCCCCAACTGGCCATCTCGGCGTATTTCATGCTCGGCACAGCCAAGCCAAATACGTTCGGGGACAATTGACTCAATTGCGAAGCATCTGCCGAGATCCGAACGTGGAAGATCGACACCGCACCTCAACTGCAGTCGAACCCACCACTATCGGCACGAACCCGACCTGCGTATGGTCACGCCGCATCCATGAACCCTCCACGCCGCGGCACACAAACTGGTCATCTGGTTGGTACTCGCACCGGACAGACGGCATACCGCCCATAACTCCCGCGATCGCGAAGTACGGCATTGACTGCGGCATCGTTCATCCATTCGCACCATGTGCTGCACAGGACCGATTACTGCTCGCTGCAACTCGGGTGATAGAAAGTCAACTCATCAGCGTACAAGAGCGCCAGGATTAACCAGCCGTGCTCAACGCTCTGTCTACGGTGACAGTGAAGACCCGGATTCGCTAACAATCATGTCGAGAACGAACACAAGCGCCTTTGGCGACACAGACGACCTCAAAATCGAGTGGGGAAAAAGACCCGCCGATCCCACCGGACGCGCCAAACGCTCTCAAGGTCAATGGCTCTCAATCGGAACCCGTCTTCCTTGCCCATAGATCTACGAAACAAACCGGAGGCGCGGTAAGAAGGTTCAATCGCCGCAAGCCCGAAGCTTCGACCCAATCACGCCAGGCTGAATTGCGTTCACTGTCCGATCCGACACCGATGCCGGAACCAGACACTGAGAACCTGCCATTTCAACATCTGGGGCCCCTTACGATCCGGCGCCTTCCAGAGTTGGCGTCAGTACAAAGTCTTTGAATCCAGCTGTGCCACACCACCAAAACTCTCATTGACCTTCCAGGATTGCTCATCAAGACTGGCGAATACTTGAGTCAATCGAACCACGTGCGATGGATCCAGTACGCGTGTTCGCGTCTTAACCGAAAAAGTTCGGACACTCAGTAGAGAATTTCCGGGTCGGGAACGAGAATGAAGATATGACTCCTGCTGAAGAAGAGCGTCAGATCAACCAGGTGAAAGCCCACCTCGCAGCGGCCTTTCCAAATGCCACATCCAACGTGGTCGATGCAGTCGTCACCGAGGCCTATCACCGATTCAACCCTGCACTCGTTCGCGACTTCATCCCGTTACTCGTCGAGCGTCGCGCCAGAGAATCGCTCACATCACAGATACTCACCTGACCCGGGTACACCCGACCTGAATTAACGCCCGCGTCCAGGTCCGCGCATTCCTCGCCGCACTGCGAGGCGGACGAAGTAAGGGCGGAAACCGAAAAGATCAATACCTCAGGCAATTTGCGCGCTGCGAGCCGGACACCGGATCGCAACTCGACACCGCATCGCGGCCAGAACGGTATGACGAGAGCGCGTTACGCAAGCTGCGACAATCGGCGCGGCAGATTCCCTGTACTGGACCACTCAGAGGTTGCAACTGGCCGCTGTATCGATGGCGCGTGTACGTAGTTCGTCCCGAATTCGCAGCGGCCTCAAAGCCACAACTGCTGACCCCGCAGCCCACAATGCTCGGACTGCGTGAGCGTCCTCAGCGAACTCCAACTCCGCTCGCCACCAACCTTCGACCCCGCCTTCGCGATGGTGAACCCGGAGCGACTTGCCCGCAACCGAATCCCACACGTTCTCTCGGACCAGACATGAGACAAGGACTTTCGGAAAGGACTTCCGAAAGGCATTCCAATGCAGCAAGAAATTCGCCTCTAGGTCTACATCAACGGCACGAATCGCGGGTTCGGCAAGCACAGTGAGTTCCTCGATACGTGACACGCGGTATGTCCGCTCGACACCATCCTGCTCAGCCAACAGATACCAGTAAGAGCCGGCACATACCAGGCCTATCGGGTCCAGAGTGCGCTCCGCTGCGGAGGCGGCGCGACTGGTGTACAACATCTTCACTCGCAGTCCGTCAATGACCGCCCGCTGAAGCTCGACCAGATGAGGATCCGGCAGGCTCGGCCAGGCAAATCCGTCGGGACGCACCAGTATCCGCGCCGACGCACGGTTTGCTTCCGCGCGGTGTGAGTCCGGGAGCGCAGCAGCGACCTTTCGCATGGCGCTCGCAAAATGCGGCGAGTTGACCCGGTCTGCCCCCCGAAGACAGCAGTGCTTTCGCCTCCTCCAAGGTGAGACCTGTGAGGTCGGTGCGGTATCCGGGAATCAAGCTGATTCCCCACCTCGTCAACGATCGGTGTAGACGGGCACTCCGGACGTGGACAGGGCGTCGATATCGCGAAGCACAGTCCGTGTGGACACTTCCAATTCAACAGCAATATCCGATGCGGTCAGCCGTCCGCGTCGCTGCAGGAGCATAAGGATGGCGAGAAGTCGGTCGGCGCGCATGTTCTGAGATCTTGCCCGCCAAACATGACAGAAGATGACATGTTTGGCGGGTTTACTCGATTCCATGCCGCCGACCAGGCGGCTCCGACGAGAGGAATTTCGCCATCAACACCGTCAGCGCTCCCGAACTGATCGACCCCCGCCCAATCTATCTCGGCGCGACTACCTGGGTGACCACGCTGCTCCGCAGCGTCCGCAACGACCAGCACGCGCTGCCCACCCCATGCGATGAGTACAACGTCAAAACTCTCTCTTCACGCCTGATCGGTACTGTCGGCCGAATCATTGCCATAGCCGAATTGGGAAGCGCCGATTCTGTATCACCGATCGCATCCGAGCACGATGCGGATACCTTCGCGCGCCTCGCCGACCGCGCCCAAAAAGCGTGGGCAGATGACGCGCTGCTCGACAAGCCCGTCGTCGCACCGTGGGGTGAGTCCCCTGGCCGAGTCGCGCTCTGGGGATACACCAACGAAGCGCTCGTCCACGGCTGGGACCTCGCGGTCGCGACAGGTCAGCCGGCCGAAGCGGACCCGGCGTTGGTCGAACCGACCGCTACGATGCAGCGCCACATCCTGCCCCCTGCAATCCGTGTGCCGGGAGTGCCATTTTCAGTATTCATAGACCCGCGAGCTGAAGCTGGCCCCACCGAACGTCTGGCCAATTGGTCGGGGCGATCCAGCATCAGTTGGATCTAATGGGTCATGCCAATGCCATAGGGACAAGCCTTCTGCCGAGATCCAGATCCTGCGATCGGAGTGAGCAAATTGGGCTGCGATCGCATTCCGTGCCTCGGAAGTAGTTTGCCGACGTGACTCCAGGTGCGTACAAATAAAATCCCGCGAGTCGGCGCGCGTGTCGCAGAACTAACCGCGCATGAAGCGCGGACGGCGTCAACTTGGCCAACGAACCTGGATTGATTCATCGCACCGGACTACTCTTCGGCGGCAAATGGCCTGGGATACCGACAAACACCTCGCGGTGATGCCGATTCGATCGATGCTCTACGCGAACAAGGACGTCAGTATTGCCACGGAGGTGCCTTTTCGATCCGCGGTGATCCGTCAGAGCGCAGTTGGAAGGGTCGCGTACCCTGTACGGCGAGATTCAGTCGGAAGAAACTGGCACTCCGAAACAGGCACTGCGTACCCTTTGATGTGACCCACGCTTCGAGTCTCGCTCATGAAGTGGGGAGGCATCGAGCGGGGCACGTGTGCAGACTTCGCAGTCCTCAAGCGCAAGATGTCCACCTACGGTCTCGTTGATATTCGCAGTTCGGTACGTCTTGCGAATTATATCGATGGTCAGACGACGCATGAGACGCCCCAGCCGCGTAATCGGCCTGCGAAGGAGAAACGCCGGCCGCCGAGGCTGGCGTTCGATGAGCCTCCCCCGATATGTCACGAAAGCTGTACTGCCATGCAGAACTCTCCCGTGACTGAGTTTCGCACGCGGCCTTGCCCGAGCCCACAGCCGCACAGCAGAATCCCCCACTGACGAAAGCGAAGGTGATGCCGACGGAACTCACGCAAGCACAACGGATAGAAAATAGCGGATTGTAACCGACTCACTTCCCCGAAACGCGATCGCCAACAAATCTTTTGAGGACTTGGTCATCGAGATCCGAGACTTTCGACCTCTTCCGGACGAATGAAGTAAGTGGCAAGATCTTGCTGTGAAAACGAACTCACTGCCCAGAAGGGCACACCGGCAGCGGGCCAGGCGTTACAGCAGCTTTGCCACCCGCGTGAGCACCGTGCTCGTCGTAGCGCTCTGCATACTCGCCGCGCTAGCGATAATCGGGAGCCTGATCTTCGACAAGGGACATTGGACCTGACCCCTTCGAATGTGCCGCATCCTCCTCAACTACCAATTGCCCGATGAGGACTCGCCCCGCATTGCACATACCCCGCAAGTTTCTGGGGCACCATTGGGTTGCCTACAGGCACTGGCCTATGGCCGACTCGGCTCACTCTCACGAAACCAACGCGGCAGCTGCTGATGGACAACCGGATCCCCTCCCGACGACCACCAGAGAGTGCGGGATCATCTGTCCCCTTCGCCCAAAAGCACTCACCAAACTCCAGGCCTCTCGAAATCGAATCTTCTCAGCCCAGTAGCGTGCGAGTGAAAATCACTGCCGTTTCCGATGACGATTTACCCCAAATCTTCCGAAGTTCATTTTTCTCAAGACCGAGCCCCTAATCGCCTTTGCGGCAAGCACTTTCAGGCTTAGGAAGTCCGTGGCAACCACACCCGATCGTTCGAAACGAACGAAAGTGACGAAGAAGAAAGAGTCGTCTCTCCAAATCACCCAGGGCGTGCTGCGAGCGCCGAGGCCGGCTTCGACAGTAGCGCAATCTCATGCCAGGACAAACTTGGCCATAGCCACGGCATTGCGATAGGACACGACTACGTCGAACCGAAGGTGAGGTTTTCTGACGTGCAGAGACTTCCGGGAAACACATGTGCCCGCTCCGGCTATCGACCACCAACCGCGAGGATCGTCCGACCCTAAGATCAGTCTCTACGGGCGCTCCGCCCACCATCCAGAAGCCCCGAATCAATATGACAATCCGCGAAACTCGGGCACATCGGGGTCCCGAACTCGCTGATGCGATTCCGTGCTGGTGTCACGCCTCGCTTGCGACGTTGTCGTCTCGAATTTGAATCGGTTCAGTGTCTAAAGCGATCTTGAGAGGTGTGCGTGTCCGATTCTCTGCCAGAATCATGTCCATGCATAGCTCTGATTCTCAACGCACTGGTCCCATTGCGGTCGGGTCTCGGGTCAAGATGATCTCGACCCTCGGATCACGCTCCGGCGACACCGGGCCGCGGGTGGGTGTCGTAGTCGAAGACTACGCCGATAGCGTCATCGACAATTCCGATCTGGGGCGAGATTGGGCGCCAACGCTGAGGTGGGCAATCGCCCTCGACGACGGCCGTTTGGTCTTCGCCCCCGACGGTGGTCTCTAACCCACCTGAAGCTTTCCTCCTTCCCACGAGAATCACTGCTTAAGGACGTGGCGTTCAAAGGTCAGCAAAAGACGTCCCTGCTCACAAACCGCACAGTTCTGCGCCGAAAGCATCGATGAATCCCCCTTGGAACCACAGAACATGATCGGAGATCTCCACCTCCACGGGGAATCCATGCCGGAAATCGAGCTGATCATTCGGGAGAGGATGCCTCGACTTCATAGCTTTGGTGTGAATCCTGCGGTATTCGTTGAGCCCCGCGAACACGATAGACTGCTAAATCATCGCCGACCAGTGCGAAGAGAATCCCGCGGGATGGCAAACTGCAACGGGTACGCGAACAACAAGCGAGAAATCGACCGGCGGGAGATGGACGCCGACGCCAAGGCGGGTGTCGGCACCACCACCGCAAACAGTCGATTCTGGGTGCTCAGCGCCAGCTATTCAGGAAACGGTCGCGATCAAACTACAAGAGCAGCAACTGAGGCAGTCGATTTCGATGTGGCTTCGGCGCGAGCATCCCAGACGATCGAACTACGCTGGTTCATATGAGACGATCCACCACCATCGTCATACCGAGATCCGAAAAATGTTTGACAACAACACATTAACGAATCTCAATCCGATCTACGATTTCCAGACCAAGGCGAAGAAAGGCTTCCCCGATCGTGTGTGACTACGGAACCGCGTGGGGTCAGTCGACGGATGCGGTGTCGATGCTGACATCTGTAGCGCAACCCTGGGCATTGGTGTTCGGAAACAAGGCATCGAAGCAACCTGGACCTCGCTAAAACCGCCCAGCCAACGGCCATATGGATTCACAGACCCGGCACGGTTCGAACGAAGCCAGAACGATGGCCGAAAAACTTGCACCCCAATGGTTCTCACCTTGCAAGAAAAATCAGGCCATCTTCTCGAAGGCAGCGTTCCCAGCAGCGACAAACAATGCCCAACCTCTCCGTGGTACCGGGTGGCAGAGCCCTGCCTCGCTTCAAAACGAGTTCGGCGGCCACCGAGGCGGCACGTGAAGTGGGGGCGCGGTCGACGCGATTCCCGTCATACTCGAGGACAGACACTCCAGCGGTGTCCGTACCGCCGATCAAGTTGACCGTGTCTTGCACAATCTCGTCATGTCGACGACCTCTGGCGTTCCCGGAGCGATACGACACTTGCAACGCTCACGCCTGGGCAATGGCTACCGAAGAGCGTGACCTGCCTGACGAGCCTTGATCACCGCTTCGTGCCGTGTCCGTGCACCCAAGCGCACCATCGCTGCACGCAAATAGGTTTTCACGGTCTCGGCCCGCACCCCCAAACGCACGGCCACCTCCTTGTTCGAACAACCGAGTGCGACCAATGACAAGACCTGCAGCTGTCGGTGGGTCAATTCGACATGCGGCGTACTTGATCCGGCGGCGCTCCTGATAAAGATTTCGAGTTTATGCCGAGTTCGTGGATCAGCGGAGTCAGCAGCGATCGTTCGGAGCTGGGTCAGCCAACGAACCGAACTGTCGGCATCAGCCATGGATTGTTCACGGGCGCTCAGTGCACTAACTCGCCGATCTACCTCATCACGTACCCGCAACTCGGCAGCAATGGAATCCGCATGGCGAACAAGGTGTTCAACCACATTTGCCTCCACACACCCCTGGCCTCTGTAACCAGCGTAAAGCAGCCCGCGCACGTCGCCGTCGACCACGAAGGGGGCAGCCAAGAGATCGGTGATGCCCTCTCCAAGTATCTGATCGTCGAAATCGTGAGTGATCTCGGGCGCGGCACTGTAGCCACGAACAATCATCAGCTCCCGACTGCGCCAGCTCAGCCCACCCAAGCCCCGGTTGGGAGTCACACGAATCGTTTTCAGCGCCGCGGTCCGGTGCCCCACCGACACCGTCACGGGAACGCTCGGCCCGTCGCGTAATCCAGCGAACACAACAGGAACACCAGCGGTCCGCCGTAGCTGAACGCTTCGGGCACGCACGTACTCGTAGTCGCTGGGACGCAAGACGGGATTCGTGTAGGCATCGAGACTCATCGGCAATATCTACTTTCGGGGCTATTCAAGACGATAATGCCTCAACAAACATGTGTGCCACAACACAGACCTGATCAGATACACACAGCACCACACAGTTGGGCCTTCGCAGTGCACCCGACCAATGCGGTCGCGACCTTACTCAATATTGAAATCGCGAGAAAGTATCCCCATGAGCGACATACTGCCCGACTCTTACGTTCCATTGGCTGACTTCTCCGTGGCCGCCAACGCGGGACCGGAGTTGCAGGCTGCCGCAGATACCGACCGCCTCGCTTTCTGGGCGAATCAGGCTGAGCGCCTTCACTGGCACGAGAAATGGACCGACGTCCTCGACTGGACCGACGCCCCCGTCGCCAAGTGGTTCGTCGGCGGAAAACTCAACGTCGCCTACAACTGCGTCGACCGCCACGTCCTCGCCGGCAACGGCGACCGCATCGCCATCCACTTCGAAGGCGAACCAGGCGATTCCCGCGACCTGACCTACAACGACCTCCTCGCCGAAGTCAGCCGCGCCGCAAACACTTTCACCGACCTCGGCCTCGTCGCCGGTGACCGCGTAGCGATCTACATGCCGATGATCCCCGAAGCGATCGTCACCATGCTCGCCTGCGCCCGCCTCGGCCTGACCCACTCCGTCGTCTTCGCCGGATTCTCCGCCACCGCCCTACGCTCACGCATCGACGACGCCCAAGCCAAACTCGTCGTCACCGTCGACGGCCAGTGGCGACGCGGCGCAGCAGCACCCATCAAAACAGCGGTCGACGAATCCGTCGCCGGAGCCGAATCCGTCCAGAACGTGTTGGTGGTCAACCGGACCGGCATCGACGTCGACTGGACCGACGGCCGCGACCTGTGGTGGCACGAAACCGTCGCACAGGCCTCACCCGAGCACGAGGCGCAAGCCTTCGACGCCGAACATCCCCTGTTCATTCTCTACACCTCCGGCACCACCGGAAAGCCCAAGGGCATCATCCACACCTCCGGCGGCTACCTCACCCAGGCCTCGTACACCCACCACAACGTCTTCGATCACAAAGCGGGACAAGACGTCTACTGGTGCACCGCCGACATCGGCTGGGTCACCGGACACTCCTACATCGTCTACGGACCCCTCTCGAACGGCGTCACCCAGGTCGTCTACGAGGGCACCCCCAACTCCCCGAACGAGCACCGCCACTTCGACATCATCGAGAAGTACGGCGTCTCCATCTACTACACCGCACCCACCCTCGTGCGGACGTTCATGAAGTGGGGCCGCGAGATCCCCGACGCCCACGACCTGTCCTCGATCCGCCTCCTCGGATCTGTGGGCGAGCCCATCAACCCCGAAGCGTGGCGCTGGTTCCGAGAGGTCATCGGCGGCAACAAAGCCCCCATCGTCGACACCTGGTGGCAGACCGAGACCGGCGCGATCATGATCTCCCCACTCCCCGGTATCACCGCCACCAAACCCGGATCCGCCATGGCACCACTGCCCGGTATCTCCGCGAAGATCGTCGACGACGACGCCAAGCCCCTCGGCCCCGGCGGCAACGGCTACCTCGTCCTCGACGAGCCGTGGCCGGCGATGCTCCGCGGCATCTGGGGCGACATGGACCGCTACCGCGACACCTACTGGTCCCGCTACGCCGAAGAAGGCTGGTACTTCGCCGGTGACGGCGCCAAGTACGACGACGACGGCGCACTCTGGGTCCTCGGCCGCGTCGACGACGTCATGAACGTCTCCGGTCACCGCATCTCCACATCCGAGGTGGAATCAGCACTGGTGAACCATCACGGAGTCGCCGAAGCCGCCGTCGTCGGTGCCGCCGACGAGACCACCGGACAGGGCATCGTCGCGTTCGTCATCCTCCGTGAAGGCGTCGAGAACACCGGCGACGTCCTCATCGCCGAACTCAAGGCTCAGGTCTCCACCGACATCAGCCCCATCGCCAAACCGCGTCAGATCACGATCGTGCCGGAACTGCCGAAGACCCGGTCCGGCAAGATCATGCGCCGTCTCTTGCGCGACGTCGCCGAAGGCCGCGACCTTGGAGACACCTCGACCCTGGTCGACCCCAAGGTATTCGACGCCATCCGCGGCAAGTAGGGCCTTCGGCCCCCGTCAACGAGAATGTCGGACCGAGTGAACGCCCACCAGAACAGGAGCCTACCGACGAGTACGAACCGAAACACCGTCAGTGTCAATACGCTGCGGGATGCCGCGTAGTTACCGGTCCACCGAAGGCAGACGATCGAGGCCGAACAACCATACGGACCCCTCACTTGGTCCATTGCATGCAAATGTCTGGGCATGCCATCAGTGCATTACCAACACCATGACAGGACAGATCCGGCAATCGCCGCGAGAATCGACCCGTCGAAATTGCAGCAGTGAAATGCAGCGCGAGAAAGCATCGCGCACGAACGAAGAAAAAGGAGATGGGTGGGTGATGGTCAGACATGTATCTGACGAAAACAAGAACACTTTCCAGGTCCGTTTGAACGAGTTGTTCGCAGCCTCGAATCCACAACCGACCAACGGCGCCGTGGCGAGAGCTTTTCTCGACCGCGGATGCCGGATCTCGGCACCGTATCTGTCGCAGTTGCGCAGTGGAGTCCGCACGAGCCCGTCCGATGATGTCGTGACTGCGCTGGCCAACTATTTCGGCGTCTCCTCCGACCACTTCTTCACCTCTTGCTGGGCCGGGGACCGTACCCTCATCGAGAAAGACGACGCCAAAATCGTAGAGCTGCTTTGCGACTCAGCGTTCAGAGAGCTACTGCGGGCCGCGAATGGGCTATCCACAACATCGCTCGAACTGCTGTTGAATATAGCAACCAAGCTCCGTGCTTCCGATCACGGCCGGAGGGTTTCCACCGATTCAACATCCAACATCCGCCCACCCACAGCACCCACGACTCGACGCACAACCTCGAGATAAATCGACTACCCACAATCTGCCGCTAGCCAGATCCAGCTCTATAGTGAGCTCCACATCGTGCTCACCGATGCGGATTTCGATTCCGCGGTGGAGGGTTCGCTCAACGCGTGGCTGTTCAACCACGGACAGTGCTGCGTTTGCGGGTACTCGTCGTGCGTCGAGGACACCATCTTCGAGAAGTTCACCGAGGCTGTCGCGCACGCTGCAAGCCAGGTCAAGATCGGGCCAGGACTCGATCCCACCACCCAACTCGGACCGATAGGCTACTTCGTCGAGCCGACCGTCTTCGTTGACGTCAAGCCCGACTTCTCCATCGTTCAGGAGGAGATCTTCGGACCGGTCGTGGCGGCGCTGCCGTTCAACGCGGACGACGGACAATCACCACCGCAAACATTTCCATCTACGTCCTCGCGGCGGGCATCTGGACTCGCGACACCTCCAAGGCTCACCACACGACAAAGCGTCTGAAGACTGGCTCGGTATCGATCAACCAGAACAGAGCCTCGACACCGAAATGCCACTATCGCCGGTGAAGACCAAGGATCGTGTACTGCTCGCCTCAGTTCGGCTCAGACGTGCATCTCGGCCTCGGGAAGGTGTGAGCTCTCGTAGATCGCCGGGCCCAGGCGGCTGCGGTGGTCTCGTTGTCCACCATCATGATCGACACTGAATCGTCACGAGTGCGGTCCTCGCTCATTGTCTCCCTGGTCTCCGGGTCGCGCGCTAGGCGTATATACGAGAGTAGGTCAGCTCCGTCTGTTCTCTAGTCGGTGCGCACCACGTGATCGGCCGCGGCTCGTAGTCGGTCCGCGGCCACGAAAGAAACGAGGATCGAGGCCGGAGGCTTTGCATAGGCGGGCGGGAGACACGGTGAGAGTGACCATTCCGTAGGTGAAGATCGGCAGCGAGCAGATGATCATCTCCTGACCACGTTCTTGGGTAGGCTACCCAAGAACGTCAACCGCACATCGGTCGTGAGCGTCGGCATGCGTGGGACGCAAGTCTTGCCGAGTTCGCAGCATCTCGATCGGGTGCGATTCATAGCGTTTTGTTGCCGCTTGCACGAAACACATTCTGATTCAGAGCTTCTCGGACATCTCCGGCGGCGAGGGAACTCCTCGAGCACGGCTTTGAGTGCCTTAGGCAGGCGGGCCTTCATTCGGTTCTTTTCCGCGATCTAAACGGCATCGGCGCCGCCCGCGGGCTCGACGCGTGATTCGGACAATCCAGTCGCTCGTTCAGGTAGCTCCACTGGGCATTGCCGTCCAGATCCGAGAAACGTCATGGAGTCCTACGGCCTTCTTGCTTCATGCCGTGTCGGCTCGAAACTTGTCGGCGCACTCTTCGACATTCAAGATGCGGGCTTCCCACAACTATTGACGGCTGCGCGCCTTAGGGAATGCGTAGACACGCGTTCCGTTATGTAACGCGACCGCCGAGGGCGAATGGGCGCGACCGGCTGAAACATGTTATAGGCGTTCGCTTTTCGGGGTGTGACGATGTCCTAGGTTTCAAAGCACACACCTCGGTCACGCCCATGTTGGCCGCCTAGCTCAATCGGCTATGACAACGTGATGCGCTCCCGCTGCTGCGATCAAAGCGGCGCGGTGACCACCGTCCACCCATGTGCCTTCACTTCCGATGTCGAGTGGCTTGGAATAGAGATCGCTCCAGACAAACAAGTCGGGCCCGAACAGTCCTCGCTCTGCGCCGCGCAACACCCAAGGTTCGAATTCCCACGCCGTTGCCTTTCTCGTGGATGACTGCGACGCTCAAGTTAGCGACGATTAGCCAATCCACTGCGGGGTAGCCCGTGTAGAGCCGCCAGTTATTCGATTCCACCACTGCCGGGGCAACCACAGGAAAGGGGGATGACCTTACGACGAAATCCAGGAAAACACTTCTCCCTGCGGCTATGTCGAAACCCAAAGCTACGTGTATGCGATTCTCTAAGACCCCCGCCACGCCTTTCATGTACGCAGCAAGGTTGTCAATCACCCAGCCCACATCGCTCAAGGAGCTTTGGAGCACTTCTGGGATCAAGAAATGTCCGTCAATCCATCTGCCGCGACAGACCTCGTGGTCGGCCGAAATGGCGCTCGCACCCGCTGCCTTGACCGCGGACGGTTGCGAGTCGTTCAACAACCGTCCGCACGGCCTGACTGTCCTCGCCTGATCAGCTTTTCTTGAACACCGCGGACCCGAGTATGCGTGTGACGTCGATTTCGATGACCACGCGTGCGGGGTTGACCCGTGGCTGGCGGTACCGCTCGGCGTAACGCCGAACGGCGTCGGCCACGGAGTCCGCGTCGGTGAGCACGCGTGCCGGCCCCTCGAGCGTGAGCCAGCGGCCACCGTCGACCGAACTGACGGCGGCGTATCCACCCCGGGCGGCGTTGATCGCCTTCTGTGAGCCACCGCTGGTGATCACGCGCGCCTTTCCGGCTTCCTGATCCCAGGTGAATCCGACGGCAACGACGTGTGGGGTGCCGTTCGGACGCAACGTCGTGAGTGTCGCGAGGTGGTATTCACCGACGAACTTCAGCCCGTCTTCGGTGAGAGTCTGTTGTGACGATGGCGTGGTGGAGGGGGTGAGCGTCATGCCACGACGGTAATCCAGGACACTGGAGCGGTGACTGCGGGTGCGAACGTGGATGACCTCGAGACGGTACTGCTCCTCGGTAGACGAAGTGAGATCGGCCGAGAGGGGACGAAGGTGACTGAGGGAATGTCGCCTGCCCCGATGTCGAGCACTCCGTCGCAGGTCGCGGACGCCGTCGTGCGGGGACTGAACTCCGGGGCGACGCGTGTGTGGGTACCGCGAATTCTGCAGCCGGTGTTCTTCGTCA